>Ga0209121_10000596_pt1 | contig 38101 bp, 34 predicted proteins | sample Cruoilmetagenom3_FD_187292 | JGI IMG/M metagenome (GOLD analysis project Ga0209121, IMG submission 187292) | Oil polluted marine microbial communities from Coal Oil Point, Santa Barbara, California, USA - Sample 3 (SPAdes) (version 2) | ecosystem: Environmental > Aquatic > Marine > Oil seeps ... | reverse complement strand
GAATACACCAAGGCAGAATGGGGTTCCCAGATAAGGTCTTATGTTCTGCATCCATACCAGATGGTAAAGGATCACCGAACGAATCTCGAAATAGGAAATGCTCAATCTGTGCTTGACGGTGAAATTGATGCTCTGATTGAAGCCTTCCTGAGGAAAATCGATTAACCCGTTAATCTAGCTTCCGGGCTAATTCGACCATTTCCATTGAGATTTCCTTTTTTTGCGATACCACTTTTTCCAAAGGCGTGGTTGTAATCTGCCCCTTGTTTAATCCAACCAGCACACCAAACTCACCGTGATCAACGGCTTCTATAGCGCCACTTCCAAAGCGGCTGGCCAGGATACGGTCAAAAGCGCCTGGAGCACCACCTCGCTGCACATGACCAAGGATCGTGGCTCGAATTTTGAAACCCAGGCGTCCCCTGTGTTTTTCAAAATATTGTGTAAGAGCTTCTGCGTTATATTTCGCCCCTTCTGCTACGACAATAATGGCGTGTGCTTTACCGTGTTCATAAGCCAAGCGGAGCGTTTCAGCGACTTCTTCAGGATCCGATTCAACCTCAGGCAAGAGAATGTATTCAGCTCCCCCAGCGATACCAGCCATGAGCGCGAGATAACCGCATTCTCGCCCCATCACCTCCAAAAGGAATGCCCGCTGGTGGGATGAAGCAGTCACTTTGAGTCGATCGATTGCTTCCAGTGCAATGTTGAGTGCAGTATCAACCCCGATGGTTATTTCTGTGCCGGTCAGGTCATTGTCAATGGTAGAGGCAATCCCAACGACAGGGAAACCAAGCTTATGAAGCTGAAAATTACCGGTTTGGGATCCATTCCCACCGATAACAACGAGAGCTTCGATCCCCAATTGACTCAAGGAGCGAATCCCCTTGAGTTGACCTTCTTTTGTGTAAAATTCTTTACTGCGGGCAGATCCCAATACTGTTCCACCCATTTGAATGATGCCGCCAACATCGCGGGTGCCCATCTCATTGATATTTCCAGAAATTAATCCAGCATATCCTTTCTTAACGCCAAACATCTGCCATCCCTTTGCCACACCACATCTGATCACTGACCGGATAGCAGCGTTCATTCCAGGAGCATCTCCACCACTCGTCAATACTGCAACACGTTTCATTGGCACCTCTCTTTAGTTAAGCTTGTTACTTGAATTGTGTTTGATTTAATTATAGTTGAATCACCAACTATATTATAATCAGGTTTGCATTATCAAACGTTGATTATTGAAAGGATACTGTGCAATGAAGAAGCTATGGAAGGATTTTAAAGAGTTTGTATCACGAGGAAATGTGATTGATCTGGCCATCGGGATTATCATTGGATCAGCGTTCAGCACAGTGGTCAATTCAATGGTCAACAATCTGCTGATGCCACCCCTGGGACTCCTGCTGGGCAATGTGGATTTCCGGGATTTATTTATTATCTTGAAGCAAGGTGAATCCTCTTTGGCCAGGGGAGCAACCCTTCAAATGGCGCGGGATGCTGGTGCAGTTACATTTAACTACGGGCTCTTCCTTACGGATGTGATCAGCTTTTTAATCCTGGCTTTTGGTGTGTTCCTGATTGTTAATGGAATTAAATCCTTAGAAGAAGGATTAGGGCAAGCTGAAGAAATCGCACAAGCCCCGGAGGAAAAGGTGTGTCCCTATTGTTATAAGTCAATCCCGATTGAAGCAACGCGCTGCCCATACTGCACGTCGCAACTGGAGACAAAACCAAACGATGATTAAGGATATTCTTGTCACTCTCCTTGAAGATGATATTTTTTCACGCAACTGGATGGCGCTCCTGCTGGTGCGAGACTGGCGGACGCGGCTGATTGCTGAGTTTTCAAACCAGGTTGAATTATGTCAATTTATCTCAAATAATGCTCAACCGTTTGATGTTCTCCTTATGGATGTTGATTTGTTCGGGGAAACATTTACAGTTGATGATATCTGTGAAAACCTGAGTGATTTGAATTCATCTGCAAAAATTCTCTTGACCGGGGTTCAGGCAGAATCCCGGATATTTCGTCAGCAGCAAAGTGAACAGGTGATCGGATACGTCCTCAAAAGCGAGGTTGGATATTCCCTGAGTTGGGTACTCAGCTTTGCTGCAGAGGGTTTCTATGTGCTGACCCCGGGAACCATGTCACTGGCTGCCCGGATGAATTACATCCTACCTCACGATCGTATGATCCTCGATGGACGAAGATCAATCCCTGGTTTTACAGATCATGAATCAGAAGTTGCCCGGCTGGCGTTTATCTTCAGCCTGGGGCGACGTGATTTGGCAGATGAGTTGAAAATCTCGGAACAGTGGAGTTATGGCCTTGTCAGTGAACTATATAAAAAGATGGGATTGGGAGAAATTCTTTCCGGGGAGGTGGATTTGTTCTCATACATTCCGGAAAACCCCATAATCCGCAAACATTTTACAGAAATCCTGGAAGAAATGGACGGTTCCACAAAAGCGCGCGATATGGAAACCTTAGCATATCACCTATTGACCATGCCAGATATCCTTGCTTAGCTGATTGAGAAACCTGTATTCGTCCATGAAATCTAAATACAACTGGTCAAAGCACAGCACAGTGATCCTTAGTGTATTTATCGCAACCATTTTATTAATTGGATATATTTGGTGGCCGTTGCTGAGGAACTATCTTCAGCAGATTGATCCTGAGGTTCCGATTTGCCAGCAGGTGAATTGGCTGTTGATTGGAAATTTTCTGGTGATGAGCATTCTGGTCACACTGGGTGCTGATTTACGGTATGATATCCCATTTGTCGTGGTTGGGTTAATGGGTGGTTTCCTGATTGAATCATGGGGGACACGCACTGGACTATGGTTCTACTATACACTTGAAACACCGCCGTTATGGATCATTCCTGCATGACCAATTGCGGTTTTATCTGTCAACCGGTTGTCGCGGTATTTTAAGCATGTGTCACGGAAAATTCCTGAGCGATGTTTTCAAATCCTATTTTGGTCCGTCTATGGGATATTTTATGTTTTTCTCCTCTGGTTTGTGTGGCCAACGATTATGCCTCCCATGACTTTTTTCACCCTGGTGCTGTGTATGTTTTTTATCATTACATGTAAGAATTATCGGTCTGGCTTAATCATTTTTATGACAGGATCCTTGCTTGGTTATTTCTTGGAGAGATGGGGAACAACCAGGCTGTGCTGGACCTATCATATCCCTGGGACACCGCCCGTCATTACTGTTCTGGCTCATGGGATGGCTTCCATGGCTATCTGGCGCAGCTTTCAAATAATGCTGATACTCTTACGAAAATTGCCATTTGATTCGATCAAGCACAATTTGCCAGAAACCAAGCTGTAAATACCAAACGGATCAATTAAAGCATAAAAGGCTGCCAGCATTCGCAGCCTTTATAAATTGATTTATTCTTATAAATTATGGTTCAACAACACGTCCCATAAAGAGAATTGTCCCCGTTGGTTGATGTTGAATGAAAAACATAAAGGGTCTATCCAGCACTAGAGGGATTGGATCTACTTGTATGGATGCAGCTCTCATGATAACAGCGGTGGCAGCAGCTGCTTCAGTGCCTTGTTCATCGACAGTGATGGTTGCCTTGTGCAACACGTCTGAGATAAACAGCTCCTCGGTATCTGTCATAGCAGAAAAATCCGCACGATCTGCATCAAAGGCTTCTCCCATTCCCATTTGGATAAGGGGATTTTTAGCACCAATGCTACTGGTAAAATCAAACTTCGGCATTTTCAGGTCAACATCTTTATAAGCCATGATTTCCATAATTTTTGCAAACTTTTCACTATCCAGGTTTGCTTCAAAGTCCAGGTATTGATCCTGATCAGGTAGCAGGATGGTCATCACGAAATCCTGGCTCAGGTAGGGTAATTGTATCGCTTGATAATTATCTCCATAAGCATATGGAAAGCCTTCACCTGAGAGTGACATCATATCCACAGTTTTTTCAGATCCATCGAGTAATGTAAAAGGTGCGTCAGCAGTTGCCGCTTCATCAAATGGATGGAACCAGGAACCATAGAAATAGATCGCATTAGCCAGCACTAAGCGGGTGAGGGGAGTAATCGCGCCAGGGGGAACCAGGTCCTTAATTTTGTCTTCTGTTTCCTCTTCAATCCAATCGTTAATCGCAAGACGTGCCGCTTCCGAGTCCTTTTTATAATCTACATTGTATATTCCGGCGCCGTAATGGCGTGCTAGAATATCAAGAAAATTCTGCTTGAAATCGTATCCGACCTGTGTCCATATCGAATTCGCGATATTTAACTGGAATTTATTCCCTTGAAATTCTTCGGGGAGGTCTTTTTGAGAATCTTCCAAAGACATTAGAAGGGAATTAAAAGCGGGGTGAACGTTTTCTTCCGGTAAAGTGAGCTGTAGAGCCTCTGAGAGCGCATTTTCAGTAGCGGAATCAGCCCCAGCAAGTGTCATGCTCAATGCGAGCGATAGACTAATAGGAGAAAAGATGATATTTTCGCTTCCCTGGCGGATTTGCTCATAGAATTTAAAGGCAAATTGGCTGTTATTTTTCACCAGGGCGCTGGCATCTTCCGGATTGACTTCCGGGGACATCTCACGTGCAGCATTGCTTTTAACCAATCCGCTTTCATAGGTACCTGAGGGTGTATCTGCTGTCTCTTGCATCGGTTGTGATTCCTCCGTAGTTTGTTTGATTTCATCCTGGTCAAGAATAGCATTGCATGCAGCCGTTAACAATATGGCAAATAACATGAAAATTCTTAAAAACTTCTTCATCAGTTCCTCCTTGAAATATCAGGGTTCTATTTAAAGACGGAATATATCAGGCGTTTGTTCCAGACAGGCGGCTCAGCATTTGAGAATCGCCCTGGCAGGCGCCCCTTCAACACCAGAGAAGCTCAGTGGGAGACAAATCATTTCATAAAAACCTGGAGGAACATCGGATAAATCAATCCCTTCCAGGAGGATAATTCCTTTAGACAATAAAATATTATGGGGCTGTGTTGTATCTGAAAATGGTGCTATTGACAAGTAGTCAACACCAATCAGTTCCAGATCCAATTCAGCGAGCGTTTCTGCACCAGATTTATCAATGCCAACATAATTACGGAAAAATAAATGAGGTTGTGTTTGCCAAAGGGATGAGTTCTTCGTTTTGAACAGCACTTTTTTAGATTGTTTCACCAAATCCCAATCCGGATGCCTGGTCAACACTGATGATGTAATCAGCTCTTCATTCGGGTCAATTTCCAGAACAAGCGTTTTTCCTGAAAATTGACTAATCGGTATTTGGTCGGTGGTTTGGCCACTCTCAAGGAAATGTTTGGGCGCGTCGATGTGGGTGCCTGTGTGCACGCTCATCTGGACCAGAGAGACATTAGCATCATCCCCTTTGGCGATGGAGGAGATCGTCCGAATGTTTACTGGTGGATCTCCAGGCCAAACGATCATCTCATTTGAAATCGGGATGGAGATATCATAAATTTTCATATATTTTTCAATGTTTGTTAATTATTTTAATTGAATCTAAATAAATTAACGATCTCAGGCGTATCTTCTTGAGATAATTATACCTAAGACCCTCTTGGTAAGATGATAGAACTTGATAGCTTTATTCGTTATAATCAATGTGAACTATGTGGAAAGGTCAAAGTTTGATGGTAGACGTCGCTGTAATTGGGATCGGTCAAACCAGAGTTGAGGAGCATTGGGACAAATCTTTGCGGGAGTTAGCTGGAGATGCTGTCTTAATGGCCATGCATGATGCACAGGTTGATCATGTGGACAGCATTTATATCGGAAATATGATGTCCGGTGTGGCAAATGCTCAGGTTCAGCTGGGCAGCCTGATAGCGGATTGGGTAGGACAAAGGTTTACTGATGCCGTCAAGATCGAATCAGCCTGTAGTTCTGGCGCAGCAGCTTTTAGAGCCGGCTATATCGGAGTTGCTTCTGGAGAGGTGGATGTCGCACTGGTCGTCGGGGTTGAGAAAATGACAGATTCACCCAGTAATGAAATTACCGCTGCTTTGGCAACCGCAGCTGATGGTGATTGGGAAGTTGACCAGGGCGTTTCTTTCGTTGCTCTAAATGCATTGATCATGCAGCGATATATGTATGAATACGGATGGAAGGGCATAGATTTTGCGAATTTTTCGATCAACGCCCACGCCAACGCCGTTCATAATCCTTTTGCTCGGTTTCGCAAGCCGATTGATGAAAAACGCTTCATTCAATCTCCGATGATATGCGACCCAATCAATTTAATGGACGCATCTCCTATTGGAGATGGCGCTGCCGCAGCAGTCCTTATCCGGGCAGACCGTCTGCCTAAGAGCGCACCAAAAATCCTGGTTGCTGCCTCGTCAGCGGCCACGGATAGCATTTCAATCCACAATCGAAGATCGCCCTTGTGGCTTGCTGCTGCTGAAAGATCTGCCCGGCAAGCTTATGCACAGGCAGGCATCGAGACTGAAGACATCGATGTCTTTGAATATCATGATGCTTTTACGATCATGGCAGCGCTTTCTCTTGAGGCTTGTGGTTTTGCTGCAGCAGGAAGAGGACCTGTCCTCGCCAAAGAAGGAGCAATACGTATCGGTGGGAAAATCCCGGTGGCGACCAGGGGTGGTCTTAAGGCGCGTGGGCATCCCGTTGGTGCAACCGGTATGTATCAGATTGTGGAAGTGGTTCAGCAATTACGCAGTGAGGCGGGTGAAACGCAGATCTCAGGGTGTGAGTTTGGCATGGCACAAAGTATTGGCGGCAGTGGATCCAATATCGTCACACATATATTCAAAAGAGATAATTAGAAAATAAGATGTCAGTTTTTTCATCTGGGGGAAATGCGCGATTATAATTATCATATTGACGATCAATCCAGGAGCACACCAATCATGTTTGAATTCCATGTTTCGCGCCTATCCAGAGAAAAATATGACTTTGACCAATCTCTCTTTCGCTTTGATGGCAATGTCATCTTTACAAATTTCCTTGCTGCACGACAGTTCACCCAGAAAATAAATCAGAAGCGTGACCTGGTAAATTTTCCAGAAAGTGCGATTGGCGCAGGTGATATCAACGCAACCGGCTTAATTGATGAGATCCTGCATCTTGTTGTCGCGTTATATCGCAGACAGGTTGACCCAAATATCATCCGCGATATATACAACGCGCTTGAAGAGTCCTTTGGTATGCAACCATTGTTATCAACCTTGTCCGTATTTATTGATGAATTTCCCCCAATCGCTGTTTATCAAGGACAGCTCAGTTCAGATGCCTATTTAGCGGGGAAAACAAATGGAACGCCTAATACGCTGATTGCCCTGGAAGAGATGATGATGCTTTGGATCACAAACAGGAACCCAGCTGTCTCCAATTTTTCTGACCTCTTTGATGACTCAGTGTTAATGAAAACAACTTCATATCGTCAGGTGATGAAACAGGTTAAAAAACTTTTTAAAGACAAGCCGCATTTTGGACCTGATGACCAGGATCTATACACTATGCTGCGCAGTCCGGCAATTGAGGAACCTTATTCTTTAGTAAAACAATTGGAATATATCCGGCGAAAGTGGGGGGGATTGCTGGGTGATTATCTTTTCAGGCTTCTTAACTCCCTTGATTTGATACGAGAAGAGACCAGGGCATTCTTTACTGGACCAGGACCAACCCATATCCCCAGTTTTCAGCAACTTGGGGAGGAAGAAAATTTCAGCCCTGACAGTGATTGGATGCCTCGAACCGTGATGCTGGCTAAAAACACCTATGTCTGGATGCATCAGCTTTCAGATACCTATAAAAGGGAGATCAAAACTTTAGATCAAATCCCTGAGGAAGAACTCGATAAACTGGCAAGCTGGGGATTTAACGGTCTGTGGTTGATTGGCTTATGGGAACGAAGCCAGGCATCCAGAAGGATCAAGCAGTTATGTGGGAATCCCGAAGCAGTTGCTTCAGCTTATTCTTTAAGAGATTATTCGATCGCATGGGATCTTGGTGGTGAAGAAGCGTACCAAATGCTGAAGGAAAAAGCATGGAAGCGTGGAATCAGGTTGGCGAGCGATATGGTTCCAAACCATATGGGCATTGACTCTGATTGGGTTGTTAATCATCCTGACTGGTTTATTTCACTTCCTTACAGTCCCTTTCCTTCCTATTCCTTTTCTGGTCCTGATCTGAGCCCGGTGGACCATCTGATGATCAAGATTGATGACCATTACTACAACCGTTCTGATGCTGCTGTTGTGTTCATGCGCGTTGATAAATATACGGGAGATACCCGGTTTATTTATCACGGTAATGATGGCACAAGTATGCCATGGAACGATACTGCGCAGCTAAATTACCTTAAGGAAGATGTCCGAGAAGCGGTTATTCAAACCATCTTACATGTGGCTCGGAAATTCCCGATCATAAGGTTTGATGCCGCCATGACATTGGCAAAGCGGCATTATCAAAGGTTATGGTTCCCACAACCCGGCTCAGGTGGAGATATTGCGAGCCGGGCAGAACATGGATTGAATAAAGAAGCTTTCAATCAGGTTTTTCCAAAGGAATTTTGGCGAGAGGTCGTTGATCGGGTGGCACAAGAAGTCCCGGATACCCTCCTTTTAGCAGAAGCATTCTGGATGATGGAAGGATATTTTGTACGCACTTTGGGCATGCACCGTGTTTACAACAGTGCTTTTATGAATATGCTGCGTAATGAAGAGAATTTCAAATACCGCTCTGTGATTAAAAATACCCTGGAATTTGATCCACAAATCTTGAAACGCTATGTGAATTTCATGAATAATCCAGACGAGAAAACTGCCGTTGAGCAATTTGGCAAGGGGGACAAATACTTTGGGATTTGCGCTTTAATGTCAACGATGCCGGGGCTGCCGATGTTCGGCCATGGCCAGATTGAAGGGTATGCGGAGAAATATGGTATGGAATATTATCGTCCTTATTGGGATGAAAAACCAGATATATACTTGATGCAGCGACACCAACAAGAAATATTCCCCCTTCTGAAACGTCGTGATTTGTTCTCGGGCGTGCGAAATTTTCTATTATTTGACTTCTATACAGAGGGCGGCAAGGTTAATGAAGATGTCTTTGCGTATTCCAATGGAAATGGTCCAGAGCGTGCCCTTGTAATTTATCACAATCACTTTGGGTCAACCTCGGGGTGGATACACACATCAGCTAGCTATCTCAACAAAGCAAATGGAAATCTGGAGAACAAACGGCTCGTTGATGGTCTGGCACTGAACACAGAACAAACACACTACCTGCTATTCAAGGATGTTACGACAGGCCTGGAGTATATTCGAACCACTCGGGAGATCATGGACCAGGGACTGTATTTCGCATTAGATGCCTATGATTGCCATGTTTTTATGGATTTTAGAACAGTCTCCGATGATGGGACCGGGCAATACGCACGGTTAATATCTTACTTGAACGGCAGGGGGGTTCCCAACATTGATCAAGCATTGAAAGAATTGATGCTAGCGCCCATTCTGCATCCACTCAGGGCTTTTGTAAATGCTGACCATTTAAGATCTCTTTATGAAGCCCGTATCACCGATGGAAATATGAAACTCGATGCAGGTCTGATGAGTATACATGAAGAGAAATATCAGGTGTTCATAAATGCTATTGCAGGCTTCATGCGGGCTGATGCACCGACCGATCTGATCCTGAGGGAGGAACAGCGCGGCTTGGAAGCTATCTTAAGTTTGTCTCAATTCTCCTACCATTATCCCTTCCCCTCTTCAGAAAAATACCGGAAAGCGCTGGATTTCATATTGAAGAATATTGGTGAATATCCATTCATATGGTATGTCCTCTTCGTGTGGAATGATTTGAGGTTGATGGGGAAGGTAATCACAAGCGAGGAAGATTTCGCCGAGATCAGCCGCAGTTGGTTTGATGAATGGGGTATTTCCCGGTTAGTTAAACAGACCTTCCAGGCTTTAGGTTTGGATGAGAATCAGGCTAACAGCGGAGTAAATATCCTCAGATTATTAATCAGTCAGCAATCCTGGTCAAATCAACTCTACAAAACAACGGCCATTAGTTTGATGGAAAGCTGGTTATCTACAGAACAAATTCGCACTTTCATCCAGGTGAATCGCTATCATGGCATCTTGTGGTTCAATAAGGAAGGATTTGAAACCTTATTATGGTGGATGATGACAACCTCTTTACTCATGCTGGCTGCAGACCCCATCAACAGCCTGACCGATGTTATTGAGAATTTATTCAATGCCTATGAAATTATCAGCCAGATGGTCGAAGCAGAAACTAGCTCAGATTATCAGGTAACAAAATTACTGGAAGGATTGAAATAGCGTAAATTGTCCTCAGAATAATCCTGCGTACGCTGATATCTCTCAGTAAAGACGGTATCACCCCTCAGTCCAGTACGCTGATCTTTGACTTTCTTTAAAAGGGCAACAGCCTTTTGCTTGAGATCATTGCCAGTGGCTTGATTTGTCAACCAAATCGCTTGAGCAGCGTATGCGATGTTATTTTGTGGTTCGATACGGTGAAAATACTCAAAAAACCAACCACAAGAGGTAAAAATCCTTTGGCGCTCATATTGTGCGGCCAAGAGCATACCAATTCTTTCGATCTCTCGTGCAGTCATGGTTTGGTTGATATGCTGCTTCAGAAGATTTTCTAAGCTAACTTCTTGCAATAAGACATGAATATAGTCGTTTCGCAGCTCCCACGGATGCTGTGTATAGGTTCCCAGATAACCTCGGTAAATTTGATCGAGATCTTCTGCTATTCTTTCCAGTCCCCATCGTAAAGGGGCTTTCCAGACAGCGCCCGGTGTGCAGTCACATTCGCCCATCCAGCGAATAATGCCATGATGACAGCTCCATGAAGTATATTCAGAAACTTGAATAAATTTAGAGGGCTGGTGTGTCAAAAGCCAGCGCCCCGGATAGGTTATCTCGATGTTTCGCTGATGTAGGGCGCCGTTGAGCATGTGGGATAAAAATTTATCGCGGAATGGTTTGTGGTGTCCGTATAATTCACCATCTGACGCAATTAGTGTGATGTGGTCATCCTTGTTTGGAGATGTTCCGATTTCTGGCTCCAACCAATTCTGAACAAAATTTTCAGCATTGCGTGTAGCCTCTGAATAGAAGCTGATAGATGTACTCAGGTTTTGATTATAGAGAAAAACGATCATCGGATCACGATGGCCTGGAAGTTCAACATAAAAAGGTTCATTTTTGGATAAATCAGGATGATTTTCAACCTGCCATGGAGCCAGCATTGTGAATTTAATATGATTGTCAGAGAGGATTGCTAATGTTTCCAGGTCTACGGCTGTTTCTGGCAGCCACATTCCCTGAGGTTGGTGACCAAAACGATGTTCAAAATCGGCGATTCCCCATTTTATTTGGGTGATTTTGTCGCGCTGATTGGCCAGAGGGAGAATTACATGATGGTAAGCTTGTGCCATCCCGTTTCCGACACCAAAGGCATGAAAGTTTTCGTTTTCTTGTTCGATGATCGCATGATAGGTGGTGGGATCATACGATTCAATCCACTTTAGAAGTGTTGGACCAATGTTGAAACTAACTTTCTTAAAATTCTTCAAATTAGCATTGGGTTGATAACATTCATGAAGAATGCGAATATTCCAGTTTGGGAAAGGCTCAGCACCGATTTCATCAGGGATCGTCCCTGATAGGGGATCTTCGCGAGGGGGTTGATAGAAATGTCCATGGATGCATACGGCTCTTAGTCCCATTGTATAGTTGTTCGCTTTCCTTTTGATAATAGCTGCCAAAATGTCTTACGGAATTTTCTTTCTGATAAGTAATCTATTTGATGACTCATGCGTGCAGGAATCAGGTCAAACATCCGTAATAATACATCCAGGTTGGTGGTTCGATTTGTTGCCAGATAATCCAACCAAAAGACGGTCGTTGGGAATTTAGGGACAACTATTTCTAATAATTCTGTTAGCAAATGAAGAAGTGATGGATTAGCATTGACAAAATGACGTTTGATTTTTAGTTTCTCCATGATCATCACGCATATATCCCTGAAGCTGAGATATTCTGCTCCACCAAGTGGAATAGTTTGGTTTTTAGTGATTGGCATCTCCAGAGACCATGTCAAAACTCTAGCCAGGTCTTCCACCCAGATGGGTTGCAGGAGGGAGGACCCATTATCAGGCAGCATCACGAGATAAGGGGAGATCTTCAAAAGAAAAGCCAGGTTATTTGAGAAATGATCGTGCTCACCAAAGGCAACAGCGGATCGGAAAATTGTATATGGAATTCCCGATGATTTTATTTGTTGTTCTGCGATAGCTTTTGCCTTTAAAAGGGGATACGCCGAGGCACGATCCGCACCAAGATGGCTGAGATAATAAAACCGGTTGATTGTAGATTGAGACGCAGCGGCAAGAAGCCTGGCTGTGCCCTGGATATCAACGTCAGTGAGTTGTGCTTCGCGTCCATATGATTCTGCACTGGCAAGGTGATATACAATATCCACATCCTTTAAGGCAGCACGTAATCCTTTAACATCATTCAGACTTGTCACGGCGACCTCACTCGGTACCCCCTTGGGAAGGTTGGGGTTATCTTTTGAGGGTTGCAGGAGCAATTTAACAGGATGCCCAAGATTGGAAAGGTGTCGGATAAGGACATTACCAATAAAACCAGTACCGCCAGTCACCAGGATCATAACAGGAGAATTATAACCTTAATCACCTTAGGTTGGCATGACCCTTGCACAATTGGAAACGAAATGAATCTTTCACATGTGATGAGGGTTTGATATGAACAAAACCAACCGAATCATGGGTTTCAGCTATTTTTCGGAACCCAAATACCTGGTCAGGAAACAGGTCAGCCAATGGTTTCAGGTAATGCGAAAACTTGGGGCGAGTGCTGTCATTCTTGAATCGGATTTTATTAAAGCTATCCCCGAAGATGTCTTTATCTGTGCCCAGGAAAACGAATTAACGCCGATTGTTCATTTCAAGAGTGAACTCCCCTTAGCTCGAAAATTCAATGATGTGGCTTTTTTACTGGATGTCTATGCTCGCTGGGGGGGAAGTGATGTGATTTTTGGTGACAAACCAAATACGCGAACAGCATGGCCAACCTCTGGCTGGCACTACGAAAACCTGGTCGATCATTTTCTGGATCGCTTCATCCCCCTGGCAAATCATGCCGTTCGAATTGGATTGACTCCAGTCATGGCGCCTTTGCAGCCAGGCGGTGATTATTGGGACACGGCATTCCTAGAACTTTTCCTATCAGGACTAAAGAAAAGGCATCTGGGTGTCATTCTCGATCATTTAATTCTAGCAAGTTATGGTTATACTTTCCGCAAGTCGCTCTCCTGGGGTAAGGGTGGACCAGAAAATTGGCCAGGCGCAAAACCATACCTAACTCCTGAGGATCATGAGGATCAATTAGGATTCAATAATTTTGAATGGCTGCGTGCAGTTGGGCGCAAGGCTACCGGGCAGGAATTCCCGATCATCATTCTCGATGCAGGACAAGAGGGTACCCAATTCAGTGAACCTGAGTCTCAGAGAAGTATAGAAACCATCCAAAGGATTTATCAATGCATCAGTAATGATCCCTCTGAAATTTTAGGTGATGGTAGTGGATCAGGTAGTGTAAAGTTGTTTACCATATCCTTATCAGGATTGAATGACACATTCGGGGGCAAATTAACAGTTGCAGGTTTGGTTTCACTATTTGGAAATGAGTCAGCCGATCATAAAACTGGAAATCCGGGACAACTGGAGGGAGGAAAAACCATTGCACATTATTTACTTTTACCATCCCATGGATCAGGCGTTTCTGATGTTATCTTGAATAAGGTCCGTCCAATCATCAAGAAGTTTCATCCAACAGTGGGATTTTCATTAGAGGAAGCCGTTTTAGCGCAGAAGGTAAGTATCTTTCCCGATAAAACACTCTTTACCGAAAGTACAATCAATAAGCTACGAACAGCCGGATGCATGGTCGAGATCTTACCTGAATCCGGTATCGAAATTGCAACACTGATTCAAGATGTAAATTAAAGTAAATAGAGGCTATTATGGATGCATTTTCAGATACGAAACCTATTTATCACACCCCCATTGAATTTAAAGCCCCTGTCATCAAGGTTGTTGGCTTGGGGGGAGGTGGCTGTAATGCCATCAATCGGATGATTGAATACGGCATGAAGGGTGTGGAATTTATCGCCTGCAATACGGATTTACAGGCATTGGAAGGTTCTTTCGCCGATGTAAAGGTTCAACTGGGACCCAAGTCCACACGCGGTCTTGGTGCGGGTGGGATTCCTGCTGTTGGTGAAAAGGCTGCTGATGAGAGTTTTCAAAGGATCGCAGACGTACTGGAAGGTGCTGATATGGTGTTCCTGACTGCAGGGATGGGAGGCGGCACAGGCACAGGCGCGATTCCTGTTGCTGCCAGGGTTTCCAAAACAATCGGGGCACTGACCATTGCTGTAGTGACCACACCATTTTCCTTTGAGATGGGGAAAAGACAGAAGAATGCTGCGATTGGGTTAAGGAAACTACGTGAATTTACACATACGCTGATCACAGTCCCCAATGATCGTCTGTTGGATGTCGCACCTCACGATCTGCCCCTGGAAATGGCATTTAAATTAGCAGATGACGTGCTGAGACAGGGCGTGAGTGGAATCTCTGAATTACTAACAGAAACAGGATTGATCAATGTTGATTTTGCTCATATTCGTCACGTCATGCAGTTGGGAGGGGGATCGCTGATGTCTGTTGGCACCGCTGAAGGCGAGGATAAAGCCATGAAAGCACTGGATGCAGCTTTGCATCATCCTTTATTGGATGAAATCCAACTGGATACAGCTGCAGGTATCATTGCAAACTTCAGCGGAGGGGATGACCTTACTTTTTCTGAAGTTGCTCAGGCTTTAACACATTTACAGCATCAGGCAGGTGGTGAAGCTGAAATCATCCCCGGTGTGATCAGTGATCCCAATCTATCCAATCGGGCACAGGTTATCCTGATTGTCACAGGATTGGGTGCCGTGCCGATTGAGCAAGTTATCCCAGATGCTGAAAAATACCTGTCTGAAATCTCCTATCAGAGCGATAAAAATATTTCAGGCAAACCCAGAAGTCGTGAGCCTTATTCCAGTGAAGCAGATCACGGTCAACCCAGGGAAGAAACTCGTTGGATATCCCGACAGCCCGTCGGATTGACATCAGCAGATATCGATCTGCCAGCCTTTCTGAGAAAGAGGATTGAGCGTTAAGATGGATAAAAAAGCGGTAGACTCGGTCTGTCAAAAAATTTATCGACGGTTTCCACCATTTCGTAGCAAGGTTCCCAAAGTTTTACGGCAGGGGAATGAACGTTACTTGTTGATCTTTTCAAGCTCTGGTAAAGCACCTGACGGGAAGAAAATTTCGCAGACGGTGCGGGTAGTCGCCACTAAAGAAGGACGAATTTTGAAAACTTCAATGAATCGCTAGGTGGATACTCATGACATCAAGAAAACATTCTAATTTAATAGAGAAGAAATTCTGGGGGTTTGCCATCAAAGCAATGAAAGCGGATGGCCTATTGGTCAAGGAAATCAAATCAATTTCCAGTTTTTCTCATTCAAAGGCAGGTTTTTATAGTTTATGTTTACTGGTATGGGCAGCAGTTGGTTTCTTCTTGGGCCTTGTCCTGGGCAAAATTTATTGGTTTTTCCAGTTTTATTAGCCCAGGTTTTATTGGTTGGACTTAAATACAAAAAGTGCTGAAATTCAGCACTTTTTGTTCTCTTAATCTTGCAAATGTGGAAGGATATGATCAATCACATCCTGTTCTGTCAGGGGGCTTTGGACTTTTTCAACAAGGGTCCAGTGTTCCTGATGGTCAATTTGCCCTTTCGGTGGAATGGTTTCAATAGGCCCGAGGCTTTCTAATTCTAGCATTTCATTATTGGTGAAAACCTCAAAATTCACACCGAAATCGGGATAAAAGCCTTCAAATTGAATGGGAATCTGTTTGATAAATAAAGCACCAAAATTCGCATAGGCTGCCCAACCGTCAGGGGAAAATACCCCAATTTTTTGGGGATTGGCACTTTGTGAATCCTGTTTGAGTAAAATGTAACGGTAACCCAAAGTCCAACGAGGATCGCCTAAATCAGTATATGGCCAAATGGACAAAACCGATGTTGGCAACATAAATTCGGGATGCGGTCCCCGTTTGGGGAAGGATATAACAGCGGTACCACCAGGAGCCATTACAGATAATGCCCAGGGTGCAGTCTCAACAGCCCATAAATTGTGGTTGATCAATTTATGGGTGAGGATCACTTCAGGTTGTTCGGGGGACATCTCGACCTTAATTTGTTTTTGCAATCCTGTCGTCGGCTCTGGCTTTTGTGTGACGAGTAGTCCATGCTCAATCTCTTGAACCAGCACAGGTTCAGTATCGATAAAATAGGTTCTGGGTTGAGCTTCTGGGGCATGCCAAAGGCGATGCCCTCCAAAGGCTAACCAATCATCTGACTCGGTCTTTCCGATTTGTTCTGGGTACTCCTTGAACATATTTTCCCGTCCGATGAAACCAAATCGAATGATCCTGGGACCCACATCCCCGGTCACAATGAGTTCGATCTTTTCGTTCGAAAGACGATAACAATTCTCCCAACCCCCATAGCTTATCTTTTCCATGATTGCTCCTTGGTGTGTCAGTTATTGGTTTGTCTCTTATATTTGCTATTATAATTCACTCTGGCATGATTATCAGTATAGAACACCACCAGCTAGTAAAATAGAGGAGATAATGACCCAAAAAGAAAAAAGACCAATAACCGCGGAGGATCTCTATAGTTTTGAGGTGATTAAAAGCTGTCAGATTTCAACCGACGGCAAACAGATTATTTATGGGTTGCAATCCGTTAACCGGGAGAATGAGAAGAAATACACTCATCTTTGGCGAATCATAATCGGAGAGGGGAATCCCCAGCAGTTTACTTTCGGAGAACACAGCAACACCGCACCTCAATGGTCCCCTGATGGTAAGTGGATTGCGTTTTTATCAAACCGACAAAATGAGAAGCAAAATTTGCTGTATATCCTGCCAGTTGATGGCGGTGAAGCATTCCCCCTGACTGATTTTCACGGCGATATTGGTGAATTTGACTGGGCGCCAGATAGTAAGAAAATAGTTTTCCAGTTTCGTGAGTACGACCAGGAAGACATCGAGATACTGACAGATGACAAGAAGGAAAAACTGGGTCGAGTGGCGCGACGTATTGAAGATCGAGTCTTCTTCAAGCTGGATGGGTATGGTTATCTTCCTAAAAATCGTTTCCATCTCTGGACTGTTGATATTAAAACCAAAGCCTTGAAACAACTTACCGATTCAAATATTCACGAAGAATCAGGCCCAATCTGGTCTCCAGACGGTAAGAAAATCGCCTTCTTCTCAAATCGATCCGATCAACCAGATTTGAACCCCTCTAGAACAGATTTGTATTTGTTTGATCTTGAAGATGGGAGCGAGCATAAAGTTATTACGCCGGAAGGGCCTAAGGGAAAGGCAAGTTTTTCACCAGATGGGAAGATGCTCGCCTATGTTGGTCATGAGGGATTGAAGGCAGGTTACAAAAATGGGGAACTGTGGGTGATCGATCTGGAAATGCCCGATTCTGCACACTCATTGACCGCAAAGTATGATTTTGATGTTGGAGGTGGTGTGATCAATGATCTCGGTTCGGTTATTATCAGTCCACCCGTTTGGTCGGATGATGGCAAGGTGATTTATTTTCAGGTGGGTCGTCATGGCCGCACGTCTTTGCACAAAATTGATCTGGAAAGTGAATGGCTGGATACTTTGCTCGAATTTGATGGGGTCGTGAGTGGCTTTTCGATGGATGAGCAGCAAAAATCTTTAGCTTACATCCGGGGAACATTAACCGATCCTTGCCAGGTTGCTTTATTTAATCTTACTAATGGAGAGCAAGACGTCCTGACTGAAATCAATCACTCTTTATTGGATCAAATTGACCTGGGCAAATTTGAAGAAGTATGGTTCAAGGGTGCAGATAATAACGACTTACAGGGGTGGATCTTGAAGCCGCCAGGTTTCGATCCACAAAAGCAATATCCCTCGATTATGGAGATTCACGGCGGCCCATTAACCCAGTATGGCTTCTTTTTTATGCATGAATTTTTTTACCTGGCTTCCCATGGGTATGTGGTTTATTTCTGCAACCCACGCGGGGGTCAGGGGTATGGCGAGGCTCATGCTAAAGCTATTTACTATGGGAAATGGGGAACAGTTGATTTTGCTGATTTGATGGCGTGGGCTGACTATATGAAAGTTCAACCTTATATTGATCCAAACCGAATGGGTGTTACTGGTGGGAGCTATGGTGGATATATGACCGTTTGGATCATTGGGCATACCGATCGCTTCAAGGCCGCTGTCTCTCAACGGTGTGTCAGCAACCTGATCAGCTTATGGGGGGCCAGTGATTTCAATTGGAGCTTCCAAACCATTTTTGATGATAAAGCCCCCTATGAAAATCTGGATGTATTATGGGAATGCTCACCGATTAAACACATTGATACTGCCAGCACACCAACACTGGTCATACACAGCTTGCAGGACCTGCGATGTGCCATTGAACAAAGTGAGCAGGTTTATGTTGCCTTAAAGAATCTTGGGGTTGAGACAGAATTCCTGATCTTCCCGGATTCACCACACGGCGTATCCCGCACCGGGCGTACAGATCGGAAAATCGTACGGTTACAGGGGATTTTGGACTGGTTTGAGCGTTACTTGAAGGATTAAAGAGGCGATCAATCCCAAGATTACAGCGGCAGTCGATGAGAGACTGCCGCTTTTACCATCTCTATTTAGTAAAGTTGCATGGTGATCGAAATCGGGTATTGGTTCGTTATTACTCCTAACTGGAAATCAGTTATTGATGAGTGTTATTAACAGCGGAAAGCCCGTTGCCACGGGCTTTCCCTGGATTTTCCTACAATTTACTAGTGGTTGCAGGAGAACTTACAATTATACATCCATGAGTAAATTCTATATTAGGAAAGTGCTCCTGTCAAGTCAATCAAAAATCGCATTAACAAACCGATTTCGTGTAGGATCTTCGCGTCGTTCACTTTTAAATTTCTGCAGATAGACAATAATTTTAACAAAAATGGTTTACAGCCTGATAAAGATAAAAATTTATCACAAATTTTACTATTCCATGATAGAATAGTAATATGAAAAGGCTTATACCGGATATGGTCATTCTGGGTTTACTGGCATTACAACCTGCCCATGGGTATGAATTACTGGAGCGATTTAAGTCAAAAGAGCAGCTGGGAAGGATTTGGACCATGAGCACAAGCCAATTGTATGCTGTATTAAATCGGCTGAATGAAGAGGGAGCTGTCACAGGCAGAAGGCTATTACCCAAGGATGGCCCACCGCGAACACAATATACTATCACAGAAAAAGGACATTCCTTGGTGCATACGTGGTTGTTCGAGCACAATCCAAGCTCGAGTATTCACAGAATTCGTGTTATGTTTTTGAGCCGTTTATATATCGCGGACTTGTTGAAAGTGTCCAAGACCAGGATATTTAACAATCAGATTGCCTCCTGTCAATCACAATTTCGAAAATTATCCAGAAAAAAAGCAGACATTATTTCTCCAATTGAAGCAATTGCTCTAGACTTTGTGCTTAACCAACTATCCGCTGTTTTGAACTGGTTGGAGGATAAAAAATATTACTGATATGAAGGATTGCGTCAATTTCTCCGCAATGACAGTTAGAAGCGAAGGAAGTTCTTACAACATTCTAAGAATAACAAAAGGAGTACACATGAAGAAAAAATCAACACTCACCATCTTATGTCTGATTTGTGTAATTTTCATTGCCAGCTGCAGTGACCTGGGCACACCCCAAGAAGAGGCACAAGCGCCTTCACAAACTCAAATCGACGCCTCATCCGCCCACCCTGGCTTCACAATTAAGGCGGATGCTTCCCACAGAGATGCTGTTTCAGCCCTCTATTCAGCAATTTATGCTGAGGAAGCTCCAAAATTCGTTGAGAAGGAGGCCGATTTACTGGTTGTCCCAGTCACAGATGATGAATTTGACCGAGGAAGGATTCCTAACCAGTTCTTACCAGATGTAGCTTTCATCAATCAATCGGATGTTCCAGAGGTGTTGACATTTATAGATTTCGCGATTTCGCCGCAGGGCCAGCAGGTGCTGATTGACGCCGGAGAGCTGCCAGGGAAAATTACGCTCACGGATCAGGCTGGTAATAGTGTCGTTATTAACCTTCCAGTGAAGCGAGTGATCTCAACCTACGGCCCAGCTACCTCGTTTATTTACAGTGTTGATGCGGAAAACCGTTTGGTATCAGCGAGTTATCTTGGTGCGCGTGATCCTAAAGGGTCAGCCTTCATGGAGAAAATTGATCCCAGGTTTCCGGGGTTAATGGGAGATGACTATTTTACTCAAGAAGATTTCAATCTTGAACAGGCTGCTGCCCTTGATCCGGATTTGATTGTAACCAGCGCTCGGACCTCCTGGCTGGAAACGGCCGCTCAGTTGAACCTTTCAATTTTCTTATTTGATGCAGAAACCCCCGATCGATTGAAAGAAGCAATTTTATTAACTGGAGAAATATTTGGGCCCCAATCATCTGCATATGCAGAAGCCTGGGTTGCCTATTATGACGAAGTTATCAACCGGGTTCAATCACATACTGAGGTAACAACTGAGAACGAAAAGCCCAAAGTCCTTTTCACTGGGACAGAACCGCTGCGTGTGGCCAGTGGAGAGATGTATCAAACGGACATTATCAACGCAGCAGGCGGTGTATCTGTTAGCGCGGGATTGTCTGGTTATTGGAATGATGTCAATTTAGAGCAAATTGTGATTTGGAATCCTGATGTGATCATCGTACCGCCCTATGGCGGTGCAAGTGTTGAAGCAATTACTGAAAGTCCTGAATGGCAGATACTGGATGCGGTTCAAGCTGGACGAGTTTACAAGATGCCGAAACTTGTCGTTCCCTGGGATACGCCCGCACCCGATTCAGTCCTCGGGATTGTTTGGCTGGCACAGAAGCTTCACCCGAACCGGTTGGATGTGGATTGTGGTGAAGAAGCAGCTTATTTCTATAATACTTTTTACCAATTTGCGATTTCTCCAGAGGAAATTGCTTCAATTTGCCAGGCTGATTAATCTACTCATTATGTCAAAAAAACAGCTTATTTCCACATCTCTGATGGTTCTGCCAGTGATCCTTTTCGGTATTTCATTGACTCTTGGTCGCTATCCGATTAGCCCAGTAGATATCCTGAAAGTGTTGATATCCCCCCTGAACCCAGAGGTTGCTGCTGATATTCCAGAGGTCGCACAGCAATTGATTTTGCGTGTGCGACTGCCGCGAATTCTAGCAGCATTGTTAATTGGCGCCAGTTTTGGTGGGACTGGTGCTGCCCTTCAGGCAATTTTTAAAAATCCGCTGGTTGATTCTAATATTTTGGGAGTGACCTCCGGAGCGGGTTTTGGTGCAGCGCTTGCCATCTTGCTGATGGGTAACACATGGCAGGTGCAGCTCTCTGCATTTATATTTGGATTATCAGCCGTTACCATGGCTTTTATAGGCGGCCGTTTATACCAATCAACACCACTCCTTGTCCTGACCTTGATGGGTATCCTGGTTGGTTCCCTATTCAGTTCTCTAACCGCCCTGTTGAAATACGTGGCTGATCCATTGGATTCCCTGCCTGCGATCACGTTTTGGCTTTTGGGCGGGCTAACGAGTATCACCTGGGGAAGGTTAATTCCATTGACCATTGTTACCCTCACCGGAATTACATTCTTATGGCTCTCTCGATGGCGCTTGAATATTCTCTCTCTTGGAGATGAGGAAGCTTCTACATTAGGTATGGATCCCCTTCGATCGAAATTGTGGATCATTTTTGTGACCACTCTGTTGACTGCCACAGCCGTATCAGCGAGCGGGGTGATTGGTTGGGTAGGGCTGGTGATCCCCCATGCAGGTCGGCTGATCGTTGGACCAGATCATAAATATCTCCTGCCGGTCTCTATTAGCATGGGGGCTGCTTTTTTAATCCTGATCGATGATGTTGCCCGGGTTTTGCTGCCAGGTGAAATCCCTCTTGGCATTCTAACAGGTTTGGTGGGTGTCCCAATTTTAATCCTGCTGTTGAGACGAAACAGAACCGGGTGGTAATTATGCAGCTTAATGCAAATCACATCACTTTCGCATATACTCCTCAAAGAACTGTCCTGCATGATGTCTCCTTGACCGTGAAAGCGGGTGAAACCCTTTACGTATTGGGTCGCAACGGCAGCGGGAAGACAACCTTGCTGTCTTGCCTGGCTGGTTTGCTTATTCCGGATCGTGGTCAAGTTCAGTTGAACGGCAACCCGATCGGTCAATGCCGCGTGAAGGAACGTGCCAAATGGATAGGACTGATCCCACAGGAACATATACCGGTTTTTGCCTACACAGTGGAAGACATCGTGATGATGGGTCGTGCTCCTTACCTGGGTTGGTTAGGATCACCAACCCATGAGGATCGAAGGATCGTGACTGAAGCGATGGAGCAGGTTGGAATTTCGGAACTGCGAGAGCGCCCCTACACGCAGATCAGCGGCGGAGAGCGACAGCTTGTGTTAATTGCGCGTGGTTTGGCACAAAAATGCCAGGTTCTATTAATGGATGAACCCACAACTCACCTGGACCTCAGCAATCAGCAACGTGTCCTGGAAATCATTCAACAATTAAGCCAGCAGGGGTTGTCATTTGTGATCTCCTCCCATGCACCAAATGACGCTTTGACCTATGCAGATCATGTTCTGCTGCTGACAGGCGGTTGGGTTACCGAATATGGTGCACCGCAAGACATATTAACCGAATCCCTGCTGTCAACAGTATATGGTATTCAGACTGAAGTGATTTATGAAAAGAACAAGGGTAGGCTGATTCCACGCGCGGTTGTCCCCCGGCGGCCAAAAAGTATTCATCCCAGTACGCTTGATCAACCCGGAAGCCTATTAGCGGATATCTTTGATAGGAGTGAGGTGGAACCGCAGTTAGTGATTGTCACTGGATTAAGCGGTGCTGGGAAAACGACCTGGTGCTCTGATCTCGTCACGATTGCCAGGAAGCATGGTTATGAAGTGCGCGGTATTCTCTCGCCGGGTATCTATGAGGGACGACATAAAATTGGGATCGCGGTAAGGAATCTTGAAACTGATAAGCAGCGCCATATGGCGAAAATACGGGATAAAAATGAGGACAAGCTGTCAACGCCACGATGGGCTTTTGATGAAGCTGTGATAGCATGGGCAAATACCGTCTTGACAACGATATCACACAGCGATTTGTTGATCATCGATGAATTAGGACCGCTGGAATTCATAAGAGATGAGGGTTTAACGGCCGGATTGACAATGATTGATCACGGGCACTATCGAGTTGCCTGCGTTGTGGTGCGTTCATCATTGTTACCTAACGCTCTTCAACGCTGGCCGAACGCGATGGTTATCAACGGTGTTGTCAGCTAGATTTTCATTTCAGATATACTGTTTGTGCGGTTATCTATGACAGCAGCTATTTCTGGATCGTATATACTGCTATTGCTGAATTATATTAATACTCTCCGTCCCTCAGGCAAAGGGTCAATATATGATCAATGATCATATGGAAATCCTCAATCATCTCCAAGCAGTCAGATGGAATGATCAGACAGTGGTCAGCTTTAGCTTTCAGCTTTCCTCCTTGATATCCAGTCAAACCAACAATAGTACCGCCTATTTCTTGCGCAGCTTCAACTGCTCGGAGGACGTTATGAGAGTTCCCGCTGCCGCTGATAGCAATTAATACGTCTCCTGGCTGCATTAAGCTCAGCAAGGGTTCAACGAAAACGCGATCATATCCCTCGTCATTGGCATAGGCTGTCAAATTAGGAATATTGTCTCCCAGACCGATCATCTTCAATCTCTTCATGCCTGGTTGTCGGGTGTTTTTACTGAAATCACTCACCATATGAGCGGAGGTTGCCCAACTGCCGCCGTTACCGCATATAAAGACTGTATTTCCCGATTCCCTGGCATTAATAATCACAGAGAAAATCTGCTCCAGTTCCTCAATCGGGAAATGGTTGATAACTTCTATTAGGGATTGAAGATAATCTTTGATAATTGTGTTTGTTTTTGACATGTTCATCTCCTGTTAAATTGATGTTGAAATTGTTTGTGACGTCGTCTCAGATCCTCCTGAGTGGCAATCCCGGTGGTACCAATCTGCTGAACGGTGATGGAGCCTACCAGATTGCCGATATAAGCAGCTTCTTGGGGTGATGCGCCGACACACATCGCCAGACCAATTCCCGCCAGGACAGAATCCCCCGCGCCGACGATATCGATTGGACCACCAATCTGGTATCCCGGGTAGTGGAAAAAAGTGCCGCCTGCCATGCCAGCGATACCCTGGCTACCTAGAGTAATGAAGATTGGTTTTCCAAAGGTTTCCCATAGCGCTGCTGCATATGCCCGTGCTGCGGGTATTGACTGATCTGGGAAAATCTCACGAAAATCGGATGGGGAATCACTGACTGCAGCTAAGGCTTCTGATAAATTTAGTTTGAGAGAAACATTCTTGTAATTTGCAGCAAAATGCCGTGAATCCACCATAATGATTTTTTCAGGGTACGTTTCTGACACATTCGTAAGTGCTTCACGTAAAAGCGGCGACATGGTCCCATACCCATCAAGCTTGACCTGCTCCACTACCAATATGCCATCATAGGTTTGAATGGCTTTTTGGACATTTTCCACTAGCGTTTTGTTCAATGATTCCGAATTGGGTGATCGGTTGATGATGTCTATCCGATTTAATTCAACCGTTTGCCCATCAATTTCCTGCATTAATGGTTTCGTATAAGTGGGCGTAAATCGCTCTTCGGTTTCAATGAGGTAGCCTGTATTGACATTTTGTGCATCCAATCCATTCTTGAGGGTATAACCGTTGCCATCTTTACCGATATACGCAATTGCTGCTGAATGAGCACCTAACGCTGTGAGGTTGTTGATGACCACTCCCGCTGTTCCTGGCTGACCGCGCAGGTCAACTGCCTGAAAAGCCTCTTTATGTGTTTCCAAAGAAAATTCCGAAAGGGAACGATCCAATTGGATATATAGGTCTAGAAAGAAATCTCCCAGGACCGCTACCCTGGCACTTGAGAATTTTTCAATAATTGCGTCCAGCCGATAATCTTCCAAGATTTACCTCCTGATTTATTGTTTCTCAAGGATCAGACGATACAAATTCGGGATGGTTGCCCGGTGATCACCACAAATATAGAAGCTTTCACCACCATCCGCAACTGTGCGCACAAGGACCGTTTTATAAGGTCGAAAATAATAAATTGGATTTGATTTTGGCGCTTCTTCCTGGGGATTCTCGCCCAGGTCAATCCGATCAAAAACTGCAGTAGTGAAGTGTTTGATCTCCCTGCCTTCCTGAATGGCAACATTTCGAGCCATAGAGAGCGTTTTGAGATATACTTCAGGTCCCATCACAGCAGTACCCACATTGAGCATCACTCCGCTTTCAAGGTTTTCTACAAAGTGAGCCAGTGTCAAGAAATCCCGATAACTGGACGCTCCAACTGCTGCGCCATTAAAATTAGGGTGCTCATGTACAATGTCCTGCCCAATCCCAACATGAACCGTGATGGGAACGCCAAGACGGTAGCCAGCGGCGAACAGGCTGGTATCACGATAGGGGAATTCAATCGGATTTTCAATGATCAACTTGCCGAGGGCTTCACCAAAGCCGTACCCATGTTCTTTCGCATAGACTGCGGCATCATTCACCCGACCGGTTTCATTCCAAAGTCCAAATTGGCCTTCCTGGATATAGCGAGCCACACTCTCAGTCGTTTTGCCAATCATGGCTAATTCCAAATCATGAATGGCACAGGCGCCGTTGGTACCAATCAGGGTGATAAAACCCTTTTCCATAAGATCAATCAAGAAGCGACTCACACCCCGCCGGATGACATGTGCACCCATCATCAAGATAGTAGAAGCTTGCTTTGCTTTCGCTTCAATCATGCGTTCCGCGAGAATATCAAGGGAGGGATTTTGATAAGTCGGGATAGGGTCATCCAGACTCAAGAGGATGTCACGGGTTAAGTCGTGCTCTCTTTCAGAAAGTGGTTTTAATTTCAATCTGCTGCGATCAAATGTTGGGTAGGGCATGAGTCTAAACCTCCATTGATAAGAATCGCCAAAGAGTTGAAAAGTGGAGGAATTCCCCCATAATCACATCAGCCCCTGAAGCCAGCAGGCGGCTGCGCTTCCAGGTATCAACGCCCATTTTTTCTGCCTCATTGGTAGCCAGGCCAATCGCAATCCCACCGACAGCTTTTGTGTCCTCGATCTCCACATAGCCATCTCCAAAGGCAATCAACTCCGGGCCCTGCAGATGATTTTCGTGAATGATCTTTTGAATCACCATTCTTTTTGAATAATTTTCATAATCGTCCAGCGCACCATAAATTGATTTGAAGTATGGTGTTATTCCCAGAAGCTCTGCCTCATCCAGAACGTATTTTTCATCTGTTCCAGATGCCAGGAAACATGTGATGCCAGCATCTGTGACCTGCTGAAGGGCAGAAAGAGATCCCGGTACAACCATATCTCCGGGTTCGATCTGCCCCTGGCGTAATCCCTTGAGCCGGTTGAGGATATGCTCCATGAGCAAATCATGGTATTGATGTTTATAAGTCAGTGGGGCTTTGGGTTGCCCACCACGTTTTTGGATCTCTTCTGCTAACCTGATCATTTGGTAGATGGTCTGCTTCCCTGTGGTATTGGCAACATAGGTTCTGACCACATCTTGCATTTCAGAAAGATTTTCGTGCTTTGGTGTTTTCATCAGAAGATTCACCATCATGGGGATCATGATTCCCTGCCAACCTTCTCGAATCAAAGAGATTGTCCCATCAAAATCAAAGATGGCAAATTTTATTTGACCCTTTTGGATGTCATTATTTACAATTTCAAATGGGTATTCACTGTGAAAGTGATGATGGATATTCTTCATCAGATGAGTGATGGCTTATTGCATATTAAAGATAGAGAGCCTTTGGGGCTCTCTATCTGGGCCTTATTATTCAATGATCTGGGAAACCCTACCGGTTTCTTTATGCTGGATAATGAACTTATGAGTTCCATCCGGCATTGTCTCTTCCTTGATCAAGATATGTTCCTCATCAAAATCCTTGGTTGTTTTGACTTTTTGGTATTCGCCTCCACGCCAATCATCGATTTGGACAGGTTCCCATTTTCCGGTTTCACCGGATTTATATATGGCATCAAGAATGGAATTTACAACATAGCCATCATAGAAATCCTCCCTGGGATTTAAACCAGAATCGATGGAATCGAACATGTCATTGAACATTTCAATATATCCCAGCGCATCCTCTTCATTGCCAACAGGGAAAAGCCATCCACTGTCCGCTTCGGATTTTTCTGAAACATAGCCTTCCGTGCCACCGGATGAAAATACCTCAAAACCTGTGCGCAGCCAGTGGTTGAGCCAGATGGTGCCTTCCGTGCCCGATACCTCATCGCGTAAATCCATACCGCCACGGAAGGTCCAACTTGATTCAATTTGGCCAATGGCACCATTCTCAAAGCGCACCAGGCCAATGGAAAAGTCTTCTGCTGCAATTGGATGCACCATGGTGTCCAGATGCCCAAAAGCCTCCACCGGACGTACATCTTTTCCAATGAAGTTACGACAGATCTCCGTGCAATGGCAGCCCATATCCACCAGCGCTCCACCCCCGGCTAATTCTTTGTCAAAAAACCAGGGTGCATGAGGACCAGGATGGGTTTCACGTGAGCGCGTCCACAAGATGCGGCCAAGAGCACCGCTCTTGACATAATCAAGCGCCTTGATGGTCTTTGGTGTGTAGACCAGGTCTTCAAGGTAGCCATGAAAAACGCCTGCTTTTTCAACAGCGACAAGGATTTCTTTCGCCTCCTGCCCTGTACGTGCCAGTGGTTTTGTGCAAAGCACGGCTTTACCAGCTTCAGCACACTTGATGATAGCTTCCTTATGCTGGAAGTTGGGAAGGGCAACGACCACTGTATCAGTATCCGGATCGTTGATTGCTTCATCCATGTCTCCCGTCCATCGGGCGACATCGTAAGTCTCTGAAAATTCTTTTGCAGTTTCTGGTGTTCGATTAAAAATAATTTCAACAGAATCCTTTGCGCGACTGCGTTGTATTGCCTTTGTATAAAACATGCCAATAAACCCAGCACCCAGCATACTAATTTTGTGCATCATGTCTCCTTTTTATTAGATTAGTTTACAGTCTCAAGCTCTTATCACGCCCATAGATAACTAAAATACCCAATAATAACGATCCGAAGATGATTTGTTGCAGAGCCTGCGGCAGCTGCATTGTTGTTAACAGGCTGGTAATCAATTGGATCACAATCGCACCGGCAATTGTGCCAAAGTAAGTCCCCTTGCCGCCGGACATCTGTGTTCCGCCAATCGCAACAGAAATAATTGACGGGAAAAGGTATTGGTTCCCCAAGTTCGGACCAGCATTTTGTGTATAACCCACCAGCAGAAAGCCAGAAAATGCTGCCAGGGCACCGGCAATCACGTAGGTCATGACGACCATCAGCGTTACATTGACACCTGATAATCGTGCGGTTTGCCGATTGACGCCAATTGCAAATAGCTGTTTGCCAAATCGTGTCCTGGTGAGGAGGAGCGTCACAGCAATTCCAATGATAATCCATACAAAAATCATCCCCGGGATGCCGAAAACGAGGTCTCTGGCGATGATCCTGGTCATGATGGGCGCGACTTCACCATCGTAGTACCCCTTGGTCCAAAGGATCAGGGCACCCTGAACAACACCCGCCATACCCAGGGTCATGACAAATGGAGAAATCTTAAGGAAAATGATCCCTAAACCGTTGATTAACCCCACAAGGGCACCTGTGACCAGCACCATTAGAAGGACAGGGAGAATAAGGTCATTACTGCCGTTGATGAACATGTAGGTCATCAAGGCGCCAATCGTTACAACCGATCCGGCAGAGAGGTCAATGCCTTCGCTGCCGCTGATGATCACAAGAGTCTGGCCAGCCCCAATAATGGCGATAAAAGAAGCTAATCGGAGGATATTCAAGCCTTGATTGACAGCAGTCTGCCAGGTGTTGAATCCATTAGGTAACAAGCCGCTTAATACGAAGAGGATGACAGCCACAATCAACGCAGTTAACGGGGGGGACAGACGAAATTTACTCTTTTTTGTACCGGTTAATGCGTTCGCATTAGTATCACCCATGTTATTTCTTCCTACGAATGAGATTAAATAGACCAGGTCCAGCTAAGGCAATCACGATCACCAAGGCATTAACTAATGTTCGCCACCAGGAGTTTAGCCTTAAAGCTGAAATAATGTTACGTATATTTCCTAGAATGATTCCACCAAAAACCGAACCAACAACTGAACCAGCACCACCGCTCATCGAAATACCACCCAGAACAGCACCTGTAATTGAAGCCAGAGTCATGTCATCGCCGCTGCTGGAAAGACCAGAACCTGTCAGCAAGCTGTAGGCAATCGCAGCTAGCGAGGCTAATAGACCTGAAATGATATAAGTTGAAATTTTCATCCAGGTCACAGGAACGCCGGTTGTGTAAGCTGCAGACGGATCACCACCCACAGCATATAAGAAACGGCCATATCTCCGGTTGCGGAAAAATGTCCAGATAAGCAAAACCAGGGCAATCACAATCAGTGTGATAGGAAACCCTATGAGATTTGTGTTTCGATATATACTTGTATACTCACGTGGGATCGCTCCGCCCGGTGTAGGTAAAAGTAAAAGTGCAAAACCGCTGTACACAAAGCTGGTTGCAAAAGTGATGATCACCGGCTGCAAGCCTAAGTAAGCGGCGAAGAACCCGTTGACGAATCCAGCAAACAGTCCAAAACCAATTACAGCCAATATCATCAACAGGTTCTTTCCCGGTTCATCAGGTGAAACCACAGTCAGCGCTAGGATAACATTCCCAACGGAAACGATTGCGCCATTTGAGAGGTCAAGGCCGCCGCCTAGCAGGACAATAGCCTGTCCAATTGTAACCAGGATCACCGGCAGCCATGTCCTGAAATTGGAAGTTAATAATCGATTTAGTTGACCTGGGCGTAAGATATTGGGTTGGATAACGAAGTAGATAACGGTTGTGACGACAACCAAGATCAATGATAAGCCAATTGAGTATTTAACATTTAGTTTTGTCCACCAACGAGAAAAGTTAAATTTCTTAGACTTGGGCATGATTGACTTCCTTGAGGTTTTGTGAGTTTGAAGAGGCACCCATGCTGGCTGCGACGAGATTCGCCTCAGTTAGCATATTACCAGCCAGGTCCGCTTCAATTTTCCCATCATGCATGACCATGATCCGTGGACAAAGCCCTAATAATTCTTGATCATCTGAGCTGTAGAATAATATAGTGGTTCCACTTTCAATTAATTGGTTTAATAATCTGTAAAACTCTGATTTGGTGCCGACATCCACACCCTTGGTTGGGTCATCCAGTAACAGGAGTTTGGGATTCCGGAGCAGCCATTTCCCAATCACAACTTTTTGTGCATTTCCACCGGAAAGACTGCTGACCGGAGAATCAAGAGAAGCCATCACTAGATTGAGCTGATTACTGACCTTCATGGCATCGTTTCGAGCTTTCTTAATTTTCAGCAGGGGCCGCCCGTAGGATTTCCAATTAGGAAGATGTAAATTCTCCAATATTGAGCGCAGTAACAACAAGCCCTCGGATGCCCGATCGCCCGGAATGAGCGCAACATTTTCCTGCATGGCGTCTTTCGGATGCTTGAAATCGATTGACTTACCGAAAATTGAGATATGACCTTCGTATGCATCATTCCCAAAAAGGGTATGAAGGAGTGTGCTTTGACCCTGGCCCCTTAATCCACCTATCCCTACCAATTCACTCTGTTTCACTGAAAAACTGACCCCTGCTAATTTTTCATTTTTTATATTCTCGGTGACCAAAACAAGGTCTCGCTGATCCTGACGATTATGGTATAGGGGTTCTCTGACGATTTCAGCCTCACTGCCGACCATCATATACACAATTTCTCTCTCAGATGATTCTGCAATGAGAACATTGCCTACTGTTTTTCCGTTTCTTAAAACAACAGCCTGATCAGCGATTTGGAATATTTCATCCATACGATGAGAAACAAACACTAATCCTTTGCCTTCGTCCCTTAACTTTCTCACAAGATTAAAGAGCCGCTTTACCTGTTCACTATCTAAACTGGCGGTTGCTTCATCGAGAATGAGAACATCAGGATCCCGGTTGATAGCTTTTAGAATCTCTACAATCTGTCTTTCATCTGGCGGCAAGGAACGAACATAAGCTTCTGGATGTAGACTGGATTGAAATGTGCCTTCAAATAATTTTAATAATTCCTGTGTCTTTTCAATCATATCCTGATCATCAACAAATCCAGATTTTTTAAAGGATTCATTGGCTAACCAGATATTTTGCGCTACTGTGAGAGATGGGACCAGGCTCAGTTCCTGATAAACCGCCATGATGCCTGCTTTTTGGGCAGCCATGGGGTTGCTGTATTGAACTTGATTGCCTTTGTAGGTTATCTGTCCATCATCAGGGGATAATACACCGGTGATGATTTTTGTGAGGGTACTCTTTCCGCTTCCATTCGAACCTACTAATGCCAAAACTTTGCCGGATCGGATTTCAATAGAACCATCGCGAAGGGCATGCACACCCCCAAATCGTTTCTTTATGTGCTCAGTTTTCAAACAAATTAATTTCATGGAAACCACTTTATTAAGAAAGCCTTTACAGGCTTCATTAGTTAATAAAATTTTTATAAGCTAAATTTGGGGGTTCTTAAAACTGATGAGAACCCCCAAGGTTGCTTTTACTTATAGAGTGTTATCACTCACCGAAGAATTGAGACAAAACTTCTTCACGGGTCATAATGCCCGAGAGCAGGTAAGAATCCGGGTAATCTTTGAATTCAGCATAAACTTCTTCAAAATTATCAGCGGTAACCACATAAGTAATCGGGATTACAATCGTTGTCCCAAATTGACCACCGAGTACGCCGTCAGCTATTTCCTTACCTTCCAGTAATTCTACTGCAATGCGTAAGGCTGTGGAGTTCACACCTGGGGCATTTGCAACTGCAATCGTCTCGAAGTCCGGGTTTTCTTCAAGTAATTCTGCCCAAAGTTTCAGGAATTTAACCCGACCTTCACCAACGGGAAGCGGCAGGGGATCTGGATCTGCTGCAATCACAGCTTCCATAGCGCCAATGGCCATACCGTCCTGTGTCCAATAGCCATCCAGATTGGGATATGCGGCCAGGAAGTCAGACATCACTTGCTGCCCTGTTGCCTCATCCCAGAAGCCGGATTCGCTAGCGAGAACGTTGATGCCAGGATATTTTGCGAAAGTATCGGTTACTGCTTGCATACGCAGATTATTGGCGGGGTGGCCGATGAAGCCTTCAATGGTTACAACATCGCCTTCTTGCAGTTTGTCAGCAAACCATTCTGCACTGGTCTTCGCCCACTCATACTGGTCATGGCCAACGCAAATCACACCCTCAGCCTTAATTTCCTGGTCGATTGAAAGCACAAGGATACCATTTGCTACTGCTTCTTCGAGGATCTCGTTCAATGCAACGGCATCACTGGGGTTCACCAGCATAGCGTCGACGCCCTGGTTCATCAGGTTTTCGATCTGCTCAATTTGGCCAGCAACATCAGTGTCAAAGCTTTCAATAACCAGCTCTTCAGTCAATCCTTCTTCCATGTATTCCGCATTTGTTTCGATAAGCTCATCGATCATTTGTGTGCGGTACTCACTGCTGATGAAAGGATTGGAAATACCGATTGTGTAGGGTGCGCCGCCACCACCACCAAGACCTTCACAAGCTGAGAGAATGCCTGCAGAAAGTGCTAAGAGGGCAACAACAGCAAATAGTTTACTAAATTTCTTCATTCTAATCTCCTTTATTAACTAAGTTAGTACAAGTTTTGGTTTGATTATTCTTCTGAGTAAAAGCCAGTGTCTCACCTCCTTAGTAAATCATGCATCTGAGTTTGATGATTTTTACAAGAAAACATACATAAATGATTATAATGAGAATTTTTGATGGATGTTATGTAATGTGATCTTTTGAAAACCTTTGTTTTTCCGGATAAGTATACTTCCATTTTTCTATTCGTTCAAATCTAATCTTATTTACCGAAATATTCTACTGCATCTTCAAACAGTTTTTTTGTCTGTCCAGTCCCTGTTCGTGTGACGCCCATGGCTTGAATTTTGAGCACGATATCCAAGCTGCCTGAGTGTCCAGCTGCCTTGACCTGAGTTGTCGGTGCCGTATTGTCAATCATTAATTTAAGGTCCTCCAATGTAGCACCCTGATAATGATACTTGCCGTCTGAACCTTTGACATAGTTATATCCTGTAGATGTTTTTACAAACTCAACCCCAATCTCACTGCAGATTTTGCAAAGGGTAACTTTTGAGTTCTTATCTGGTAAGAAATCATTTTCAAAAATAACTTTTAGAGTGGCATTTTGTTTTTTGGTGATCTCATGCAGTGAAAAAATTTCATTTCTTATGTACTCCCAATCCTTACTGAGAACCTTTCCGATATTTACGACCATATCCACTTCAACTGCGCCATCTGCCAGAATCTGTTCTGATTCAGCAGCTTTAATTTCTGTAGTACTGTTCCCATGAGGGAATCCAACAACACTTCCCACTACGACGTCACTATCCTTTAATGTCTTTGCTGCTAGTTTGACATGAAAGGGTTTAACACAAACTGACGCAGTATGATATTTTGCAGCGATCTCACATCCTTCTATCAACGCTTGGTCAGTCAGTGTTGGGCTGAGCAATGAGTGATCCACCATTTTCATGATTTGCTGAACTTTTTCAATCATTTTAATCTCCCATCTTGATCTTTTCGACAGTACCACTTTCTGCAGAGTGTTGGCAAGCAAGGACGGCTTGCAGGGCTTTGTAGCCTTCTATCCCTGGAATTGGAACCGGTTTATTTTGAATAATGGGCTCCACAAAGGCATCCACGATACCGGTTTTGACCTGTTCCACATTGGTTGATTTTTTCCCAAGTTTATGGAATTCGGCATTTTGAAAATCGTAATGTACAACTAAGGGGAAATCAGGATCAACATACAACTCCAACACGCCGTTCTCACCATAAATGACCGTACTGTTGTTTTCCTTTTTGTATGACCAGCTGGTTGTGATGGTACCCATAGCACCTTTTGTTGTACGTAAGATACAAAGAGCATTATCCTCAACATCAATCAAATCTCCACTGAGATAGCGTTTGTTGAGTGTGTCCAGCATGGCAACAGCTTCAGTATAATCGTCTTCTAGGATCCAACGTACAAGATCCAATTTATGAATCGCCAAGTCCCCCAACACGCCCATACCAGAAATATCCTTCTTATAAAACCAGGTTTTAATGCCGTCTATGGCCCAATCCTCAGAACCGGGATGCCCAAACACTGACGAAAATGTCAACACTTTTCCAAGCTTTCCAGATTGAATGATTTCTTTTGCTTTCCGGTTGGCTGGTTCCAGTCGTTGATTATGGGCGATCATCAATTGTTTGCCAGCTTTCTCTGCTGCATCAATCATTTTTTGAGCGTCTTCCAAGCTGGTTGCCATGGGTTTCTCACACATGACATGTTTTCCCGCCTCAAGTGCGGCAATGGTCATCTCAGCGTGGGTGTTGTTGGTTGCAGCAACGATCACAGCATCCAGGTGAGGATCCCTCACTAATTCATGATAGTCCGTATAAGCCTGGCAGTCATATTCCTGTGCCATTTCTTCAGCACGGCTCTTCACAATATCACATACTGCACCGACTTCTGCATGCGGATTCATCTTTGTTTCAGGTAAATGCCTGACACGCACAACCTTTCCAGCACCGATGATCCCTATTCGTAATGTCATCCAACCTCCTTATTTAATGTTTGTTGTTATATTTTTGTCTTCAATCCACCACAACTCTGGTGGATCTTCGGTTAACAGGATCGTTTTGAGAAAATCTATAGCATGCTGCAAGCCTTCATCACGGGAAGCAAGTGGGTCTTCATGTTCAATGCTGATGACGCCGTCATATCCCACCAGCCGTAAATTTCGGATGATATCTTTCCAAGCCAATGCATCATGACCATAACCAACGGTATGGTGGTTCCAGGAACGGTTCTTGCCTTCTTTGAAATGTTTGTAATCCAGTACACCATTTTTTGCCATATTAATCGCATCCATTCTTGTGTCTTTGGCGTGAAAATGAAATATGGCGTGATGTAATTCACGAATGACGGCTTGTGGATCTGCGCCCTGCCAGAACAAATGACTCAAATCCAGATTGACACCAAGGTTATCGCTTCCCACAGCATCATGAAGGCGCCAAAAGGTCTCTGGATTATATACACAGAAACCGGCTATGGGCTCAAGAGCGACTTTTACATGGTGTGACTCAGCAAATCTGATCGTTTCTTCCCAGTAAGGGATCAGAACTTGATTCCACTGGTAATCCAGAATGGTATGCCAAATTTCAGGCGGCCAGAAACAGGTAACCCAATTTGGAAATTTTGCCTGTGGAGACCCACCAGGACAGCCCGAAAATGTGATAACCGTTTCAACACCTAGTTTTTCTGCAAGCAAGACGCCCTTTTCAAAGGCTTGATGAAAGGCTTTTGCCGCCTTCTTTTGGGGGTGCACAGGGTTCCCGGAGCAATTGAGCGCGCTGATTTCCATGGCATAGTCCTGGATCAATGCTTTAAATTCTGTCAGAGCTTTTTGATCGTTCAGTAGAATATCCGGATTGGCATGGGCGACTCCGGAATAACCGCCGCAACCAATTTCAATCTTGTGAATGTCTCTGTCAGATAGATATTCCAGGACTTCTTTAAGGGGCAAATTCGCAAATAAAACGCTGTATACACCAAGGTCCATTTCCGTCTCCTTTTTTATCTGAAGCTTTGATTGGATATCCCATTAAAGTATGTAGTTCATGGCTTTGTAAGACTAGTAGTTCTGACTGATGGAAAACTCGTATCTATCCGCACGGTAATAGCTGGTCGAGGTTTCAATTGGATCTTTATTATCTAAATATGCGGTGGTATGAACACGTAACAATGGTGCAGCATCCCGAATTTTTAATAAGTTTCGATGCCATTCATCAGATAACACAGCACTAACTGATTGATCAATCCTGGAAATTGGAATTTTATAATGGTTTTGGAGGAGATCATAAAGGGAATTAACTCGGAAATCATGGATGTGCAAATTAGGGCAAAGGTCTGTGATAATTGTTGTGTATTGAATGCCAATGGTAATGTCATTCCCAAAACGTAAACGGATCAATTCCAAAGCTTGGCTGCCCTTTTTTGATGAGAGTGACTCGGGTGTTGTACCCTCTATGATTGTAACCCGTTTTCGGAGCACTTCCGATCGTGGTGTCAAACCCATCCCCATCAGTTGTTGGGCAAAACTTTGATCAAGAAAGAAGGTATGTCGTTTCTTAGGTTTAACAACCGTCGTTCCGCGGCCAGCTGTTCTTTCTACAAGGTGTTGAGATTCAAGCAACGCAAGCGCTTGCCTGATCGTATGTCTGCTGACCTGATAAGCTTGTGCCAGATCATCTTCAGTTGGCAGCATTTCACCGATTTTGATCTTTTCAGATTGAAGCATGGCAATCAAATCGATACGAATCTGTTGATAAAGGGGAATGGGGCTGCTTTGATCAACAGGTTCTATGCCTAATTCTTTGACTCGGTGATGATACATAATCCTTGGAATTCTCAAGACTGAATGGATTTTTCCAGTAAAAATGTACGTACAATTATAATAATAATCGTGATATTTGATCTTGTCAAGGCTTGAAATATTTAGATTATCGTGAAAAGATACGCATCTTTCCAGGATTCTCATTTATAATTGGGTATTGTTCTAATCGTTCGATAAACCATAGAAGGGAATGGCCAGCGGTGAATAACAGCATGATACTTGGTGTTGAGATCGGTGGGACTAAACTTCAGCTTGCTATTGGTACACCTCAGGGTGTAATTGTAGCCAGGGTTCAAGGCCGTGTGAATGTCGCTGCAGGAGGCAAGGGTATCCGTCATTGGCTTCAAAAGAAAATTCCTGAGTTCATATCAACTGTATCAAGTAGGACAATTGGGATTGGTGTCGGTTTTGGGGGCCCAATGGACACGAAGGCTGGTAGAGTTCTCCAGTCTATCCAAATCAAGGGATGGGAGAATTTCCCAATTCGTGAATGGTTCCAAGAACAATTTAATCTGCCTGTTATTGTCATCAATGATTCCAATGCAGCAACCTGGGGAGAGTATCAAAAGGGTTATGGAAGGGGATGTCAGCATTTTTTCTATACAAATCTGGGCAGCGGTGTAGGCGGTGGTTTTGTGATCAATGGGCAGTTGTTTGACGGGCAAGGATTTGGTGCAGGTGAGTTTGGCCACACCTATGTACCTGATTGGTCATCCAAGTACCCCGGTGGGGCAAAAAAAATCGAGGAGCTGTGTTCTGGATGGGCAATTGAGGCACGCTTGCATCGCCCGGGTTATATCCCGGAAACCTCTTCGCTGTATGATAAATTCTCGGATAAGCTTGCTGTTGTGACTGCTAAAGATTTGGGGGATGCAGCCCAAACAAGGGATGATTTTGCTTTGGCTGAGATTGATCGCATCGCATCTTCCATGGGGCTGGGACTGGCGAATGTCCTCAGCCTAACAGGGGTAGAAAAAATCGCCATTGGCGGCGGTGTGTCAAATATGGGGGAGCTATTGATAGAGCCTATTCGGCGATACACGCAAAAATATGAGTTCATCAACAGCACAGGTCGTTATAGCATCAGCCATTGT
>Ga0209121_10000595_pt1 | contig 38179 bp, 57 predicted proteins | sample Cruoilmetagenom3_FD_187292 | JGI IMG/M metagenome (GOLD analysis project Ga0209121, IMG submission 187292) | Oil polluted marine microbial communities from Coal Oil Point, Santa Barbara, California, USA - Sample 3 (SPAdes) (version 2) | ecosystem: Environmental > Aquatic > Marine > Oil seeps ... | reverse complement strand
TCAACATCGGCACCAAGCCTTAACGCCGCTTTATGCCTAAACTCTCCCTCCGTTAAACCTTCAAGTAAATCACAACCATCAACGACTGGTTGAGTTGCAACCTTTACCGCTGTACCAATCGGGTCATCAATAAAGTCTTCTAATGTATTACTAATGTTATTTAATAAACTTCCAAACATAATTATATTCCTATTGTTTTAGTATTTAATAATTCACTGCTAACAACAAATTAAGCGCGGATAAATCATCGCTGCGCTCGGTTTACCGGCTAATATAACCGGTTATGTGTCTTTATGTTCCTTAATAATCATCTTGCCAAACTCACCCATTGTAGGTGCAACAAATAGATTATGGTCTTGCAATAACCTACCTTGAGCTTCATAGAAGCGATCTTCCCATTTGCTCCACTCCTCTCTTGCGTGGAATGCTTCGTTTTCAGCGCTAACTTTCCCGTAAATTAAAGCGGCAACAAATAACCCAAGAAAAATATTTAAAACCACACTTATGCCCAGTAACCATTCCATCTTAAATCCCCTTTTAATATTCAATACGCCACATAACAACAACTTAAAGTCGGACTGTAAACAGCCGCTTAACGCAAAGGTTATATTACTAAACAACTTAGCCTCCATTACCTTCATCTAATGATTCTTTTATTTCTTCTGATGTGGCTTGTTCATGGTAGCCTTTCTTGGAATTAACTACTCCACATCGTTTGCACTCCCTAAATTGACTCAGTTGTCCATAGCAACTTTTTGGCAATCCAAACTTAGTCCAATTATGCCAACCTAATCTGCATCTAATACTCATCTTATTTCTCCAATTTAATATTTGTAACGGTAACATAACAACACGCTGAATTGCTACCACCACTGTTGGCTATCGCTCGCCCCTCACTCTACCACCTAAAAAACGTGGTGGCACATTAGCTCTAGGTTAGTTTGCTTTTTTCATACTAAAAATCTTCTTCTAAATGAGCTGTATTAATATGCTCAATCGCTAAATCATCATTCATTTTTTCAATAGCCCTACGCGCTTTCAACACAGGACTATCTATTTTCTTGGGAATCTTCTGCGGCTTTTTCGCATTTATTTCAGCATGAGAATACAACATTTGTTTTTGTGAAGTTGACATTTTATTTTTCATTGTTTAATTCCCTCTTTCTATATTCATCGTACCATTTAATAAACTCAAAAACTTCATTAAAAAAATAAACTAATTCACCAGAATATTCACCTTCTTCTTCTATCCACAATTTAATCAATTCTTTTTGACTTAACACTTTCATCTTTCATCTTTCATCTCTCATTCCTCATTCCTCATTCCTCATTCCTCATTCCTTTAACTAATTCTTTAATTTCATTAATCATTTCACGAAAACAATTATCGCAAACGCATTGAATACCATCGAATTCAGTTCTGATTTCATTTGATTCATCATCTTCGCTAATAACATTTTCACACGCCCAACAAATTGTCGATTCATCACGATTGCAATATTCTGCGATTTGCTCTGATACATAACATCTATCGGTCATCGTATTTCCCTTCTTAATTCTAACTACCAAAAATATTAACTCATTTACTTTAATTATGCAAACATTGTTTTAACAAAATATCAAAATAAAACGAAAAAACTTAAATTTATTTCTCTATTTTATGATGCTCGTCATTCATTGGGTCGCGCAAATCCTTTAAAACATCACGCGTTGAGATAACAGCTTGTGTTAAAAAAGCGGCAGCAAGACCAAGGACTTGTAGATTAAGATGTTCTAAATTGTCAAACATAATTCGCACAACATGAATATATGACCACATCAACACAAAAGCCCAACAAACTGTTGGTATTCTGTAATGACGTAATGTTTTATATAACGGCTCTTTATTCATGTTCACGCAATATCACTTCTTGAATTAAACGTAATTGTCTTAAATAGCATTCGTTAATCATGCTAAAAACAGTCGCATCATTTTGTAAGATAACAGAAACTTTATTTGTAATTGGAACAGGGGGTGTTAAATCATCGTAACAGGGACGCAACAATAACTCAGGAATAGGCGGTAATAAATCATCAACAACCACTTTCTTAATGGTCGGTAAGGTCATAGTCAACGGGCGGTTTAATTTGATTTCTTGTTTCGTGGAGCAACTGGACAGCATCACTAGAAAGAGTATCACGAACTGATTCCGCACGTTTAATAAGTTCATTTTTTGTCGCCTCACTTTTACTTAATTCAATATTTTTCAATCGCTCTTTTTTAAGCAGTTGATTGTAATAATCTTCTTTCTTTTTTGTCGCTTTCGCTAATGCTATTTTCAATTCATCATTATATGCTTTGCTTTGTTTCTCAAATTCTAATTTAGCAACGGCTAACACTTTAGCATTTTCTTCATTAACTTTTTTATTGAATTCTGTTTGCGCTTTAAGGTAGGCATTCTTTCTTGCATTATCAACAATATTAGAATGCAAAGTATAGATTGTGACTAAAGCGGTCGCCACTGCGCCAATCTTTGCGCATAAGCCGCCAGTTGAACTTGAAAAGAATTTAGTTATTGTCGCTAACATCTTTTTTATTACCTTGTTTTATGGCATCAATAATATCAGCTTTGGTTATCGGTGGATTTTCTTCTGCGTGGGTTGCCAACTCTAATGCTTTGTTTCCCATGAAAGCAACCCCACTGGTAATAACCAAAGCCATTAATACTGTTACCCATTTATAAGATTCTAACCCTCGAATCCTAGTTTCATGGTCTTTAATATTCTGTTCATTCGCCTTAACACCTGATTCCATAGAAACTAAAGTATGCAATGTTTCAGCGATACCGTTTTGAGTGTCTTTTATTTCTGAAATTTCAGTTTGTTGGTGTTCCAACATTTTTTCAAGCGTTTCATTTTGCATAGAATAATTTTACCAAAACAATACCGATGAATATAATTAACGGTATTGTAACAGATATAAACAAAAGTTCTAATGATATAATTAACATTCCATCACTAATTAAAAGAATTTCCTATTATTATAAGCAGTTATGGAATCATTGGCAATTCAAAATGAGGTGAATCATAAATTGTGCTAAAATGACCACCCCAACGCGATTCTACATTGTAAAAACTCGCTGCTTGTAAGAAACATAACGCGATTGCTTGAATATTCACTAAGTCATAATTCGCTTTACCATCAACATACGCATAAAAATCAACGGCAAGACCATACTGATGATACGACTTATTGTTAACACCATCAGCTTTAGATTTTCCTTGAGCAAACATTTCTTTTTGAATAGCTAATGTACGAATACCACAACTAATCCCAAAGTCTACCTTATGAGATTTAGGGTGCTTGTTATTCATTATCTCAATAGCTTTGTGACAAATTAATTGTAATGTTTCATCAACTGTTTCTATTTTTGCGAGACTATTCTTGCCGTATTTATACATAATTATTAACCTATCTTTAAAGTGCAATTAATATAGTATCTTTCTGTGAAACTACCTCTTGTTGTATACTTAGGGTTTGCATCAAGCTTTTTTAATTCTTTATATATCATACCAACTTCTTCAATCTTTTTATTTGCCTTATTTCCCCGTAATCGTCGTATTCAAAATAAATTCACACACTAAAACAATGGTTTATGATTACTGGTCTAATGTGTGAAAGAAGGATTAAATTTCCTTAGTAACAGTGTTATGTTACTAAACCAAGTTTGTTGCTAAAATAATCAGCGAATAAATCTTTTAGTAAAATATTCGCTATTCGGTCAACCTCAAAATCTTCTATCTGCATATTATTATTAAATAGCTCTACTCGTCGGTAGTTATTATAAGTTAACGCTATATCCCATAGTTTTATTTCGTTTGGTGCGTTTCTGTAAGGTTCAGGGTTAAAATTAACTTCGGCATAAACACCATCACTTTTTGCTACTTCATTTATTTTTATTGCAATATCTAACAATGTTGTGTCTTTCATTTTTCTTTCTCCAATTTAATATTTGTGTAGGTAACATAACAATATTTTCAAAAAGACAAAAACAGCTAGGCGCCTCTTGCTTGTTATGCTCTCAATTTAGTTTAGTACTTATTTCGTTTTTGCATTTTAAAACGAGGTTAGCAGGCAAATCCAGCCCACTGAGTTGCCATTGCTTTTGCTATACCTGGAAAGGTTTTACTTCTCAGTTTAGCTCTTTCTTCTTTTGGTAGTTTCCATGCGTCAGCATACCAAGCAGGCATTGTTTTTCCGCTTGCAAACTCTGTTCTTTTTGGTGGCTCAACTTCGTTTGTCGCTTCTAGTAAAGGCAGCCCCTTTAACCATAAGCAAGTTTTCTTCTCAAACGCATCACCAAACTGGTACGGGTTAACTATTTGATCTGGCTTTCTCCATTCGCTGCTCATCACGCCAACTGGATTTTCTATAGCTATTTTGTCGCATTTTGCATTGGCTATAGCCATAAAAAATCTTATCGCATCTTTGCGGTCTTCGTGGCGCTTAATGGCTTTATCTCCATAGCGCTCAACGTTAAACCACCTACTCCCTGTTACCGTCAGATAAGTGCAAGGAGGAAAGGCTAAAATCATATCCCACTCTTGATCTAATAACTCCATTAAATCAGTCTGTAAGTGCCATTCTGGTTTGCCACCGCTACACTCTACTAGATCGCAACTATAAGCTTCATGACCTAACCTTCTTAATTCAATTGTTACTGCTTGGCTTTCTTCACACGCCACTAAAATCCGCATTCGTTGTTATCCTTGTGTTATTGCTCTGCTAACAACTCGCTTAAATCGGAGCGCTAACAGTTTGTTTTCGTTAATTTAAAGGGCGGTGTTAGCGCCCGTTTAGCTTAGGGTTAGCAGGAATTACTCTAACTCTTCCGTGCTCACCACTTCACAATCATAAATTTCAATATCATTTATCATTTCGTTTAAGTCTGACTTGATACTTGGTATTAATGGCTCTATGTTAAACAGTGCTATTTTCTCAGCATCCTCTAAACTTACCGTTACTGGCACTTCAACCATTATCTCTATATTTGCTTTGACTAATACTTTTTTCATTTCCATTCTTTCTCTCTCTCTATCAATTTTAGTATTTAATAATTCACTGCTAACAACGGCTTCAACGGGATTGCTAACAGCTTGCTTTTCATTTGTGTGTAAATAATCTAAATCAATTGGTGTGTTTACCATATTTTTCTCCTTTGGGTCGCAACCCGTTAAGTTAAGGTTATGTGTCTTGCGTTAAATCGCCTTCATTTATTCCAACACACTTTGCCAGTATTAAAATATCTTGCTTACTTAACAAAGCCTCAACACTCCTACCGTATTCATCTTTTAAGCATAAAACTAGGTCATTCAAAGGGCTTTCAAACCCTGCCGCAACAATTTTAATTCGTTCGTTATCAAATTTAGTTTTAAATGCGTAATCTCTATTCATCATTCCTCCAATACGTCACATAACAACAACTTCAACGGGACGCGCTACGCTTACCCATTAAGTAAAAGGTTAGGCGGTTAATCCAGTCGCAACGTTTTGTGTAAACTATTAAAATCAGCCGCTCTAACATCTTTTACTATTTTGTTTATTTGGCTTTCTGGCAAACCAAGCCTACTTAATGTTTGCTCAAAAGCTATTTGCAGCCTTGTTCGGTCGTTAGCAACCTTGCAAAGCTCTTCACCAAACTTCTGTAACATCCTAGCTTTATCACCAATAGCCATAACTTAAAAACTCTCTGGCTGCGCTACTGCACGAACAGCAGCCATAATACCTTGCTGTAAATGCGTTTCAGCTATGGAAACCCATCGTTGATCTAAACCTTTTCGCTCGCGCATTATTGCAATAACATTTTTTAAGCGTTCGCCTTCAGCTTTAATATCATTCATGTCGTTAATTTCTTGCTGGCTTAAATCACGGTAGCCTTTGATTTTCTTGTGTTGATTATCCATTTGTGTTTCCTCTTTCTTTTTGGTTAAGTTGTCAAGCAAACCGCCTAACAACGCGTTTAAATTCACTCCCTTTGGTCGTCGGATTCGTTACAGTTGGCTTCGCCACTTTCACTCACCGCTTAACGCAAAAGGTTATGTTGCCAAATCAATTATTTCTTGTGCCAGCTTTAGCATTTCACTTTTCGTCAAATAATCAGTGAAATATCTATCACACTTTTCTTGAACTCTAAAAGTCCCATCATCTTGCGGCTTAAAAGAAACTATACGCGCTTCCTTTAGTCGCAACATAACAATAGGCTCAATCTGACTTGCTATAGTAAACTTCTTTTCATCATTCATTGCAATTACTAACCTTTTGTTCTATCTATTTTATACCAGAAGGAATTCACTCGCGCTTCACTGTATGAAAACTTTAACGCTATTTTAGAAATCATTTCACGTACGCTACAATCAAACCCTTCATCTTGTACTTTTTCAATGTACGCTTGCACACGTTTATATTTTGGCTCAACTTTCATTTTTAGTTCTCTTTATTTCATCGTACCACATTTGCATGATATACCCTTCACTATAAAAAAATTGCTTTGATATTTCTATAACCTTTTCGCTAACCTTACCATCAAAACCATTTTTAATGATTTTAGCAATATGTTTTTTAACTTCAACACTTCTTGGTTCAATATAAGTTTCTTTGCGTTTAGCTTTTGCTATTTTTTTACGTGCATCACTTAACGCTCTACGTGTTGACGTTAATTGTTTTTCTAATTTAGCATTGATTTCACTTAAACGTTCGTATTTTTCTTCTAAATATTTAAGCTTTTCTAAACGCTGTCCTTTTTCTAAATATTCTTTAAAACTATCCATTTGCCTTATTTCCCCGTAATCGTCGTATTCAAAATAAATTCACACACTAAAACAATGGTTTATGATTACTGGTCTAATGTGTAAAAGAAGGATTAAATTTCCTTAGTAACAGTGTTATGTGCATTTTACATAATCCAACGGCTGCACTTTTTTAAAGGTGGTTTTACTTACCTCGCAACTGCCGTACTCTCCGTTTTTGCTTATATAAATTATCCACGATTCATCGTAATAAATGGTTTGTGGCACCATTGTCTTACCAACCACCATCATGGTTGTTACACTGTAAGCTTCTTTATATTCTTTACTAGTTACCGTTCCTTCTTTTATTCCTGTGCATGCACATAACAACGCCGTGGAAGTCGGACTACTGACAGTTGGTTTTTCTTGCTCGTTTTCCATTTTATTTAACTCCTTCTTTCTCAAACATAACTAACTTTCCATCTGATTTAACTTACGTCTTGGTGAATGCAATTCATCATTCACTACAATAAAATTCTTATTAATCCATTGCGTCACTTGCGGTAATTTAACACCTTGAGCATAAGCAAAACTCGTTTGTGAGCCACGAAACTTAGCGGCAATATAATCAGGCAAACTCATAACTTCTGCGTTTTCATCAATCACATTAACGATTTTCATTTCCCTGTACTCCCACTTTCGCCACGCTGATTATCTTCTCGTTCCCAATCAATGCAATCTTCAAATTTCTTTAATAAGCATTGACCGATACGCTCACCTTCATTGATGTAAATATTAAAATTATTCGTGTTATAGACTTGAAGGAAAACCTCACCTGTATAATCTAAATCTAAAACACCACCGCCCAAAGTATCAATTAAACCCGTTTTCATTGGTAAACTTGAACGTGGCTTAACTTCAATGTAATGATTTTTACATTCATCTTTTAAATACTCAGGTAAAAAATAACCTGTTGGTATGCAACGAATAGTATGAGGCTCAATTTCTGTATTCTCACTACAAAATAAATCAGCCGCAGCCGCATATTTAGTTTTATAAACTGGTGTCATTTCTTTTTCCTTTTTTAATTATTAACTAACTGTGATAGAATATAACGTAGAACGCTTAATAAAGCAAACATTGTTTTAATAAAAAGGTAAAATAAATGGAAAACAGTAGAATTGATATGATTGGTTTAAACGGGAATACGGGTGAATGTTATACTGTGCGGTATGAAAATACGCTTTATAAAATGATTAACGGTTTTGTACACTACCAAAAGAGTAAAGAAGTTTGGCGACAATCAATGCGCCAAGACTTCGATTTCTTCTTAAAAAATGGCAATATTGTACTAAACAATATCCATGATTGATTTAAGTTCACGTTGACGAACTAGGTTATGATAACCTTGGTGTAAGCGCTTAATGATAGTCCATCTTCGTTTAGTTTTCATTTCAACTTGTAAGGCTTTTCTTAAATAACATAAAAAATCATCTTCATCTTTGTTATTATCAAACAATAACTGTACTTTCTGCCAATTAGAAATGTCACGAATAATTTGAACATATTCGCCTTCCGACATTTCTATTTTAAGAATTTCTTGTGCAAAATTCATGTAATCTCCCGTAAATTTCTTTAAAAGTGCGCTTATCAAAAGTCGCTAATGGTGATACAACATCACCGTTAAATTGTAATGTTCTTGCATCTTTACCTGAGTATAAATAAAAAACATTTTCATTTTTATAATAAACTAAAATGAACGTATTGGCAACATTATTGTTTTCACTCAACCAAGACGGTTGCCCAGCTTGAAACTTAATTTTGTCACCCAATTTTTCAGCGATTTTATCTTCAACCCAACAAGTAAACTCACCCACAAAGTAAAAATCAGGAAACCCATAACCGACATTAGTATCAACTTTATAAGTATTCCCATACTTTGTAAGTACATTTCGAAGGCAAACGTCCAAATCTTTTTCAATTCGTATCTCCTTTCTAATCATTAGCATCTCCCATAAAGAAAGAATCAGGGTCACCCATAATAATATCAGCAACTTGTTTTTTGTTTCTCAATGTATCACGTATCTTTTTATCTTGTGTGTTATTCGCAATTAAATCCCAGACAATCACTTGTTTTTCTTGCCCTTTGCGGTGTGCGCGTTTTTCTGATTCTATTCTTGCTCGTAAAGCATGACTATTCGCGTAAAAAATAACGTGCTTTGTCGCGGTAAACGTATGACCAATTCCCATGGTAGTTTGATTACCAACTAAGAAACGCGCCTTACCTTGTTGGTATTCACGTTTATTAATTTCACGTTGTTCTTGTTCAGTATCACCATAATAATCAACACAATCGTCGCCTAACGCTTCTTTAATAACTTTCATATCAGCTTTGAAACGCGAGAATATCAACACCTTTTCATCTTCACCAAAGGTGCTGATTAAATCTTTTAGCGCCTTAACTCTGGTAGGTGTTTCTTCAATACTGCGAAAACTGTCTTGACCTGAAAACCAACCACTTGTGACTTGTTGCATACGAATTGATTTCACAATAGGTAATGGCGCATCAATCGCATCACCTTCAAATAATGTGAACTTAGATACTCGCAGTTCTTCATATATTTTCATTTCAGTGGGCGACAAATCATAACAAAATGTTTTATAAATGCGTTTCGGTAAATCTAAACATTCTTCTTCTAACGCTCTATGTAAATAGGGTTGAATTCTTGACATCAATCGTTCAATGTTTCGATAACCTGAAATTTCATTGAATCGACCAATCGTACAAAATTCATTTTTAAAACCCGTCCATGTGTCGTGACCAATAATATCTTGGTTCAAAAACATAAATTGCGAATACAACTCACTAGGATTTTCAGCTAATGGCGAACCATCTAAAATGCGTTTGTACTTTGCAAAATTAGCAGCATCTTTCACTAAAAATTTAGTACGTTTCGCTTGTGAATTTTTAATACTCGCGCTTTGGTCAATAACTAACATACATTGATTTTGTTTTAAAATATCAAGCAATGGTTTTCTTGCTTTATCTGAGCTAAATGCTTCAACATTGAAAGCAAAGATTTTAAATTCACTCCCCTTACTTTCAATCATTTCATACATTAACTCTTTACGCTTTTTACCAAACTTACTTGACCATGCGAAACAAGAATAATCAATACGCTTTGGCACGTCTTCTGGAATTTCATAATCAGTCCAATTTCTATGTAAACCATTCGGGTGCGCTATAACCACTAAACAATTAATCAATTCTTTTTCGTAAAGATATACGGCAGAATCAATCGTAGTTTTAGTTTTCCCTAATCCTTGCTCATGAAACAAAGCAAAATATTCTTTGTCACGACTTAATAAAAACGCTTCGACTTGATGCTTCATTGGTGAACGAGCAAATTCAAAATCAGTTTTCAGTTCATAAGAATTATTTAAAACGTCACGCTGCATTAAGAGTTTGGCTTCTTCTTCTTTTTTGGTAAGGAATGTTTCAACCACCAACTTTGCTTCGTCCGTCTCATATTCAAAATCTCCATCGAATGATGTTAAATGTTCAATATTTGCGCCTGTTTGTCGGATAATTAAATCACGACCGTTATACTTTTTAAACGATGGAAAATCATCATAAAAAGCCATAACCTCTGCTGTTAATTTAGCACTAAGTATCAGTTGGTTTCTACTGTTTGTTTTTATTTTAAGCATTAAACTTCACCCTCACCATTTATCTGATTTTCAATCAATTTAGCGTAACCTGCTATGTCATGCCAATTATCAGCATAGTTAGGATTGCCATTAACAACACGACCAATTTTATGTAATATCATGTCAATCGCTTCACATTGCGCAGAGGATAGATTGCGATAATTTCTGTTATCACGTACCACTCTTTTTAATGTTTGCATAGTGATAGCACCTGTTTGAAAACTGCCGTAATTTTTACCACGCTCAATTAATGTTTCTTCTGTTTTATCTTTCATATTTACTTACCCCTGTTAATTTAACATATCTATCAATGTGTAAGAATCTAAAACCACCGCTTACTTCACCTTTAAATAAACAATAGTCACCGTCAATACATTCACTTTCAAACTTCTTACCAATCGTATGATATTTTGTTCGGTTAATCATAGCTTTTATGTGACCTGTATCATCTTCAAGCAATAAGCTTAATGCAATTGAATTACCTTTTACTTTATTACCACGTCTTTCAACGCGTACACTATCATTCATGTCTGTTAAGTTTGATTCAGCTATTTTAGCTAAAATCAAGAATGTACCTTGGCTTGTGCCATCAATTTCTTCTAAATCAGATATTTTACTCACAATATTATATTCACTTGGATTTTCTATAACGTGTGACCATAACGTATTGCGTTCAAAAACATCATCAAATGGTGTTATTCCATTGAGTAACAACTTTGATTCATTCGGTAATAACGGTTTATCCATTTTACGCTTTTGTAAAATACTTCGCGCTTTTGTAATACCTAGCCCTTTAATATTGGTTAAGCCACCAATCACTTTACCATCAATAACCGCCCAATCTAAACCAGACAATTCTTTATCATAAGATGAATATTCGTAACCATCTTTCACAAGCTGTCGCAATATAGCAACAGTTTGTTGTTCATCTTTCGCATTTCGCAAAGTAGCCACATAAAACTCTAATGGATAATATGCTTTTAAAAACGCTGTTTGATAGCTCAATAAGGCATAAGAAACCGCATGACTTTTATTAAAACCATACTCGCCAAAGGTAACAAAGTAATCGAATATTGCTGCCGCTTCATTTTTCGGTAAACCATTTTTCACCGCACCGTTAATAAATTTCTCGCCATAGTTTGATTGAATGAATTGGCGACCTTTTGATTTACCAATGGCTTTCCGCAATCCACTAATATCAGACCATTCCATGTGACCAATTTCACGACACGCTTGTAACACTTGCTCTTGGTAAGTAAGTACACCTTTTGTTTCTTCAATAAACGGTTTTAATTTTTGAGAAACATAAGCAACTTCTTCACCGTTTTTTCTATCAACCCATTGTTGAGCGCCCCCAGATGCTAATGATGCAGGTCGAGCTAATGATGTAATAGCAACAAAATCACTGAAATCATCAACAACCACTTGACTAGTTAAACCTTTAAGCGCATCACCTTCCCACTGAAAAATGCCATCGAATCGCTTGTTATTTAGTTCATCAAAAACACGAACATCATTTAATGGTTTTGTTAATAACCAATCCATATCCTTATCAATTTGTTTAAGAATATCACCAACAATCGTCAACGTGCGTAAACCGAGCGCATCAAGTTTCAGCATTCCGCATTCTTCAACATCATACTTATCCATCATTACTGCGCCTGTACTTTTATCAATAGCACAATAATTTGTTAATGGTGAATCAGTAACAACAATACCTGCTGCGTGTTTTCCAACGTGTCGAGTATGACCTTCTAAGTTACAAACAATATCTAAAGTTGGGAATTTTTTAAGCAATTCCTTTCCTCTATTTGTATGATGTAATGAATCATATAAACATTTTGTAGCACGTTCATCACCTGCGCTACGCTCAATAACGGAATCTTTGAATTCATTGATGGCGTTTAGTGGAATACCTAACACTTTTATTGCGTCAATCAATGCACTTTTAGGTTTGAATTGGTTTACTGTGCCAATACCTGCAACACAATCAATGCCGTATTTCCGCTCAAGATAAAGATGCACTAAATCACGTTTGTTATCTTCAAAATCAGTATCAACGTCTGGTGGGTCGTAACGGTCTGGTGACATAAATCGTTCAAACATTAAATTATGCTCTATCGGATTTATTTCAGTAATGTTAGTAAGGTAACAAACTAATGAACCTGCACTTGAGCCACGACCTGCACCGACAATCATTTCGCTTTTTGCGTAATCAATCAAATCAGATACCATCAAAAAGTAATCTTCAAAACCTTTTTCGCGTATCATTTTTAATTCGTAATACAATCGTTCATTGTATGTTTTGTCGGTCAAATCAATATTCTTTTTCTTAGCGCCAATCTCACACAATTCAATTAATGTTTTATCCACTTTTGGTTTAACATTTTTCGCCATGTGAATTTTCGCATTGCAACTATCAGCGATTGAATAGGTATTACTTATTGCCTGTGCATGGTCGAAAATTAAATGGCACGTTGCAGCATTCCATGATGATTCATTCAATAAAAACTGAGCATGAGTTTCAACATTTGCATTTCTACCTAATGCGACTTCATAAACATTTTCCTGTTCATTACTTAAGTAAAAATTATCACTTGTGGCAATTAGCGGTAAATTTAACTTAACAGCTTCATCAATGACAGATTGTCTTGTTACTGGATTAACTTCTACATACAAGTTTTCGATGTTATCCATCAATTCAAACTTTGGATTTTGACCAGATAATACATAAACATTATCACTCACGTTGTTTAAATCATCATAACTTAAACGAAAGATATAATATTTATTTTCTGTTGCCTCTGTCATCAATTCATAAACTTCTTTTAAACCTGAATCATTCTTAGCAATCACTGTCACCCAATTATCAGGGGAGCGTTGCTTTTTAAATTTAGCATCAGTTAAGCTTTCATAAATCGCCAATTCAACACCAAAAATCGGTTTAATATTTTCAGCAATACATTTCTTTTGAAGTTTCCAATGACCAAACGTATTGTTTCTATCAGTCATTGCCAGGACACCATTGGTTTTTTGGGAATTAAAAACATCATCAAAAAATCCATAAGCTGTACCTATCGAGTATTCAGTTCTTATTTTTAGATTAATCATTTCATCACCAATGTAAAATTTTTACTCGCCCGAGTTATCGCTGTGTATAACAAAGCTCTAGCGTTCATATCATTTTTATAGGTTTTAATGGCATAACGTGAATCAGCAAAAATAACATTATCCCATTCGCTACCTTGTGATTTATGTACCGTAATACAGTAACCGTAATCAAATAAATCCATACCTTGAAATTCGGAATATGGCATATAAGGCATCATTTGATAATTACAACGAAAATAATAATCAGGGCATGAAACAACAGTACGCATATTACCGTAATTAGTTTCCATCATTAAATCAGCGCCCACATTGCGAATATCATTACCAACATGACATTGCACACCGTTAATAAAAGGAATTTCTCGCTCCCAATTATTTTTTAAGCAAATGATTTTCTCACCGCGTTCGATTAAATTATTTCCAGAATAACCAAGCGCATTTCTAAAATAGCGATTTAACTTTTTGCGCTGTGCGTTTGTATCAGTTAATAATTGGTCTGCTGCTAACCAATCATCTTTAGCAACATTCTTTGATGTTGTGATAATCGCATCACCTGTTTCCCAATCAGAAAAACGAATTGATTCACCATTTCTTATTAATGTAGCTAATCGCAGAATATCAGAATCTAGCGCTTGTCTGTGGACTTTTGTTAGCCTAGCTGTAGTCGCTGAATTATGAAAGAACGCTTTTTGTTGAACTGGTGGTAGTTGTGAATCATCGCCAATAAATAATAACCTAGCGCCAGTATTCAACAAATCGTTAGCCATAGCATCACCAACCATTGACGCTTCATCGATAACAATAACTGCATTGCCTGAAAACTTAGTTTTCTTATCAATAAAATTAACTTCATTGATTCTTGATTTATAATCAAAAAACGCTTTTTTAGCCAGTTCATCATCAGGGTTTTCTTCGTGATTTTTTCTTAACTCAAGCCATTCGCCATCAATATTTTCTTCTGGTAAATATAATAATGAGTGAATTGTTTTTACTGGATAGCCTGTTTTGTCTTGCAAAACACTCGCTGCTTTCCCTGTTGGCGCAACGACTATTACATCAGGTAATAATGGTAAAGTCTCTTTCATTATTGTAGTTTTCCCTGTACCTGCTGCTGCTTTAAGAAAGAAACATCGCTCACTACCGTTTACAGACCAACCAATTATTTGTTTTACAACACTTTGTTGTTCATTTGTTAATATTATTGACATAGTGATTCCTTAGATAAAATCATGTTCTTTCCTTAACCATTTAATACAAGCAACTAACGCTTCAACATCATTGATTGCTCTATGTGCATTTTCAATAGGCTTGCCAGTAGCGAGTTTATGTAAATCATTTAATTTAAACCGTTTACCACTTAAATGCTTTGTCCCTTCACTCGTGCAAATGTATTGTTTTGGATAAGGAAATGAAAACTCTTTACCTATGCGCTGTAAATCGAATTTCATTAAACTAAAATCGAATTGAATATTATGAGCAACCCAGATTGTTTCACCTAAAAAGAAATCGTAAAGTTCAGAATACTTTTCACCAAAAGTCGGCTCATTCACTAATTCATCATTAGTAATACCTGTGATTTTTGTGATAATTGGTTCAAGTGATTGTTTTGGGTTGACAAGAAAATCAATGCGTGATTTTTCTTTTAATGTTTTATCGTGAAGTTTTATCGCGGCAAACTCAATTATCGTTGGTTGCTCAGATAAATCAATAACACCTGCTTTTGTTAAGCCTGTTGTTTCTGTATCAAATACTATCATTATTTTCGCCATAAAAATAAGGCTACCATTGCAGTAGCCTTTAACATCAAATACTAATTACATTGCTGAATCATCATCTTCATCAATCGTTTCACCTTCTGATTCATAAGAGGCAACTTTTACTTCACCTGCGTCCATTTGTTTTCTAAATTCAACAGCCGCTTTCCAAATTTCACCGCCTTTTTCTAACTCAGTGACTGTTTTATCGCCAGCGATATTATAACCAAACCATGAACCTTGGTCGTTTTTCTCAGGCTGCGTTTTAAGCAAATAAGATTTATAAAAACAAGGTGGATTGCGTTTACCTTGAGGCGTATCAATCAATAAATTGTTGATTTTGCTTTGCCAGTTTTTAGACTTTTTAAACTGTGCGCCACTCATTGAAATCATTGCAGGGAAATAACCACCTTCACCATCAAGAACAAATACAGCATATTCAGCCGTTTGAACTAATGTTCCACCGTCAGGCGTAATCATTTTACCTTTTTCATCTTTAGTGCATGAGTTAACAAGCGCTAAATCAAGTCCATGGTCTGCAACAAAATCACGTTTATTCCACTCAATGTAAGTTCTTCGATATGATATTGGTAGAATTAAAACACCTTCTTCACCGTCCCAATGCAAATCTTGTGATTTATCATAAAAATCACCGATATTTACTTCTGCGTTATAATCAGCATGACCGCGCTCACAAATTTTACTTAATGCTTGAGCAATCGCTAAACGTGGAATAGCCATATCTTCTGCTGTAGCATTGTTCGCAAATTCGTCCATGTTATCCATGAATGAATCACCTAACATCGCTAAATCAGTATTCGCTTCTTCTTTAACAGTTAATTCTTTTTTAGTAGCCATTTTTCGTTTCTCTTTTATTTAATTAAAGTTTAGTTTTCGGTTTTACAATTTTGGCTTTATTGCCAACAAATAATCCAAAGGTATCAACAGGAACATCAACACCATTTTGAACTAATTCTTTTAATATCGCATTCAGCGACATTGCGTGAACATTTTCTGCATCTTGATAAGGTAATTTCAATTCATCAGCAATTTCAAGCAACTTATTTTTCGCTTGTTCGCTTTCATCACCTTTACCAAGATTAAACGAAAATTCACGTTTAATTATTGAACCTGCATTATGGTTTCTTAACCAGTCAAAACATTCAGCGCGTTTCGCAATAAGGTCATCATGCGCATCACCTTTTGCTTTATCAATAGCACCTTGACTTGGTATTCGACCTGCAACAACGCTACTCATAGTAACTTTGCTACCATCAGCAAGCTTGTATTCAGACATTCCGATTTCTTCCATTATTGATGGGATAAATTCCGTTTCAATTTCACGAATAATCTTTTCGCCTTTTTTAACACGCTCTTTTAATTCTCCTAGCGCATTTTGATATTTATTGTATGTAGCAACTAAATCTGCTAAACGTTTCATATTATCTTCTGATACATTGCTAAGATTAGCCATATCTTCCATAAAATCTAAATCATTCATTTTTCGCCCCTGTTGTTAATTTGTTTAGCTATATTAAAACAAATATTTATTTAATGCAATAACTAATTTATCTCCATCGTCTTAATTATTGCTAAACGCATTTTCTTTTTTAATAAAAACAGTTCAACATCACGCCAGTATTCGCATTCTTTATAATCCCGATAATCGACACGTTGTTTTTTTAGTTTATCTAATTTTCGCTTATCAGCTTTTGTTAGTTTGAATCTACATTTTCTAGGGCAGAATGTTTGCCCTGTGCAAAATTCACGTTGTTTGTAAGGTTTATCTAAGTAAGAAACATATCTTCGTCTTTCGCCCATGTTTAATCCTTTTAGTTCAATGTTTTGTTTATTTCTTCCATTGCGTCCATCATACCAATACGTGCTATTTTATCTTTACTCTGAATTTCAGGTAAATAGAAACGTCTTGCGTGTTTGGAGTGTTTCGATTGCTGCGTAATATAATGTTGCGACAATAAACCACTAATCTTTTTAGCGCCCTGTGTACTGCAATCTTTTGGTGATAAATAACCTTCAATCATTAATTCATCAAGAATTTCACTTGCCGTTCTTGGTCTAACATTTGAGCCATTATCAGGTCTTTCAATACCATAAGCTAATTCGATAATTTCCATTAATGGGTCAAGTTCTCTAAACATACTATTCGCATTTTTAACGACTTCTGTTTCCATTTGATTGAAAAACCACGTTTCATCTTTTTCATAATATTGTTCTTTTATTTCTGCGAAAACTTGCTGCATATCTAGCCCATGTTCCCAATCAATAGAATTTACTGGTAAACAAGCAAAACGAATATCGCCTGCATGGTCTGTTAGAAAAGTTGCTTGGTCAACGCTGGCAGCGAAAAAACATTGGCGTTTATAATCATGTGATTTTCTGCCGTATGGCAAACGAATTGTATCTCTGCGCTCAGTAATCAACGCTTTTAGTTCTTCTCTATCACGTTTTCTGAATGTAGCTCCTAATTCACCTAATTCAATACACCAATTTGTAACCACATTCATGCGAGAATCTTTATTACTCGGGTCGAGAATAACGCCATCTTTAAATACTTCTTCGCTAATATCGCCAAACAAATTATTTAACCATGTTGTTTTACCGAGCGAACCTTGACCAACAAGTACCAAACAAATTTTCGTCCAAAAATTAGGTGCGTATAATGCAGCGACACCGCTAATCAACCACCGTTTAAGGTACATCTTTTTTACTTGCTCCCAATCTTTATCCACATGAAGTGTCGCGCAAAAATCATCGAAACGTTCAACACCGTCCCACCGCAAACTATCAACCCAATCTCTAGCAGGGTGGTATGGATTGTCATGGCAAATCAAATCAATGAATTCAGGTATGTTACTTTGAGGTAATCCAAATTCACTGGCTTTCGATTTAACCACGTTGACAATAGAATCGAACATTTCAAAGCGTGAATACTCACCACGCTGTGTAACAAATTCCTCTCTGTGTTTTAACTCATTATAACGAAAGGTAATCCCCATAAATTCGCATAGCGCTTTCACATTTTCTCTTGTTGATAATAATGTATAACCACGCTTTGTTTCTCGAATATGTGGGAAAGCAGGTTTACCGTTTGTCGAAACAAAAAATTCTAATTCACTTTCTGAAAATGTTCTAATGGAATTTTGATTACCTGCGGCAATAACATCATCAGCACCTTTCCCTAATTCAATATCCCAATCTTCCATCATCACTTCATAACCACGCGCTTTTAATTCACAAGCAAATGAAGCAAAGGCTCTAGCAACTTGATTTATTGCGCCACGTTTTCCTGAATATGGGTCAACATCAGCACTTTTATCAGCATCAGGGCATAAGATAACTTTTCTAATTTTTGGCAAACGCAGAATTGCTTCAACACCTGTTTTCCATTGACCAACACCTGCAATAGAAATCGTGTATGTTTGTGTGTTCAAGGTAAGGAAATCCGCTTTTAATTCACCCTCTGTCACGCGAATAGTTGTTAAGTCTTTTAGATTAGAATGTAATGGGAAATGTACGGCAGGTTTAGCTTGCGTACCTCTTGGATATTTATTAGATGAAAAATAAATGTACTTATTTTTAGTGATTGATGTGTCTAATCTAAATTTAATTGCAACTAATGACCTATCAATATCACGAACAGGAATAGCGATGGCATTTTTTAAATCAGGTTCACTCGGTTGCTCTTTGCGTTTATTTCTCAATATGGCAGGTTTAGTGGTCGCCCAACCACCTAAATTCTTATCGAAATAAAAACCTGCAATTCCATCAAATGAACCGTTTTGTTCTTCAACAGAATTAGCTAATACTTTAAACTCTGTATTGGTTAATCCGCCTCTTAAAAAAGATTTATACCCGTTTTCTTCTATTTGTTTTTGTGTAAAACCTCGCTCAATTAGATTTTTTCTGTGTGATTCTTTTAATTGTAATATAGTTAATAAACTGCCGTATACTAAATTTTCATTGGTTTGCATTCCTAACCCCTGTTTGAAAGATAGCTAGTTATTCTAAAGTGAAACAGAAATATAAACAATCCACAAAGAAAAGTAAATATTTTTTTTATCATTAAGTAAAAAGAAGGGATATTCGATTGAATATCCCATATCCCTAATTATAGGGCATGGTGGGGCGAATCACCATAGTGTAGTTATATCATAATAGCATAACAAAAGGTAGTTTAATCACCACCTGATTTAGCATCGCCATGCCCAACAACAAATCTTGTTGCGTCACCACTTGTATAAACGTTCACTGCTGCCCCGTTATTGATAATAGTTTTCCCTGCTAAACCACCTGTTTTAGTGATACTGTCACCACCATCTACACCAAAGTAACCACCGTCACCACCATTCTCTGCTGAACCTTCCCCAAAAACAAAACCACCAAAACCACCAGTACCGTTCGTTTGGTTTGTGCCATCAGTACCATCACTACCTAAATATGGACTACCTTTAGATAAACCACCATTACCGCCAGATACACCTGCACCACCACCACCACCACCACCAACAGCGATTGCAGTTTCTTGAGGTAGTTCAAATACAACATTGTCACCACCTGAGCCACCGCCACCACCTGCTCTGAAATATCCATCACAAGTATAAACCGTACCTGCAATCGTTCGACTTCCATTCGTCCAAACGTTGATAATGACATTACTTGCAACTTGCGTTTCTACAAGTAGAACATCACCTGCATTACCACCGTCTCTATTACTATCACCACCATTACCGCCAGTCGATGAAATGTTAGCACCATTAATACAAACAATATTTAAAGTGACTGTGCCACCAGTTGTTCGCCAACCTGTACCACTCGTGATTGTTTGTAAGTTATAAAGTTGACCGTAATCACCACCATCGAAAATATAAACGTATTCAGATAGTTGGCTATTAACTGGTGGATTACCTGCAATAGAATATAAATTTAAATCTACTGTGTTAACAATGTTAAAAACAAAACCACCATCAGGATTAATATCCGTTAAATCATAAGTCATTGCTTGATATGAATATCGACCAACATCTTTCGTTGGTGCAATATTAATTAATTGCGCTTTCCTTAATAGATTCGTTGAACCGTCAGCACCTTGTACTTCATCTGATTGGATATAAATAACATCACCTAATGAAACTAATGCTCTCGCTCTAGCCGTCATTATGCCACTGTATGTTTTTGGTGGCGCACTAAAGCGGTTAATGAAACGTGTATTTGTCGCCTCGACTAATTCGGTATCGTAAGTTTGATTGCCTAAGATGATAGACTTAGCTAACTTCTTCACTTTTACTTCATCATAAAAATGTGAAGTTTCATACGTTGGGTCAAAAACTAATGATGATTTTCTGTAGCTTTTATCTTGCGTTATATCATCTTTATTATATTGAAATAAAGAGCGTGAATATCTTGCATCTTCATCAGTTTTAACTTTTTGCGTTTTATAAACAATCTCACGACCTTCTGTGAAAGTTGTTACTGGTGTTTTCCATTGACTTGTTGAGCTTACTTGAATTTGTCCTGAATCATCGGTAAAAATATCGAGCATGAATTCTTTACAAATTGTATCTAATACATCGCTCGTATCATTTGATTCATAGAAAATACAGTTGATGCGATAATTTAAACCAAGCCACGTATCAAGTTCAGTCGATATATTCGTTGGATTGTAATTCGCCGTTGTTATCCCTGCATCGGTGAATACGTCAAAAATAACATCTTCTATTTTTGCATTAGAAAAATAGCGACCACGAAAAACATCATCGCCTGAACTTGCCGCTTGATTCGTATTTTTATAAATGCGTCCGTTAACATTAATTGTGCCACCACGAATAACCGTTAATGTGATTGAATTATTGCCGTTATCTACAATATTGGATATGGCACAAATTTCTTCATCGGCAATAATAGCCACGTGTTTATTTTTATCCCAATCGGCAAAATCAGTTTCTAATACGGTTATTGAAGTTGTTGTTTGCGTAATATCTGTTTGCAATGTGCCTGTGACTAAAGCAGGGTATTGAGATTTTTTTAAATCCGTTCTAAACAAAACATCTTTAGCGGTGAGTGACCATTTGCCACTCCCTGAATTAGTTAGCTTATCACCAATAAAAGAATACTCTTGCATTAAAACATCGTCATCAGTGTATTCTTTTACGCGGATAACTCTATTCGCTATGATGTATCTGAAACTAAATTTACCAAAGTATGAACCTCTGGTAATCGTACCTGAATCAGCAATAACAGCAGGTGCATCTTTGTTTGGGTCATCAACAAAATAAGTTAACCCTATTGTCGCTGTTGCGCGACTTGCCATACCTAAACCTGCTTTCAATACAGGTGTTTTTATTATCACTGAGCTAATACATTTTAATACACCGCTTTGCGGTATAACATGAGGGGCATCAGTAAATTTATATGTTCTCGTTGCATACGTTGGTGTTAATGTTTTTGGTGCGTAAGTTAATGCTGTGCCGTAACCTGCAACATCATTCGTTACGACTTCCATATCTATTTCGACAATGTGATACATTTAAACCCCTGCTTTGAATGATAATTTAACTGGCGCTAACAATGTGGTTGCTCCATGCGCTGAAACATCACCTGTACTTAAATCAAAAGCACACCATGATTCGCCACAAAATCCGTCATCTTCATAATCTAAAATGGAGACGTGACCATACGAGCCATAGTAATCGAATATTTTGAATAATTCGTTGCGAACAAACGCTGTTTTATTTGGCGTTGGTATTGATAAAGAAATACTAGGTGCTGTACGCTCGCGCAATCTATCTGTCGGTTGTGCAAATTGGTTTGAGCCAACAGTGTCTTTATAATTGTAACCAAAATACGGTAATTTTTGACCGCCACGCACACCGCTATTAGGAATAACTATTGATTCACCTGCACTAATATACGATGTGGTTACTTGACCACCATAATTCGTAAATCTTATTTTTAAATTAGTGAACAATCTCGACACTTTAAATACAGCATTACTTGACCTTGTTGTGCCACTTGTTATTAATGTTGTGCCGTCATAAACAGCGACATCGCAAGTTGATGCAGAATAGCGCAAACCATGAACAGCAACAAATGAACAAGTCGCTACGGTTGAGCCGCAAGTAATTTCCGTTGTTGCGCCACTCGTTGTTAAATTGTAACTAAAATTAGTGTCTTTTAAATCAATTAATGCGCCATCAACAAGTGTTCCTGTTGTTAACGTGAATGTTGCATTACTTAAAAAATTACTGGTACTTATTATCATTATCCAATCCTGCCATCACGTTTTAATTGCTCAGTGCCTAATGCGACACCTTCAATTAACGTATCTAAACCTTCGATACCTATATCTATTCTCATTCTACTATTATCAGATGTATTTAATAGAGAAACTTCGGTGTTTTGTGGTACTTCTGTATCAGTTTCAGAGCTTGATACAGATGATGTACTGCTTGATGATGTACCACTACCAAATTGTGAACTTGCTATCGCTGCTATTTCTGCCGCACCTGCTATCCCTGTTGCTATCGCTAATGGGAAATTACCATGTGATAATGCCGCGGTAACACCTGCCCTTGTATTAACAAACGCCTCTGTTCCTTTTTGAAGTTTCTGAATATTAAACTGTGCTCTCGCAAACTTCTCTGATTTTTGAGCGAATGAATTCATAGCGCGTTCAGACATTTTATATGTTGCGCTATCTAAACCAGTTTTTGAGCGAAACTGCTTAACAGCTAACGAACCTGCTGTATCGACTTGTTGTAATTCTAGTTCACCTTTTTTCGCAGTATATCTAAAATCAAGGGCTGCTTTATCACCTAATAACTTTTCATAATCGCTTAATTCTTTCGCATACTTTTCAGTAAGCAATTCATCTTTTGTTTTTAACAATTCAGCTTTTAGTACTTTTGCATTAGCATCAATTTCATCGATACGTTTGCGATAAGCCTCTTTATCAAGTACTTCTTTATCAAGTGCGTCTTTAGCTATTGTTTTGCGTAAAATAACATTTGCTAAAATAGTATCTAATTTACTTTGTTCGCCTTCTTTTTCAACACGCAATTCTTCATCAAGACGTTCAAGTGCATCTTTCGCACGTTCTTTGTTGAGTGTTTTTTCTTTTTCTAACTCAATATCACGATAGCGTTGTTTTGTATTCGCTTTCCACTCCTCTAAAGATTCAACTTGTTTCTCTATTTCGCTACGCTGATTTTTAGTTAAATCAGTTTGTTTTAAAACTTTTTTAAGATTATCTATTTGTGCTTGTGTTGCTTCTTCATCTAATTGAATACGCCCTTTAAGCCTATCGCGCTCTGCTTTAGCAAACTTTTTAGATTGGTCAATAGCTAAATTACCAGATTTAGATTCAACTTGATTGCCCGTTTCTTTTTTATCTTTAGGTTTATTTTTTTCAACCTTTTCATTTAATGTTTTTTTAAGTGCCTTTTGTACTCCTAATTCTTTTTCCAAAGTAGCAATATAAACCTTTAGCCCTGCTATCGCGCTAGGGTATGCACTAATTTTTTGTAAAATAGCTAATTTTTTCTTTGATTCAATTAAAGCTTTTTCTTTGTTGGTTAATTCCTCTGTAACTGCGGCTAATCGTTCAGTTTCAGTACCGTACATTTCCATTTCAGGTGTTAACAAACCTAAAGCTTTTGCAATGGTTTTGAAACTTTTGTTTCTATCTTCTGCAAATTTATCCCATTGGTCGCCAAATTCATCAAGGATTAACCCCCAACCAGTAAGCGACATTTTAAGTAATGTTAAAATACCTGTCATTTTATCGAATGCGACAATCGCTTTACCTAAAGAGTTGACAAGTTTGTTGCCAATAGCTCCCCAAGTATTAGACATTTCTTCGATAGCGCCATCTTGAACTTTAATTGACTTCGCTGCATTTAAAACATTTTGCGTTGTGATTTTATTTTCAGATGCTAGTTTCTTTAAAGCACCTACATTGACATTCATTTCCTTTGATAATGCTTTTAGGAATATGCCAGATGATTCTGAAACAGACCTAAATTCATCACCTGCTAATACACCTGAACGCAATGATTGCGATAGCTGAATAATCATTGAATTTGTTTCGTTAGCTGTTGAACCTTCCATCATAAAGGCTTTTTGCAAGTTACTGGTTATTTGAATAACATCATCGCTACTCGCGCCATATTCTGCAAGTGAACGTTTGAAGCGACCAAAGTTAGAGGCTAAACCAGTGTAAGAAACGCCTAATGTTTGCGCTTGGTCATAAAGTTGTTGCTGAACCCCTAATGCTTCACGGACGCTAGAAGTTGTTGAATTTATCTGAACTTCTGCTTTAGTCCACGCATCTTGTAATCTCGTCACCTCTAATGCGGCATATCCAGCAACAGCCATAATAAGCTGTTTATTCAAACCTAAAAGCGCTTTAGATTGTCGCTTTGCTGCGCCAGTAGCTTTATCTTTTGCTATCGCGTGCTTTTCTTCTGCAATTTGCAAACGTCTAGTCGCATTAGCATCAGCGTTTTTCTTGTTGATTAATTGCTGTTCGGCATTTTTTAATTTTGTATCAGCAAGAATCGCGTCACTCGCTGTTTTATTTCGCGCTCTCGCTTTCGCTTGCTCGGCTGTTTCAACAACCGCTGCCGTTTTCGCTGCCTCTTGTGCCTCAGATTGTAACGCTTTGGCAACAACCGCGTGCGCTTTCGCTGCTTGACCTGCCATTGATGAAGTGGCATTCTCAACCCGTTTCAGATTAGAAACAATAGTTGCTTGACCTTTCTTCGTATCACCGATTGCTTCTTCGAGTTGCGCTTTATATTTCTTGTTCAGCAACTCCATTTGAACGGATATTTTTGGTGCCATGCGATATTAACTCTTAGGTTTTAAGTTATTGAATAAACGTATTTGTTCAACGTAATCATACCTTGTTAAATCGTTTTTGTCATTTTTTGAATAGATGTGAGAGAAGAATAAATTAGGTGAGGATTTCAGGAATTCTTGTGCGTTTAGCCCTAGCTCTGTTTTGCAGTATTCTAAGGCTAAATCTATGTTTATTTCGTTTTTCTCAACCACGACATTAGTAAATGTACGAAAGACGGGTTTTTCGCTTTTTTTTTATTACCACCAACATCAAGCGCCCACATTGCAATGGCAGCAACGATAAAACAATAACCGTCACATTCAATTTCAATTTCGCGCCCATCTTTTTCAATTACAATATTTGATGGTGCTGTACCTTCTTGCAATAAAGCGTCTTGAATTTCTTCTTGCGTTACTGCTTTATTCGCCTGGTGCGCCATTTCATAAAGTAAATGATATGCAAAATGTAATGAAATAGTTTGCGCCAATTCACTACAAGATACTGAGATACCTTCTGGTGTTGAGAATAAATCATTTTCGATTAGTGTACTTGATTGCTGAACTACATCAGAAAAAACAGCATACGGACATTGACCTGTTGCTGCTCTAATTCGCTCGTATGCGCCCCATGTAAAATGTGCGTCATAGTTTACACCGAGTAATTTAAAACTTGTTTTGCCTTCTTTATTCATTTTTAATTCGCCCTTTATTTATCTAACAGATTCTATCTGTTGCTTTCGTCATTTTTTTACACGTTAAGTATAACGGCTCTGGCGTTACCGCCTCAACAATAATTGTATACATTTCTTTTGGAATGACAGACAAACTAGCAAACGTTTGACGGTACAATCCGTCAGATACAAAAAATAATTGTGCTGGTGGCGTTGTTTCAGCAATACTCACACCGTTGCTATCTTGAATATCAATCGTCACCGTTGCATTATTCACATTTAACCCTGTAATCGGGTTAACTAATGTGTGACTAAATGTGATTGAATTGTTCGGACTTAACATTAAACAATACCGACTTTCGTTACGATTGAATTTACGTCAACTAAGGTATGCGTTTTATTTGAATCACGCGTGCCTACTTCGCCAGTTTCAACGCATTTAGCTAAACCTGCTTTGACATAAACGTCAGCAAGTGATTTTTCAATCGAACAAATATCACCTTCTTGACGAGTAATAACACCTTCTTTGATTGTTTCTAGTATTTCAATTTTACGCATGACTAAACCGCCTGTTGTATTTCGTGAGCGAATGCAGAAGTATCAACTGTGCCGCCACTTGTTAATAATTGACTCACTGTTGTGGTAACTAACTCTAACACACTTCCTGTCGATGTTGTTACTGCGGCATGAGTACAAGTACCTGTATTATCAATGGTTGCTCCAGTTAATGCAGCAAGTGTATTTTTACGACCTGAAACATCACCTGCTGCTTTTACATAATTACCACCGATAACAGTAAATGTTGCTAGTTGGTAAGTGGTTGTTGCTTCTGCAAATGTTGTTGGTTGTGCCGAGCATAAATGAAGTTGGTCACCTTCACAAATTGCTAACATTAAGTCTATGTTAGATAATGGTATTGATTTAGCCATTGTTTACAATCTCCTAAGAGTATTTAATTTGTTAAAATACTAACATCACCTGTTAGTGCATTTTGTATCATAATATCACCATTATAAGCATAAACAACAGATAATTCACCTGCTAAATAACCTACAATAACGCCACCAAAATTAATCGAATCAATCATTTGTTGATTTGATAGATTATCAATCGTCACAATATTAATGGTTGATAAATTAATATCTTGTGCGGTTTGTGGTTGTGATAACGAATTTAATAAAATTTTTGCTGCATACGTTAAAACCGTTGGGTCAACATATTGTTGTTGAGATAAACTATCAAGCGTTAGTGTTGAATGCTCAGTTAATAATATCTGCTCTAATGTTTGTTGTTGGTTAACGCTATCTAAACCTACTGTACCTAATTGTGTTAATGATGGTTGTTCAACAGTTTGTTGTTGATTCGTATTGTTAACATTCACGACACCTAATGTAGTTGTAGTCACCTGCTCAGTTGTTTGCGATTGCGATAAATTATTAATCGTTAAAATATACGCTTGAGTTAAATTTATTGAATCAAGTGTTTGTGCGTTTGATAAACCATCAATGGCAATATTATTATGTTGAGTTAATAATGATTGTTCAACGGTTTGTTGGTGTGATAAATTATTAATCACAAGTTTATTTAATTGTGTTAAATTTATTTGACCAATAGATTGCTGTTGACTTGCATTATTAACTGTAACCGTTGTTGATGAATAAGTTGGCGTAACTGTTATTTGTTCTAATGCTTGTGATTGTGATAATGAATCAATCGTTATTAGTATTGAGCCGCCGCCTAAATTAACCCAAGCACTACCATCAGTTGGGAAATTAACACCTGTAGCGTTGTTTGCCCCAGCCGATGTGTCTGTAACAGCAGGCTGTCCAGCACTGTGATTTGAGGCATCAAAATCATAAGTTCTTACGTCACCAACTCTTGATAGTGTCCAGACTCCATACATTCTGCCACCATAATGTAGTGAATTATTGTTATACGTGCCGAATGTATCTAGTGTAAAAGTCCCAGATGATGTGAAACTTCCAGTTACTCCGTCAACATCATATGAAACGGTTGAGCCTACCCGACTAAATGTAAATGGAGTATTAGTTCCTCTTGTTGTACCAGTTACACTTACTTGCACATTGGCAACTTTTATCCTAAATGTATTATTACTAATGTTTGCTACATAGTTTAAACTGCCTGAGTTGTCGCCAATGAATATTTCTGTAACACTTCTTGTGTCTGCAAAACCCGATACAGTAAAATCACCGCTAGCGACCCAAGGTGTAAGCATTATCGCTTTGTCATTAACTCCGTCAAACTGTAACGCCCACGCCATTAGTTAACCCCAATAACAAAATCAGCATTAGCAAATGGCACTCTTACCTCTAACTCTCCATGTGATACCCCACTTAAATTTAATTTATATTTCCCCACTTGCGCCAAATAAACAGCGCGACCTGCATTTTCTTGCAAATAACCTGTTTCAGTTATCCATAGTGTAGCCGCGCAATTTGTTGGTAATTCTGTGTTTAACGTGAGGTTTAATTGTTGCCCGTTGTATTGAATAATTTTTGAAGTGTATATTTTATTCGCTTGGTTGTATGCTAATCGCGCTTGAGCAATGTCAGATAAAGTTGTACCTGTGAAATCATTAAGTGTATACGTGGCTAATGCAATTATTTTGTCGTATTCATCTTGAGTTAATAACCCCACACCTAATGGGCTTGCACCATCTAATAAGGCTTTAACCTCTGGTACAGCTAGGTTTATTCTGTATAAATTAGACATTAACAACAATGGGTCTAATGCTTTTTTTAATTTAGTTGCTATTTCAACACTCAAAGCAGTTGCATTAGCAGCAATCATCGAATCGCATCTGTCATCTAAACTGCCACCGATAACAATAGTCACTAAATCTAGTTTGTTTAATCCATCAATTCGACCTAATTTAGTTACAAGTGTTGGTAATGCCGCCAATAATTCAGCATCAGTTGCTAGGGAATTAATTGCTAATTGTTCATTTACGAATGTGACTAATGCTGATTTATTCAAAGTTTTATCCTTTTTTCAATTTCTTTATTACTACGTTCACGATAGAAGATTATCTCTTTTCTACCTGTCGATTTAACATGGTTAATTAACGCTTTCACTTGACTTAATTTTAACTGCTGTGTGCTTGTAAACCCTAACACGATACAAATTGTCATGTTTGGGTACGCTAACGTAAATACGCCCGTGTAGCTTTTACCGTTTGCGTTCAAGCGAAACTGTTCGATAACAGGGTCGTTGAACATTGACTATTCCTTTATTTTACAAAACCTTTTTTAACTTCCCATAAAAACGCATCAAAGCAATGGTTTTTATCGTCCATAAATTTATATGCTAAGTAATCAATGACTTTAGCTTGATAGTAATAGCGTTTCTTCGTTTCAGCCCATTGACCAGCCCAACCACTAATAGTGCGTTGATACGTGCCATGGCAAATGCGACAAAATAAACGGTCGATTGCTAACCACAAATTATACGCTGTCTTATCCGTTTTTATTTTGGTTAGCAAATAAATAAAATACCAACCAACAGGGTTTGCTAATAAGACAATCGCTAACAGTAGATAACCTAGTAATTGTCTTGTTGTTGATATGATTGATAGCATTTATAAACCACCTGCTATTAATCTGCGCTCTAATTGTTCAATTTTAGCAACAAGATAAGGCACAACTTTTGATTGGTCAACACCTGCTGGTGTAACGACTTTCTCAGGTGTAACTAATTCTTGAGTAGTGACCGTTTCCGTTAATTGATTGCCATCGGCATCAAGTTTAGGTTCACCTTTTTTAGCACCCGTTTTATAAAAAACAGGTTGTTCTGTAGTCACATCTTTATAAACGGCAGGTTCATAAACATCACCGATAGCTAATGCTCTATCACCTTCACCTTCTGAGCCAAAATCTAAGCCAGCATCAATAACATCATGCGCTAAGAAACCCCAAACAGGCTGAGTGTTGCTACCATTTACCCAATCGAATGTAGTAAATGTGTTGTAAATTGCATCAAATTTAGCATCAATATCAGCATCAGTCGGTTTCCCTAATACGGTTTTAAGGCGGTTATCGGATGCTGTGTTGTATGAGGTTGCTGTTCCAGATGTTGTGATTGAGCCGACTGCTCCGTTGGGATTGTAAAATAGCATATTTGTTGTTGGAACAGTTGTTAAATTCGATATTTCAATTAAACCTAGACCTGAACGAGAAATATTTACTTGATAAGTCCCTGCTGTTGGGGCTGGTGCATTAAATGTTGTATTACCAACATTCCCATCATGATAATAACTGTGCCATGACGAATCCCAAACGCCATTATTCTTTCTGCGCGTTTTTAGTGTGTCGTCAGCGTCATTAATACCAAAGAAAAGTTGCGTTTCGTATAAATTAGATGCGTTTGTTGGTAAGTTTAGTAATTTACCTTGATTACTTCCATCAACGCCAGAGTAAGGTGAGCCAATCCATGATGAACCAACAATTTTCAATGTAAAAGTAGTTTCAGCGTCAGCGTCAGCCGAAACTGTTGGTGTTGATTTACCAACATTACTCGCATCAGCGTCAGTCAAAATCGTGTTAGCTTGAGCACTTGTTAGTGTGTCGCTTGCAAGGACTTCTTGCCATGGTTGCCAAATACCACCTTGTTGCCTTCTGAAATAAATTTGATTAAATTGTATATGCCCTGCTACTTGTGTTCCTTCGTCTGATGCTACTCTATTAGATAATACAGAAAAATATTGCCCTGCTACTGGCGTATTTAATGTTGTATTTATTGCTCTAAAAAAACCATTACTATTAATTGAATCTAAATCAGCAACGGCTGTTAAACCTGTTTTCCCTGCGCCACTCGCATCAGCGTCATTTAATATTTGCTCTACTGCCGCACCATTCGCAATAGATGTCATTTTAAAAGTCATTCTTTTCTCCTACACTTTAACGGCTAATATTTCAGCGTCATTCGCTGATAGATTTATATCATCGTTAGTTGTTAATGTTTCAAACAGTTTTTGTAATTCAAATTGATTAGATGATTTCAGACTAAATGAGGCTTTTACCGCTTCATTCAAATTGGCTGTTTCTGAATCTGTTTCAACGATAAAATCAAACCAATCAGTAGCCGCACCATCATAAACGAATAAGTATCTACCAATTTCACCGCTAGTCCACGCTTGACGCATTTCTAAGAATGCAGCATCATCACTAAAATAACACTCACATGAATGGTCGGCAGATTTAGTGCCTTCGCCAATCATGTACTCACGAAATTCATCAGATGATTTTGAGGTTGATTCGATTAATGCACGACTGAATGAATTCGAGTTGCTAATTAATGCGCCAATGATTTTTTGTGAACCATTGTTCATTTGCTTAACGAGTAAACAATTCGTGCCATTAATAACACCTGTTGGAGTTGCCATTAAATCACCACCGTATTATCGAGCAATGCGCCACTAGATTTCAAACTAAATGATGTTTTCATGGCTTCATTTAGCCCTGCGGTATCTGATAGATTTTCAACAACGCAATAAAACGGATAGTTTTGCACAACACCATTTACAGCAAAATCAAATTGTTGAATTTCGCCAGTTGACCACGCATCACGTATTAATTGGTAAGCACCATGCGATTGAAATAAGCACTCAAAACTTACATCAAGTGATTTAGTGCCGCCCTCAATCATATCGCGAAATTCTTCCGATGATTTGTTGGTGATTTCTATCAACGCTTTAGTATAACTTTGGCTTGACGTAAAGACCGCCCCGATAGGCGTTTTGCCAAGCAAAAGTAAATACTTTGTGCCGTTAATCAAGCCAGTTGGGTTAGCCATTACTAAACCTCAGTAAATGTGCCAGTTGATTTAAGACTTAATGATGTTTTAACCGCTTCGTTTAAACCTGCTGAATCAGACATTGATTCAACTAAACAATTAACGTCTAAAACCAAACCATTTAATGAACGTCTTACTGGCACTTCAACGCCACTGAACCATGCTGCGCGTAATACTGCGTAAACAGCATCAATTGATTTTAAACTTTCTAATGAAACGTCAAGTGATTTAGTGCCGTTTGCTGCTAAATATTCACGAAATTCATCAGATGATTTGTTGGTGATTTCAATAATCGCTTTACTGAATGCCATTGAATGTGACATTTCGCCTTCAAGTGGAACATAAGTGCCGCCACCTGTGTCGATTGATAAAATTACTTTAGTACCGTTGCTAATTCCTGCTGGTGTAGCCATTTGTTCTTACCTCTGTGAGTATGAGTTGTAATCTATTGTTAAGTGAACGACATAGTATTTATCTTGCACTTCTGCTGGAGTTGGTGTTGAATTTTCAATAAAAACAACATCACCACCTTCTGTCAATTCGTCACCAAACTTAAAAAAACTTAAAATTAAATCAGTTAAATCAAGGATATTCTTTTTACCTATATCTGTCAATTTAAACAATGATACCTGGTAAAATCCTGTGCGCTTATCTGCTAATGTTTTATCCATTGCCGTAGTGACTGTTGGGAAATTTTTACACGTAACATGGTCGCCAATAGACGAATCTTCTTTTACGTTTTCAAAAAATATCGGGTCAGATACACCTACTGATTTTAAACGCTTTTGCAATGCTAATTCTATATTATACCAACTCATTGCGCTAAAACCCTTAATTTTTCATTTAGTTTCTGTAAATTTATTCTAACATGACCTTGTGGTGCTTGTTTAGAAAAACCGCTTAATGAACGTATTTCATACGCTTTTTTGTACTTATTCCATGTGCCTTGTTTTGGGTTTTTCTTATAACCACCGTATTCAATAACATTCGCTTGAGGTGAGTTGTTAAATAAATACATCGTTATATCTTTTCCGTATTTGTATTTGCCTTCTAATTTCGATTTAGAATAAGCGACACCTGCTTTAAAACGACCATCTAACACGTTATCATTTTCTTTGCTTGCTATTTGCCAATTCGCTTGATAATTACCTTCGCTATCTTCGATACCTATTGGCGATTTATTAATCACTGTACTTGCAAATTCAACGACTGCTTTTTCAAATTTACCAATCATTTCTTCTGCAATATCAACAGCGTCAATTCTTAATTCATCTTCAAAATCATAAGTAACTTTAGCCATGGCAAATTAATTCCACATACGCTAATTCATTATTAATGTAATTCGGGTTTATTAATGTAATATCATAAGAGGTCACGCCGATAGTAATTCTGTCTTTCTCTGTGACAACACCGTCAAAATCTTCATCAAGTGCCGCCATTATTTTGACGCCTTTGCTCCATTTATTTTCACCGTATTGTTGGTCAAATGGAATGCTACCGACATAAGCTAATAAGCTAATTTCTAAGGTAGTGGCTGTATTCACCATGGTATTTTCATCATAAACAGTTGTTGTTCTGATTAAAGTTGCAACACCTTTGCTACCATAGCGTTCAATTTGACTTGTTGCAGCATCAGATAACATAATCTTTCGTTCCTACTGATTTAACAGAGATTAACGCTTTATCAAGATTAGCTAAACAACCGCCTGATAATAAGTTTGCTGCGTAACCATACGTTGTTTCATTGATGCTATTTGATACGGTTGCTCGTCCGTATTCTGTGCTTAATCCATCAGCTTTTTCTTTTTTTATTCGACTTGCGCGACTTGGTTCAACAAGTTCAAGAAAATGTGCTGATAAGCTTAATTCAATTTTGGTGAGTTTCGTTTCATCAGATGTCATGCAGTCTAAATTACTATCTATGATAGCATTCGCTAAATCAATCCATACTTGAATGACTTCATCACCTGATTTAGTTGTTTTAATTTGTCTTACTTCGTCTGGCGTTACTCTGCTCATTTATAACCCTTAAAAGAAAAGTGGGGAATTCCCCACTTTCTCATAGTAACCTAAGATTTACTTAGATTTTTGACCGACAGTTTTTGTCGCTTTTTCTGCTTTCGCTGCGATTCGACCTTTAGCGAGTAAACCTTTTGCAACATTTTCACTTAGGTTGATTTCATCGCCTTCGTTAAATTGTTGTAGTTCACCGTTAACTGCTAAAACGACTTTTGAGCGTTTGATAATATATGCTGCCATAATTTAATCCTTATGATGCGTATAATACACAAGTGCGACCAAAGTAATCATTATCTACTCTCCAACCCATTGCAGTAGAAGTTGCAAATTCATGGCGACTGTTATACATTGGACGAGGTAAAGCGATTGTTGAAACGCCCATACCAACTAACGGACGAACAGAGCCATCGTTAGGCATAGCGAAAAATTCATTACCAGAAAGTTTGCTTGATGCTTCAATACCTGCAACACCTAATAAACCTGCTAAACGGCTAAGAATTTTTTCAGAATTGTAAGATTCTGAGCTATTACGTTCCATGTTTGATGCAATTTCAAGTGAAACATAATAAGTTAATTCTTTATTACATTTTTGACCGATATACATTAAATCACGAACTGCTTTAAACGCTGATTCAATTTCAGCATACGTTTTAGTTTGGTCGGTAAAGTCGAAGTTAACACCAGCAATACCTAAGTCAACAGCCAAAACGCGACTATCGTTACGAATGCCAGACCATGAACGACCCGCTACGGTTAAAATTTGACCGTTAGCATCTTTATGACCGTCAAGGAATGTATCAACTAAGTGTCTACGTAATGTAGCAGTAGTTTCACGCGCATCATCAACTAATGCGTCAAAGCCTTCTGATGTTTGAGCCGCCATTTCACGCCATTCACGACCAAAGCCGATGTCATGGATTGGAATGATGAAACCATCATAGCTGTAATCGACGTTATCCATTTTAACGCCAGTACGACCAGACATTGAAGTTTGTGCTAAACCTGCATCAGAGGTTTGGCGAGTTTCAAGTACAAGTTTACCGATGTTAACAGCACGAGCTAATGGCATTAACGCATTTAAGAATACATCACCGTCATCTTGACGCATACGTTCGATTGAAACATTATCGAATTCTTGGTATACATCGCGTGGGATAATACCTTCGTTAACCGCTAAACCATGCTGTGTGTAAATAGGCGCAAACGCTTGTTCTGCACTATTATTCATCATACGCAAAGTATCACGATGTTTTAATTGGTCTTGTGCAATTCGACTGTTTTGCACAAATTGTTTAGTAAATAGCATTTAATTAATCCTCAATTATGCAAAACGAACACGAACTAGCGCGTCTGCGCCTAAGTTCACAATTTCATCAGCGTAGCAATAAACGTTATCAGTGGCAGGGGCGGCAATTTTGAATTTACCTGCGCCATTAACTGTTAACGGTGTGCCAACTTTAGTAATGTTGTTACCAGTGGCAACTAACACGTTTAAAAAAGTGCCTGATTCTGGTTGCAAGGCAATCATGTTTTCATTGATAGCCCAAGCATCTTCTACAGTTTTTTGCTTCATGCTATCTTTATCAGCAATTAAAGGTAAAACGCCTTTAACCGTTGCTGCATTAGCATTCTTTTGTAAGCCAGTAGCGGTCATATCAACAGACATACCCCCAATAATATCAGCTTCAAGCGCTTTCGCTTCAACTGATAAAGGACATTCGCCACCTGCTAAGATAACGCGTTTTCCAATTACAGTAGCCATTTCTTACCCCTTATTCTGGTAAATCAGCAACATTAACAGACAAGTTCAAAGAATCATCTTTTTCTTGGTTATTAAATGTAGAGTTAATTCCAAACGCTGTTTGGCAATTTGCAGCCATACCGCGTACCTTTTCAGCACCGAGACTTTTGACATCTTCAAGGTCTAAACCTGCGTATTTGCCAGAGTTTACAACAACTTCTGCAAGTTGTGTTAACTCTTTATCGCTGTTAGTAGATAATTCAGTCTTAACTTGAGTAAGTTCGGTTTTTAATGGTTCAATAGCTGAATTAACTACTTGCGTTAGTTTTTCAAGCATTTGAGCATCTTCACTGCCGTCATTATTGGCAGTTAGTTTTTCATTGTATAGCGCCAATAGCTCTGCATCGGATAATTCTGCGTTAGCAGTAATTCCCATCTTCGCTAGTTCGGCAATGATAGCATCACGCATCACGTTGTCCTCTTTAATTGTTGAAATATCTTGCTTGTATTCCACTACACGCTTCACGGGTAAGCGAGTATCTGAAATTTTAATATCGCCATTATCAATCGTATAATTTGACTGGTATAGGCTGTTTTCGTTTTCATAAATGAAAGTGTCGTTGTAAACTTCTGCAATGTAAGTATATTCATATATGAGATTTAATTCATCATATAACTTCATCGTTATTTCATGGAACGATAATTCACTTTCATTTGTTCTTAAATTATTCGGTAGCTTTCTGCTTTCGCTTATTCTATCACACGTTACTATCTCTACGTCAACATTTTGACTGTTAACACCAATGCCGACACCTTTTTCTGGCGTTGCTGCACCAATAGAATCAAGTAAGATTGCGTCATGGTCAAATACCATGCCTTTAGCAACCCAAGAATAAGAATCGCCACTTGCATTGAATTTAGGTTCATCTAAAACATCAACTTCGATATAAACACCAACAGAGGTATGGATAGCACGAGGTTTATCATTCGTTTCTAACTCGTCAATTCTATCAAGAAGTCGTTTGCCACGCTCAGTTTTTAATGCTTCTGAAACATTAATTACTTTATCTATGGCAATGCGACCATCTTCAAGTTTTGTCGGGTTTTCATTCCATGCACCTGCATAAAATTCATTGATAGCGATAGGGTCACTTGCAGGTAAATACTGCCCGTCAATTTGTGGGTGCTCAACGGGGGCAAGGGTTCTATCTAAGGTGTGAAATGAATTGGCGACTTCATCTTCTGGATAAAGACCACCATTCATCACAATATTAGGTGGTAAGGTGTACGATGTGATAACGATATGTTCAATACCGTTTCTATTTTCTCTTTTAATTCGCTCTTTGTTCACCACTGAGCGACAAAGGATTAATTTTTTATTCACACATTAACCTTATATAATGGTTTTTAATATAACTTATGGTTATAATAAAGAAATAACATAATTTAATCAACACTACAATGACTTTTTATTTAGTCATCAATGTTAGTACCAGTATCAGGTTTTGTTAATTTATCGCCACTTCGGTCATTTTGACCAACATCGTTGCGTTCATTAAACTGTTCATCGTAACCTGCTTTTTCTTGAATTTGCTGTTCAGTGAAGATTGGTGAACCACCTGCATCATAAGACCACTTATTCATTTCAGCCATCATCTTACTTAATGTAAATTTCGCTGAATCACTTGATGCTAATAAATCGTCCCAAACAATCTTATATTCTGCGCTAGGTAACACCTTATACTTAATTAATCTATCAATAACAGTTTTTATAACACTTGTACAGAAATTGATTTTACGCGCTTGAATGATAGTTAAGAAATAATCTGAATCCTTTTCACTCGCTAAACGACCTGTTTGTTGCCCAACAAGAATAGCACTAGGCGTATCTGAACCTGCGGCAATGTTATTGATACTGTTTTGTGCAAACTCTTTAGGCGTTGATAATTGAATGTTAGGATAATGCGGTTTAACACCTTGCAACATTAAGCGTTTGCGATGTTTCGATAACCAATCATCAACAGCAGCTTCCAATTTATCAAGCGTTTGCGTATCAGTAGGCATTTGAAAATCACCTGCCGCTTCAAAGAATGGAGCATTTCGCGTATTTTGATAAAATCCTTCACCACCAGCGCCAGATATTTTACGTAAATCCATTAAATCGTTATAAACGGATTCTAATGCAGGGATACCGTAAATTGAACCATCATCAGCGCCTTCCGCAATAGGAATGATACGACTTGGGTGAATTTCGATACTCTGATTATCATTTTTGTTGCGATTGCCATCAGCCGATGGAATAAAGGTATATTTCTTAGGTTGACCAAAATCAGGGTCATTCGGGTCGGTAATTGTCTGTTCAACAAGTAATTGTGATTCGTATAATGGTTTTAATTCCATAATACTATCAACACCGTTAAGCATTGTTAATGGTTTTTCAGGCGTTTTGCCATCTTTAACACGCAAAAATAGTCCTGCATATTTACCGACACGTTGACGAATATCAACGCCTTTTAAACGATTCCAAAAATCTAAATCAGTCACTAATTTATCTAATTCAGCAATGAATTGTTCATCATCAGATTTAATTGATGGGGAATGTAACCATGATAATTTAGGCTGCGTTTCAATAACCGTTTTAGCCACCCCAAAACGTCGATACATATTCCAAAAATTAGTAAATGTTAGTTGATCAGGATAACCAAAATCACGAAAGATATTGTGCATATTATCCGCAT
>Ga0209121_10000594_pt1 | contig 38186 bp, 27 predicted proteins | sample Cruoilmetagenom3_FD_187292 | JGI IMG/M metagenome (GOLD analysis project Ga0209121, IMG submission 187292) | Oil polluted marine microbial communities from Coal Oil Point, Santa Barbara, California, USA - Sample 3 (SPAdes) (version 2) | ecosystem: Environmental > Aquatic > Marine > Oil seeps ... | reverse complement strand
TTTACCCCATGAGATAACAAAAGCTGTCGTTCTAATTAGACAGCGTATCTCACGGGGTAAATGTTACCTATAAAATTGAAAAAAAATGCAAAAAAAGTGCTTTTTTTTATATTTCGCTGCGAAAAAGCTTATTTTCGAGGAAAAAAGGACAAAAAACAGGAATTCCTTTACCACGAAGCCCTTTTCATTGACTATTGTCTATTTACCCCGTGAGATAGGTAAAGCCGTCATCTCATGGGGTGAACGATTGATTATTTGATTCCTTCGTGTTTCTCGGTGCCCTTCGTGGTGAATAAAAAACTGCGTTAATCATCGGCCTATGAAAATGATTATTGATGAATGATTATTTCTTCGATCCCCCTGAATATCCAATATCGAATAATGAATGTCCAATTATGAAGTTAAAAAATCATAAAACAAGAGAAGCCCGGCATCGCAGGTTAGGCAGGAATCATCCGAGTACACTGGAAACTATGAACGACCTGGCCGTGCTGTACAAAGAGCAAGCTCGATACGACAAGGCAGAAAAACTACTGCTCGATGTTATTGAAAGCCGACGCTTCAAACTCGGAGATCAGCATCCCCACACAATAGAATCATTGAATAAACTAATCGATCTTTACGAAGTCTGGGACAAGCTGCAAAAGGCCGCCCAGTGGCGGGCAAAAATGGCACAAACAGAAACTGTAGAGAAGTGATAAGTCACCTTTTTCAAAAGTATAAAAACCTGAAATGTACAGTGACAACACGATATCCTGGGTAATATTGAGTGTACTCTTCGCGAAATCTGACAAATATGGTATCATTTACAGTTGTTGCACAAGAACCGGCAATTGCCTGTAAACATTTGTAAATAAAGTGCACCAATTTTTAATTGGCCATGGGAAAAAGAAGTATAAATTCTGGAAGGGCACTCCGGCGGAATGGCAGCAAGCTGCGCGGTATGATATTTTTCCTGCTGTTTTATCTTTTCCTGAGCGTGTATGTTGACCTGCGACTGTTGTATCATGTAACGGGAGCAACGGTAGGCATATCGGGGTTTCCGTGTGAATGGTCCTTTTTTTTCGAGACATTATCCCTGCCGGGCGGTTTGGTCAGATATGTATCGGTATTCCTGACTCAGTTTTTCATGTTCCGTTGGATCGGGCCTTTAGTTGTTGTATTGCAGGCATGGGCGATAGCATTATGCATCGACAGGATAGTCGTCAAATGCGATGGCAAGTGGTTCGGATGGGCTAGGTATGTGCCGGCAATCGTGATCCTGTTCATCTATACGAGCTATGCGTATCATTTTGAGACGACGACAGCGATGCTGGTTGTGCTCGGATTATTCAATTTGTATATAACGGTCGGTAGTGAGAAATTGCAGAAATCGCTGGTACGGTTTGTAGTGTTGATGGTCATCGCTTATTACTTTGCGGCGGCGGGCAGTTTACTGTTTGTGGTGATGTGCGGGGTATACGAGCTTGCAGTTAAGAAGCGGGGAATTGCGGGAATTGGATGCTTGTTTTTCGGAGCGGCGGTTCCCCTGTTGATCGGGGTTTATGGATTCCAAGTCAGTCATATCGAGGCGTACGGCGAGTTGATGCCGTGGTCGTGGCGGATAGCAAAATATGATCTTTTGAACAGGATGATCCCATGGTTGTACGGGATGTATGGATGTGTCCCGGCATGCTTGTTGTTGATGGGATTTTTGAAGGAAAGTGAACGTGCAAAGAGAAGCAATAAGAGCAAGGGTAAGAAGGACAAGATAAAGTCCAGGCAGAAGATGCGGCGTGCTGGAAGCGATAGCGGCAGCGGTGTTAAGAAGTGGGTAGCAAGTACGGCGGTTTTGCTGGGCGTCGCGGGTGCCGGGGCATATTATTTTGCGAACGACCAGTTGAAAACAATGTATCAAATCGAATATTACCGGGGGCAGAGTGACTGGGAGAAGGTGCTGGAATTAGCGGATAAGCAGCCGGGGCAGTTACTGTCGATGCAGGCGAGGAACCAGGCGTTGTATCACCTCGGCAGGTTTGCCGATGAGATGTTTAATTACCTGCAGCATCCGGATGGATTGATGCTTTCGCACCCTGCGTTTGCCAAATCCTACTGGCATAAGTACGACCTGTATATTGATCTTGGATTGGTCGGGCAGGCGGATGAGCTATTGACCGAGAGCATGGTGGCGTTCGGGGATCATCCTTTTATTCTGAAGAAACTGGCGCTGGTGAATCTGATTTCCGGCAAGAATCAGACGGCGAGGGTGTACCTGGGGGCATTGCAGAAGCGGTTGTTCTTTGCCGGGTGGGCCCGGCAATACCTGGTGAAGATTAAGAGTGACCCGGAGCTGAGTTCTGATAATGAAATACAGAGGTTGCGGTCGTTGATACCGAAGGAACAAGACGGCCGATTCCTGGCGGCTCCGGAAATGCAGTTGAAAGCCCAAATCGAGAACGGCCAAAAGAACAAGATGGCGTTCGAGTACCTTTTGGCTTTATATATGCTGCGTGGAGAGATATGGAACGTTGCGGAAACAGCCGGCAGGATGGAAGAATATGATTATGACAAGATACCTGTAGCGTTCGAAGAAGCGATATTGCTGAATAATAAACATAATAAGAAAACGATCTCGCTGAAGAATTTAAAGATAAGAGCTGAAACGGAGCAGCGGTTCGATGAGTTTATGGCTTTGACGCTACGATATCGTACGAAAAATGCGGCACAAAGTGAGCTGGCAGCTAAATTCGGAAATACGTACATGTATTATTACTTTTATGGCATTCCGGAATAATGATGAGCAGGAATTATATATATACGATACCGTTGATAATTGTTGTGGCTATCGGGGCAGGTGTCGGTATTTTTTTTGAACGTGATATTAGCGAGCAGATCGTTGATTTTATACAGGTTGATCGCAAGGCGCGGATATACCCGGATTACAGCTCGATTGTGATACCGGCGAATATTTCGCCGATGAATTTCGCCGTGCGCGAGGATGGTGAGCTTTATTGCGCGAGAATCAGCAGTGACAGGGGTGGCCGGATCGAGATATTCAGCAGGACTGGTAATATTATAATCGGCGAAGTCCAATGGAGCCGTTTGCTTAAGCAGAATAAGGGCGAGAAGCTTCAGATTGATATATTTTGCAGGGATCAGGACGGCAAATGGCTGAGGTATGATGCGATTCGTAATACGATTGCGGGCGAGGAAATAGATGGGTACCTGGTGTACCGAAAGATTCATCCGGGATACAGGACATGGCGCGATGTTGGGATCTATCAGCGCCGGCTTGGCAGTTATGCCGAATCCGTTGTGCTGGATAACAGTTATTTCAGGGGCGGGTGCCTGAACTGTCACGCGTTCTGTAATAACAAGACGGACAAGATGTTAATCGGGCTGCGGAGCGCCAAATACGGCAGCAGCGAGCTTATCGTTAATGACGGCCGTGTGAATAAGATAGGGACGAAGTTCGGATATACATCGTGGCACCCGAGCGGGAAAATTGCGGTTTATTCGTTGAATAATGTTTACCAACTGTTCCATCATGCGAGGAAGGATGATTACCGCGATGTCATCGATACTGATTCTGCGCTGGTGTATTATGATGTCCAGAGCGCCAAGGTCAAGCGATGCGAGCACCTGTCGAGGAAGGACAGGCTCGAGACATACCCGGCGTGGTCGCATGATGGCAAGTATTTATATTACTGCAGCGCGCCTCTAAAGTGGCAAACGAGCCGGATGGAAGAGATAACGAAGGAGATGATCGAGGGATTAAAGTACGACCTGATGCGAATAAGTTATGACCTGGAGGCCGACAAGTGGGGAGAGCCTCAAGTGGTTGTTTCCGCCCAGGCAAGCGGCAAGAGTTCGCTGGAGCCGCGAGTGAGTCCTGATGGCCGGTGGCTGTTATTCTGTATGTGTGATTACAGTTGTTTCCCGGTATATCAGCCGGGCAGCGATCTTTATATGATTGATCTTGAAAGCGGGCGGGCGGATGGGAAATTCGTTTACAGGGAGCTTGATGTGAACAGCGATGCGAGTGAGTCGTGGCATAGCTTCTCGAGTAACAGCAGGTGGATTGCGTTCAGCAGTAAGAGGATGCACGGCGTGTTTACGCGGATGTATTTCAGTTATATCGATGTCAATGGCGTTGCGAGTAAGCCGTTTGTGCTGCCGCAGAAGGACCCCGGCTATTACGAAAGCTGTTTGCGGACGTTCAGCGTGCCGGAACTCGTAGTTGAGCCTGTCCGGACAACAAAGGAGACGCTTGGGAAGGTCGCTCGCGGCGAGATCGATAAGGTTGTAAATGTGCCAATCACTTCAGCGACGATCAAGAACGAGCAGTGGCAGGAGCGGGAATAAACAGAATCAGTCCAAATATTCATATTATCCCTGCCGAAAAAATATGCCAAATATTAAAAAATCCTCCACAATTGTCAAGAGTAACTGGTATCTCGTTACTTTTGCTATTGGCTAAAGGCATCGTAAAAGCCAAGTATCCGGTCAGAGGTACTTGAATCGTCTAAAAGCGTTTTATTTTCTTTACGAACTCCGCTGAAAGTCAAAAGTTCGTTATTTTCAATTTACGATTGTCGATTTTCGATTAGGAATTGACGGGGTCGGAGTTATGGAGTATTGTGTGATCGGGAAATTACTGCAATGTAAGGGAATTTTATGGCAGAGGATGCTGTTCAAAAATACTTGACTGACGTTGGGGAGATTTACCGAACCGGAGGAGGCGTCGATGAGGAATCATACTACAGCCCCTTAGAGAATCTATTCAATGAGGTTGGGAGAAAACTTAAACCCCGCGTGCGATGTGTAGGGCAATTAAAAGATACCGGGGCAGGCGAGCCGGACTTTGGATTTTTCACAGCAAACCAATTTCAGAGGTCAAAGGATTCGCGACCGATAGCGGGGCAGATTCCTGAGCGAGGCGTAATAGAGTGCAAGCCGTGGAAAGATGATTCCTTCGCACGAACGGATAGTGCGCAGGTTTCTAAATATTGGAACAGATACGGATTAGTGCTTGTTACTAATTTCAGGGATTTTGTATTAGTTGGACGGAGCGATGATAATAAACCAGTCCGCCTTGAGTCATACCGAATAGCAGGCAGCGAAAGCAAATTTCGCGAGATACTTGTACATCCTCAAAAAGCTGCGAAAGAACAGGGCGGGCGATTTATCGAATTTCTTCGTCGGGCGATGCTTCACGCTGCGCCGCTGACAGAGCCGGAGGATTTGGCGTGGTTTCTTGCGTCCTATGCTCGTGAGGCGAGAGGGCGTGTCGAGCAGAGTAAGAATCTTCCGGCCTTGGAAGGATTAAGGAATGCGCTGGAAGAGGCGCTAGGAATGAAGTTTGAAGGTGAGAAGGGCAAGCATTTTTTCCTTGCCACGCTCGTGCAGACACTTTTTTACGGCATTTTTTCATCATGGGTGCTTTGGAGTCGTGAACATTGGGGAAAACCCGAAGCAAAATTTAACTGGCATGACGCTGCATGGACATTACATGTGCCAATGATAGCGAGTTTGTTCGATCAAATAGCGACGCCAAAGCGTCTGAAGCCATTAGGGATAGATGAGGTTCTTGACTGGGCAGGTATGGTTCTAAATCGCGTTGACCGTCCAAGATTTTTCAGCAAGTTCGAGGAGAAACACGCAGTCCTGTATTTCTACGAGCCGTTCTTAAAGGCATACGATCCGGATTTGAGAAAAGACCTTGGGGTATGGTACACACCACCGGAAATAGTGAAGTATCAGGTCGAGCGAGTAAATAGAGTATTGCGCGAAGAATTGAATATCGTCGATGGATTGGCGGATGAGCAGGTGTTTGTCCTTGATCCTTGCTGCGGGACAGGGGCATATCTGGTTGAGGTGCTTAAGCGAATACACAAAACGCTTGAAGAAAAAGGAACCAGCGCGCTGACTGCACAGAATGTTAAGGAAGCGGCGAGAAAAAGAGTATTCGGATTTGAGATATTGCCTGCGCCGTTTGTGATTTCGCACTTACAACTCGGACTGTTGCTGCGTACGCTTGGCGCCCCGCTTAACGCGGAAGGAAATGAGCGAGCAGGGGTGTACCTGACAAACGCGCTGACCGGATGGGAGCCGTTGGAAGACCCGAAGACATTGCTTCCTTTTCCGGAATTGAAAGAGGAACGAGACAAGGCGAATAAGGTCAAACAGGAATCACCGATTTTAGTGATATTAGGAAATCCGCCTTATAATGCGTTTGCGGGGACAAGCCCAGACGAAGAAGGCGGATTAGTCGAGCCGTACAAAGCTGGACTTAAGTTGTGGGGGAAAACTAAAAATTATTTAGACGATTTGTATATTAGGTTTTTCCGCATAGCTGAACGACGAATAGTTAAAGGGGGAAAGGGGATTATCTGTTATATTTCAAATTTCTCTTACCTTGGTGATTCATCATATGTGGTGATGCGAAATCTACTTTTGAAGGAATTCGATCAAATGTGGTTCGATTGTATGAACGGGGACAGCAGAGAGACAGGGAAGCTTACCCCTGAAGGTGATCCTGATCCAAGTGTATTTTCGACTAATCAGAATCGGGTGGGGATAAGAGTAGGAACTGCAATCTGTACATTGGTTCGGAGACAGAAACACACTAAAGTGGCGAAAGTTCTATTTCGACATTTTTGGGGTGTCAATAAACGCAGAGATTTAATAAATAGTTTGCAGACAGCAACCTTCAACGCACAATACAAAATATCTAATCCCAATAAGGAGAATTATTTTTCCTTTAAGCCCTCAAAGGTAACAGATGAATATAAATCTTGGCCTTTTATCAGCGAATTATGCAAAGAGAAACCTATGTTGGGATTAAATGAAAATCGAGGAGGTGCGTTGCAAGATATTGAGAGGGAATTTCTGATTACCCGTATGCAAAGTTTCTACGATAAAACATTAAAAGATGAAGAATTGAGATTGTTACATACCGGCTTTGTAACAATAAAGGCTGGATTTCAACCAGAGGACACCAGAGAAAAAGTCCTTAAACGTGAAGATTTTGATTTAAATCAAGTTGTCAAATATTTGGTGAGGCCATTTGACCGAAGATGGGCATATATTTCAAATATTAGCCCCTTTTGGAATCGTTCAAGACCTGAGTTGCGAAAGCATTTTTCTTTTCCTAACAAATTCTTATTAACTCGTCCTGCAGGAGTTGCTACCCCAGAAGGAGTCCCATTTGTAGTGACCGAATATTTAGGTGAGCAAGATCTCATGCGAGGACATGCCTATTACTTTCCGGTTTTGATACCGGAAAAAATAAAATCCCAAAAGAAAAAACATGACACGCCTCATATGTTCCAAGAAGGTAGTCAAAGCGAGAAAATAAAAGCCAATCTCTCTATGGTAGCGCGTGACTATTTGATTGACCTTGAGGTTAAGAACTTTGACGACAATATTGATTCTGCAGGTCTGATATGGATGCACGCTTTGGCGATAGGATATAGCCCGTCGTATTTGGAAGATAATGCGGACGGGATACGACAGGACTGGCCGAGGATACCTTTACCGAGGACGAAAAAGATTTTATTGGAGTCGGCGGAATTGGGGCAGCGAGTTGCTTCGCTGTTAGATACGGAGAATCCGGTTGAAGGAGTGACAAAGGGAAAAATTGACGAGCGTCTTAAGAGCATCGGTGTTATCAAGAGGATCGAGGGAGGAACGATACGACCAGAGAAGGGCGAACTTGATTTGACGGCGGGATGGGGGCACGCAGGCAAGGATGGCGTATGTATGCCGGGCAAGGGCAAATATGTGGTGCGGAAGCAGGAGGATGGGGAATTAAGAAAAGTGTTTGGGGATGAGACGCTGGATATTTATTTGAATGGTGCGGCGTATTGGGAAAATGTTCCGAAATGCGTGTGGGAATATTATATCGGCGGTTATCAGGTTATTAAGAAGTGGCTGAGTTATCGTGAAAAAGGGATGCTTGGGCGGGGCCTGAAGGTTGAAGAAGCTGAATATGTTACAGAAATGGCACGGCGCTTATCTGCACTGGTTCTCTTACAGGAGGAACTTAACTCAAACTATAACGCGGTGAAGGAAGAAACATGGTTGTGGCCATTGCAGCAATAAGATATAATTATTAACACCTTTTTTTACGCTTTCGCTCGAGGACAAAGGTGAATAATGACCGATGAGAGAAAAGAAGCGTTGGAAAAAGTATGGGGAGAATTAAAGTTGTCCGGTACATTTTTTCCTCAAAAACCCATTTGCCATACAAAAATTCACATCTTTATTTATAGTCTCTTGTAGCTCGCTCATGGTTGTTGTTTCATATCATATCCGTTTTCCCAGCCCAGAACAAATACTTTCGGCCAAAATCTGGTTCATATAGCCGTTATTGCACATATTTTGCCCTTCTACTAAGACAGCGTATCTGCCGTAAGGCATGGCCAAGCCCATCACGGAGGTTTACCCCATGAGATAACAAAAGCTGTCGTTCTAATTAGACAGCGTATCTCATGGGGTAAATGTTACCTATAAAATTGAAAAATTTTCAAAAAAAGTGGTTTTTTTTAATATTTCGCTGCGAAAAAGCTTATTTTCGAGGAAAAAAGGACAAAAAACAAGAATTCCTTTACCACGAAGCCCGCGAAGGAACACGAAGACTTTGTCATTGACTATTGTCTGTTTACTATTGATTATTGTTTTTCTTTGTGGTTCTCGGTGTGCTCTGTGGCCTCTGTGGCCCTTGCCATTGACTATTGTCTATTGTCTATTGACGATTGATTATTTTATCCGCGTTAATCAGCGTTTATCTGCGGTTAATTGACATGCGGCGAGTAATGGAATTTTTCTCATAAAGAGCTTGATTTTTGGACTTGAATTTAGTATAATACCCAACTAATTGACTATTTACTATTGACGATTGACTAATGATACAGAACACAGAATACAGGAGACAGAATACAGAATATCTTTCATTAACTTTTGACTATTGAATATTTCTCTGTGACCTCTGTGCTCTCTGTGGCTATGAGGACATTTGAAAAAACAAAGCCAATTTTACCGCAGAGAACGCCGGGCTCGCAGAGCTTCTTAAATAAAAAAAAGGATATTCTCTTACTTCTCAGCGGTCTTTGCGAACTCGGCGGTTAATGAAAAAACAAAGCCAATTTGCCGACGGGCAGAATTGGCGTAAACTCTTATATGAAAGGATATTATGGCAATTCGCCGGCCTGCGGGGCACAAAAAAACAAAGCCAATATTATCGTTCAGCGTTCTGCGTGCTGCGTCCTCCTTGGGAGTCCTTACGGACTGCGAAAGGGAACTTGAAAAAACAAAGCCAATTTGTTCGTGCTGCGTGCTGCGTACTGCGAAAGGCTATTTTATTACAATCTGCTTTTGATGGCTTCGAGCTGGTCTTTCGTTATCTTCACGCCTAAATCCTGGGCGATTTTGATGTGTTTCCAGGCCAAATCATACTTCTTTAACTGGTAAAATCCAAAGGCAAGGCCGTAATGAGCGTCACCAATTTCCGGATCAAGCTGCACCGCCTTGAGATATGCGGCGACCGCCTTCTCGTAATTCTCATTATTGGAATAGGCAGCACCCAGATTGTAATATACCATAGGTTCCTGAGGCTCCAGCAGGGCGGCTTTGTTATAATGTTCGATGGCCACACTGTACTTATCCTGACCGAAATACGCATTGCCCAGATTAACCAGGGCGGAAAGCATATCAGGTTTAATGGCCAGAACCATCTTGTACTGGAATATTTCGTCCTCAATCATTCCCAGCTTGTTGTAACAAATTGCAAGGCCGTAATGAGCCTCGACCGAATCATGTTGAATATTCAACGCCTTTTTGTATTTGGTTATCGCCTGGTCGTAATCGCCCATCTGGCTGTAAATATCACCTAACTGGCTGTAACAACCGGAGTTATCCGGCTCCAGAACCAACGCTTTCTTCAATTCACTTATAGCCCGGCCATATCTGCCCTGCTTGCTGTAAAGAAAGGCAAGATTCTTGTACGCATCTACGAAGTTGGGATCCAAATTGACCGATCGCATATATTCAGAGGCCGCATAGCTAAATGAGCCGCGTTGAGTATAGGCATTCCCAAGGTTGTTATGTGTTTTTGCATCGTTCGGATTGATATCCAGGGCCGCCCGATATTCGTTGATCGCCTTGGTTATCTGGCCCTTTTTCAAGTAAATATTGCCCAGATTCGCACGGGATTCGGATAATGTCGGATTAATCTGGACCGCACGTTCGAACGCCTGCAATGCAGACTCAATATCGTCGATATCGCTGTAGCTGTTGCCAAGATTATTGAAGAAGCAGCCCAGCGTCTGAATTTTAGTCAGATTCTTGAGATAAATGTTCCGTCCATTACTTCTGGGCACCTTGAACTTGCTGATGTAGTGCTCGTCGGAAGCATTTCCACCTTTGCTTGTTGTTTCAATATTAAATCTAACTCGTCCATCATCGTATCTGACAAAAAAATGCCCGGGCACAACGACTCCATGCAAAGGCAGGCCGAGCCGTTCGCCAATCGAAAGATAAAGGATGGACATACTAAGGCAATATCCCTGTTTTTTATCCATGACGGTGTGCAGAAACAGGCTATTCGGGTCGCTCGCTTCCGAAATCGAGTTGAAGCGCAGCTTGCCGAATAAATAATCGTTCATCACCGGAATCGCCCTGAAATCCACCCCCAAATTTCTCCGTTTGAGTCTTTCTCGAATTTCCAAAGCCATATCATCCAGTGCTGCCAGGTATCTGCGGCCGTTAACCATTTCACTCCAGTATTCCGAGATAATCAAAGCAGCCGTCGCCAGATCGACCTCATCTTCTCTGAGCCGAAGAACCTGTTCAATTGACCTTGCGTACAGACCGGACTTATTTTCATTGGCCAAGGGTTGTGCAGACAGGGCCGGCGAAAGGAATAAAATACAAATTGTCGTCAGAAAAATCTTTTTAATCATTTATATATATTATATATTTTAGGGCTGTTTTGTTCAATGTTATTCTTTGATGACCGGAGAAATATGATGAGTACCAAATACAATAATTCCGCTGAAACTTTACTTTTACATGCCACCTGTCCGAAATCCCGATCGTTACGCAGCATGCTTTTTACCGCATCGCTGCTTTTCGGAGTCCTCATCATCGGAGCATGTCATCAAGCCGGCCCTGAGGACGTCGCGGTCGAACCTGAAGCAGAGCCGGCTGCGCCGCCGGCCGAAGCCGAAGCAGAGCCGGCCGCAATTCCGGACGAAACGAGTCTCTTCGACGGCAAAACACTCGGAAACTGGAAAATTACCGATTTCGGTGGGCAGGGCAAGGTTTATGTCAAGGACGGCAGCATTTACCTCGAACAGGGCAACGATATGACCGGTATAACCTGGGCCGGCCCGCTGGTTCGCACGAACTATGAAATCACGCTCGAGGCCATGCGGGTCTCCGGCAGCGACTTTTTCTGCGGTTATACTTTCCCCGTTAATGAGAACTGCTGCTCGCTGGTCCTCGGCGGCTGGGGCGGCTCGCTCTGCGGACTTTCCAATATCGACTACTACGACGCCGCCAACAATGAGACGACCCGGTTTGTCTCATTCGAGAACGACAAATGGTACCATGTCCGCCTGCGCGTCACACCCAACAGGATACAGGCATGGCTCCAGGAGGAAGGCGAAGAGCCGCTTGTGGATATGGATATAACCGACCGAAAAATCGATACCAGGGCCGAAATGGATTTGTGCCAGCCGATGGGCGTTGCGACCTGGCAGACCGCCGGAGCGATTCGCAATATCAAACTGCGAAAGATAACCGAATAATCGTCGCTATTCTACCGTCGCGCCGTCGCTGATCGGCATTTCTCCGCCATAGCGTTTAAACAGGTCGATACGCATCCAGCGATTGCTCTTGAACCGCCACCGGTTTGCCAATCCGACTGTTATGATGCTGATAGTCGCCCCGGTCCATGGCCCCAAAGCACCAAGTTCTGGAAACAGCTTAATAATACATAAGCTGCCGGCTCCCAGTACGACAATAGCGCCAAAGGCTGAGACCGCCGCAAGCCAGAGCGTGTCGCCGGCTCCGCGGAGCGAGCCGTTATAGATTAGTGTCGCGGCATCGAATACCTGGTAAATCGCCGCCAGAACGAAAATCCTGATACCGAAGGCTATAACCGTATCGTCTGAAGACCAAAACGCCATGATTCCATGTCTGAAGAGAAGAAGGCAAAGACCGATCAATCCCATGTAAACCAGCCCTATTCTCAAACATACGCTTGTCTGCTTTATTGCCACATCTTTCTTTCCCTCTCCGATCGCCTTTCCCACGGCGGCGGTCAAGGCAGTCGCAAGGCCTACTACAGGCATGACCGAGACATTTACACATGAAAGAACGGCGCTTGTTGCCGCCAGGGCTTCTTTACCGAACCGGCCGACCATCCCGAACAAAATCACGCCCCACAGCGCGATATTCACCATCAAACCGATGCCCGCCGGAAGCCCCACCTTTAGCAGGTCTTTCATTTTGACAAAATCTATATTTAAGCTGTGTCTGCTCTGAAAGCTCGTATTGATGTCACCGATCAAGAATACCGCCATTCGAATGGCCGAGCCTGCGGCTATACCGACGAACGTGCCCCAGCCTGCGCCGGCGATTCCCATTGCCGGAAAACCGAACTTGCCGAAAATCAAGACATAGTTGGCGACGACATTCACTATCTGCCCGGCTATCGCAGAGTACATCATAACAACCGGCCGGTGCACCCCCATGAAAAACTGGCTGCTTGCCCAGACAAAAACCGCCAGAATCTGGACGTAGAGCATTATCCGCAGGTATATAACCTCCATCGCGGCAACTGCCGGCTCGTGGCCCAGCAATTTGAATATCGTCGGCGCCGCCGGCCACATAATTACCACGATAACAACCGAATACGCCACACCCATATATATCGCCTGCCAGCAGTAATTCGAGCAGGCCCTTTTATCGCCTCTGCCGAGGCTCTGGCTGACAAACGTATTAACGCTGGTCATCACCCCGGTTGCGAATGCCGCCGGCAAAAAACCAACATACCCCGCCGGAAGAATCGCCGCAAGCTCTTCGGTTCCAAGCTGCGAGACCATGAACCTGTCAACGAACTGCATGATAGTAAGGGAGATATGAGCAACGACCATCGGGGCCGCCAGCTTCAGCATGTACTTAAGCGAGGTCTCGTCATTGGGCAAGGTTTGTGGAAGTAAAGTCGATTTGTCAGTCATTAACTAAGACCCTGTTCGTTCAGATTCAGCTTCTTCAGCAGCATATCGGCGTTCATTCCCGAAACTTGTACATGCTTGACCGGACTTGTTGATCCGGAAATGATACTCACGGCGTTCTTTTTCACGCCGAGTTGTTCGGCTAAGAACTTGATCAGGCATTGATTGGCCTTGCCTTTTTCCGGCGCCGCTGAGACCTTGACCTTCAGCATATCGTCAAGCAGCCCGCAAATCCGCGTCTGGCCGCTGCTGCCCGGTACAATCTTCGCCGTAAAAACCAAATCCTCATTATGTTCTTGGATCGCCAGGTTACCCATACCCATGCTTAGCCCCCAAGTTTACCCTGGGGGTCAATAAAACAAGCAAAATTCCATTTGTTGTTTAATCAATTTTCTCCCGCAGGTTCGTGCCTATCGCCAGTTGAACGTACTTTTCAATCTGCTCGGCAAGTTCACCCAGCGAGGCAAGCTGGAAATCTTCGTAATGCCCCGGGATCAAATCACCATCCAGCGTCCTTTTGAAGATTCTCACGCGTATAATAGAAGGCAATCCCTCGGACTTCGTAAAATCGCTGTCTTTATGCTCGGTCAACTCCGCCCGCCAGTCCTCACTGATAAAGACAAGGCATTTACCGGTAAAGACCGCCATCGGAAAATAATCACGCAATAACTTGAGCGTTTCCATTAGTAACCTATTCAGTTCTTTTCCTCATGAGCAGAAATCTTAGCTAATGGCCTTTCAGACATTCCCATATTATTCAAACTGACTGTCTCTCTGTGTCATTCCCGCGCAAGCGGGAATCCAGGCTATTCCCACGCTCTTAGATTCCTGTTACCCGCTTTCACGGGCACAAGCTTCACAACAATAACAGGCTATACATACGTGAGAGTCAAACCTAAAGACGTTCACTTTGAGTATATTACCAAAGATATTGCAGAATGCACGACATTATTTGCTCGGCTAAAGTACAAAACAGGTATTAGGGGGCTTTGATATTGACTGTTGCAGTCAAAACATTATCCGACACATCTTCTTCCCCAGCAACCGGGGCTATGCTCGCCTTCAGGATGTGTTTGCCAGATGTGACGTTGGTGGTGTCCCAGTGGAATGTGATATCATCGGTATTTGAGAAAGGCCCGTAGTATAAATAGGCTCTGCCTTGAAGATTATTATATCCCCATGCTCCTATGACTACATCATCGTATTTGTCACCATTGAAATCACCAGAAGAAGCTGAAGACCCAAAGCGCCCTGCCTGGCCAAATTCTCCCTCAAATAGATGGTCAGCTAGTTGATCCATGGATGCTCTTGTGTTTCCGTTGAAGACGTATGCACGGCCCCTCTTTTTCATATCGTTGGGATAGTTATAAGCGCCGGCAACGATATCCCCAAAACCATCATGGTTGAAATAGCCACACGCAATATCGCCACACCCCATATTACCCCCCGCTTCCACTTCCAAGATCAGATCAGGACTGCTTTCATCGAAGTCATTTGCACCCCAGTAGATGTACACACGACCGTGATAGTCTGCTGCGAAACGTGCACCGATTATAACTTCGGCGAAATCATCATTGTCTATATCAAATAAATCAAGAGCCGTACTGAACTGGTCTTTTTCTGTTTCACCACTGAAGATTTTGTCTACTGTGCCATTCATGTTTTCCTGGGTATTTCCATAATAAAGATAGGCACGGCCAAACTTGTCATCTCCACCACTAATATCCCAATGTTTCGCTCCAATTATTATGTCATTGTAGCCATCACCATTTACATCGCCGCCAACGCGTGCTTGACGCCCAAACCAATCATTCTCATTTTCACCTTCAAAGATTACATCAGCAGCTCTATCGAATGGTTTTCCTCCCCAAAATAAATAGGATTTTCCCCTCCAGGAATTTATGACACAAGCACCTACAAGGAGATCATCGCAACCATCATTATCAACATCACCCGCCTTTACATCACTGCCAAAACAACCTCTTTGCCCTGCTTCTCCTTCCAGAATCACATCCACAACGTTATCCATATTCGGAGCACCGTAATAGATGTAGACTCTTCCATCACCCCAACCATCCCCACTACTATTATAGCCTCTCGCCCCTACGATAACATCGTAAAAGCCATCGCCGTTAATATCGCCAAGAGTGCCTGCCATGTCACCAAAGTAATCGCCCACATCTTCTCCGCTAAAAACCTTATCGGAGATGTTGTTCATGTCGCGACCTCCAAAATAGAGATAGACCCTACCTCGACCACCATGCCAGTAACCAGCATTTACAAGCAGGTCATCGTAACCGTCACCGTTCACGTCACCACTAGAATCCATGGAGTTGCTTAATTCATTCGTTTCATTGGTCTCTGCATCAAAGATCAGATCAGCAACATCCTCCGATCCATCTTTCCATCCTTTGGTCAAGGTCACTTCCTTGCCGGTTATTTCATTGCCACTGCTTGTATCAGTCAACGTCACACGAAATGTTTCCCTGTAGCTGCCCTTGTTCGCAACGCTGACTGTTATTGGAACAATATCACCTTCATCACAACTTGAAGGCACAGTTATCTTAGTTATTGCAACATCGTGAGCAGGCTTTGAATTAGTGTTTGAAGAAGTTGCCGGAGCACTATTTGAAAAGAACAATATTATCGAAAAGATGATTGAGATTATATCTGTCGCTTTCACGGATCGATCCTCCAAAGGAAGATTTCATTGGCCCGTCTGTTTTTTGCTAATTCTCGCCGTTCTGCCTGAGATTATCTCAGGGCATCGTTTAACTCGTGCCAGGCATCCATTGTGCGCTTCAGGTTGTCGCGGGCGTCGCCGCCTATGCCGTAGCCCTGGAATCCTATCGGGCCGGTGTAGCCTGAGTCTGCCAGTGTTTTTAAGAATCCTTTCATATCGAACGTGCCGCGGTCCAGCGTTTGAATCAGGGTTTTCCAGTCTTTGCCGCCGCTGTCGGCGCCGTTTATTGTGACCACGAACAAATGCGGCATCGCCAACTTTATCAGCGACTCGGCGTTCTTTTCGTCATCGACCTTGAGCCAGTGGCACAGGTTGAAAGTCACGCCGACGTTTTTTCGATTCACTTGCTTGGCAACACGCACCGCATCTTCAACTCGTTCTACCCAGAATCCGGTATGAGGATAGAGCGCCACCCTGACGTTGGTTTCGGCGGCCATGTCCGCTACCTCCCGGAGGATTGTCACCGCCCGTGGATCACCGGCAGGATCCGAAGGTTTGAGTTTTTTGCTTCGAACGAACAGCCACAGCATTGCATTGCGCCCCTTCAGCACTTCGATCGTCTCTTTCAATTCCGGGCCGTATTTCGGCTGGTCCTGGTCGATATTTATGCCGAGATAAACAGTGAAAAGCCTCAATCCGTTCTTGTCCAGCTCTTTGGCCATTTCCGCCAGCCCTTTGCCCGCGGTACATCCGATGCCGGCATAGCCTAATTCCCTGACCATTTCGACCTGCTCTTTTGCAGTCTGGTGCGTGACATCTTTCGTTGCCGTATCCATCGCGAAGAAAGGATTCGGATCGAGAGGCTCTATCATTATATTGCGATACGCTACCGGCCCATGATCGCCCTGGAGCATTAGCGGCCCGACCGGTTTTTCATCGTTATATGCGCCAGCCCGCGTCGGCCCGGTCAGTTCCACTTGCTCGTGAACGACTATATCATTATGAAGCACGACATTAAAACGAGCATTCGCAACTTTTTGCCCTTCCTTGTCGAAGCGAGGAGCGCGGAAGATAACATCGAACGTCTGCCACTGTCCCGGCGGCCGGGATGCGTTTACTCGTGGCGAACGACCTTCGAATCCTTTTGGATCCTTGCTCTCATCCCACCGCTCGTAAATGCCGCCGCACTCGATTCCCGGATATGCACCTCTGCCCGTGCCATAGCTGTCGAAGACCTGAATCTCGTACCTGCCCATAAAATATATGCCGGAATTCGAGCCTTTCGAAACCATAAACTCGATGTGCGCTTTGATATCGCCGAATTCGGCCCTGCTGAAAAGATGAGACGTCCGGCCCGTCGGCCCGTTCAACATCGCTCCCGTTCCGGGTTGACTTTTAAGCGATTTTTCATTCGCCGGATCTGTGAATACATCGCCCACAATTTGCCACTGTCCCGTATCACTCCGCCATGCAGAAAAATCATCACTCGTCAATCTAATCATTTGTGCAGAGCTGATTGTGGCTGATATCAATAAGACAATTCCAAAGGACAGCAAAAACATATTATTTGTTTTACTTCGAGCCTTCATGATTGATCCTTTTTCAATAATCATTTATCAATAATCAATAATCAATAATTATTTCACAATCGCCACGGGCTGCGCATCGCTCGTGAAAGCATCCGGTTGGCCTGTTGGTCATTTATGAATCGTTCTGTTTCCGGGTTCCATCGTAATTTTCGTCCCAGAAGCATTGAGATATTCCCAATGTGTGCGATAGTAAAGCATCGCTGTCCTATCTCCGGCGGGAAATAGCAATCTTTACGCGACTTGACGCAATCGAGGAAATTCCGCTGCTCGCCCGCCTTGCACGTATAAAGATGTGTTTCATTCGGGCCGATCACCGAATCCAGAATAGACTTCGGCTCGGCTTGAAGTTTGCCGCGCCAGCCCCGGTTGCCGATCCAGCCCTCGGAGCCTTCGAAACGCAGGCTCGGCGTTCCCGATGTCACGATCAATCTAACGTCGTCAGCGTATTTATACTCGATGTGATATTCGATAGCGGTGTTGTAAAGTCCATCCGGCCAGAACTTGCCTTTGCCCTCGACCTCGACCGGCCCGGTATGCTCGCTGTCGTTACCCCACTGGGCGCCGTCGAGCAAATGAGCACCCCAATCGGTCAACTGCCCGCCCGAATAATCCTGAATCCAGCGAAAGTTCCAATGTATACGGTCCTTGGTATATGGTGCCCACGGTGCCGGCCCCAGCCACATATCGTAATCGAATCCTTTCGGCACCGGCATCGGCTCAGGATTGCCGGGCGTGTTTGGCCCGCTCGGCAGCTCGACGCGAATCGTATGGACCTTTCCGATCCGTCCGTTGCGGACCAGCTCGCACATTCGGTGATACACATCCACCGACCTGTCCTCGGTGGACCACTGGAAGACCCGGCCGTAACGCTGCATCGTCTCGCATAACACCCGGCCCTCTTCAATCGTCAGCGTCGGTTTTTCGCACTCGACGTCCTTGCCCGCTTTGGCCGCGGCGATTGAAATCGGAACGTGCCAATGGTCCGGCGTCGAAATCATCACCGCATCTATATCGCTCCTTGCCAGAACATCCCTGAAATCGCTGTACGTCGCGCAGTCGGTGTTGCCGTATTTCTTATTTACCATGTCACGGGCGATGTTGCGGTTGACCGGATCGACATCGCAAACGGCCAGGGCATGAGCATCCGCATTGCCCAAAAAGTTTTTCAGGTTGACGCCTCTGCCGTGGCCGCCGGTGCCGATGAAACCAAGTGTAATCCGTCCGCTCGGAGCGACCGAACCGGCATTACCCATCGCCGAAGAACTAACCAGACAAGGAAATCCTATAGCGGCTACAGAAGCCCCGGTCGCTTTTTTCAAAAAATTCCGTCGATTAATATATCCCTGCTTCATGATGTAATCACCAATTCATAAATCATAATCAATAGTCAATGTCACACCCTCCACGGGCTTCTCATTGTTCGTAACAGCATCCTGTCGGCCCCGTCATCGTTAACGAACCGCTCGGTGTCCGGGTTCCACTTCAAATCTCTTTGAAGCCGCATGGCGATGTTGCCAAGATGACTGATCGTGATGGAGCGGTGGGCCGTCTCGATGGGGACAACAGGTTCCTCTCTGGAAATCACGCAGTCGATGAAATTCCGGGCGTGGTTATCGCTTCGATACAAGTGAATCTCATCCGGCTTTATGACGGATTCGAGCAGCGACTTCGGATTCGCATCGTGGCGCCCGCGGTCGGCCCATACCCAGCCTTCGGTCCCCTCGAAAGTCACGCCGCCGCGCACTTTATTCGAAACGATGAGTTTGACGCCGTTCTTATAGATGCACTCGAAATAAAAACTCTTAGCCGTATTATACAATCCATCCCGGGCAAACTCGCCCTTGGCGTTTTTAATTTCCACCGGCCCGGTCTTTTCGGTTCCCATTCCCCACTGGGCGATGTCGGGATGATGGCCACCCCAATCGGTGACCTGTCCGCCTGAGTAATCCAGTATCCAGCGGAAATTAACATGGCAGCGGGCGGGGCAGTAGGGGGCGTACGGCGCCGGTCCCAGCCACATATCGTAATTGAAACCATCCGGCACACGTTCGGGCTTGTTTCGATTACCCTTTTTTGAAATATCCGGCGTTCCGCCCGGCAGGCCGCACTTGACGGTATGGAGCCTGCCGATTCGCCCGTTCCGCACCAGCTCGCAGGCCCGACGGAAATTATGGTCCGACCGCTGCTGGCTGCCCGTCTGAAAGACGCGCCCGTAGCGGTGAACCGCGTCACACATCGCCCGGCCCTCGCCGATAGTCAGCGACAGCGGCTTTTCGCCGTAAATGTCCTTGCCGGCCTTTGCCGCTTCGATTACGGCAATGGAATGCCAGTGATCCGGCAGGGCAATCAGGACGGCGTCGATATCGTCGCGGGCCAGTAAATCCCGAAAGTCTTCGTAGGCTCTGCAACCCCTGTAGTTACCCGATGCGCTCTTTCTGGCATAATACTCCGTGACAATTCTCCTGGCCGGCTCCCGTCCGCCGATGCGGTTGTTCCAGTAGCCGTCACTTTGACGGTTGACATCACATACGGCGGCAATCTGCACCCTTTTGTCCTGGAGAAGGTCTCTCATATCATTAGTGCCCTGGTTTCCCGTGCCGATACAACCCATTATAATCCGGCTGCTTGGCGCAACGCTGCCCGCTCCGCCAAGCGCCGACGAAGGGACAAAGTGCGGAAATGCCGCCACTGCACCGGCGGCGCAGGCGACGTTTTTCAAGAAAGTACGACGAGTGATCTTCTGCCTGCGATTCATATTGCAACCTCCAACTCTTTTTTGCATTCTTATCTTATGACTCAAAACGACAGCAGTAACTGCCAGATGTACATATTGCCCAGTCCGTCAATGTCTTCCCAGATTTCCTGAACCATGGCCGGGTCGCCCGTGATTTCGGGCAGGTCCTTTACACGCTGCTCCCAGGGGAAGCACACGCCCGGTTTGATCTTAGGACTCTTTCGCCCGGCTATACCCTTGGCTTTCCTGCGAGATTCCACCGACGAAGGCAGATCGCAGGGCGACGTATCGCTCGGCGGCTCGTAGCTGCCGGCAGAATATACGCCGTGCTCACGGCAGACCTGCGTCATTACCTTCATGTTCTCGATATCGGCGTCGTTCTGAATAATCGCGCCCGCGTCCATTATATAGCCACCATCTTTGGCCACTTCTTTTATTACCCGCAGGCAGAACTCGCGGACTTGCTCAGGCTTGCTATAGCTGAGCATCATGTTCGGGATGCCGCCGCTGATGGCGAACTTGTCATGCAGTGCTTCGTGTACCTCGAAGATATCATCCTGGTCACAGTGGAAAACGATGCTGCGGTCCGGCAGCTCGCGGAAGGTCTCGAAGTGATATTTCCACTTGCCCTCGGCGTAGAAAAGTGTCTGGTGGCCGTTCTTCCAGAACTCCTCGATACAGGGCTTGAGCGTCGGCCAGTAGTGGGATGCGAATTGTTTCGGATTGAAGAACGGCACACAGCCACGGTGCATCCAGTAGCCAATGGGCACCTGATTGGCCGGATCGGCTGTGGTCAGACCCGTGTGCACCAGGTGCGGTATCAGAGCCTCGCACGCCTTGAGCACCTTCTTGGGCTGAGTCTCCATGTCACTGACCAGACCGAGATAGCCCCGCAGCTTGTCGGCGATAATATCGAACGGAGCCTTGAAAATGCCCGCAATGGCCGAACCCGTGCCGCACTCGGATCTCAGCCGACCGATCTGCGGACCAAAGGCGTAAAAGTATTGCAGCATTGCCATGCCGCTCTTGACCATCGCAAGGTTGTTGCGATAGGTCGAAGCCTCGCCGATCTTGCTCACTTCGGTCGAGACGCGTGGCAGCCACGTATTATAGAGAAAACCGGTCGGATCGTCGATCAGGGCGTCGTATTCGTCCTCCTTCATGAAGGCCTTTTCCTCCGGCGGCTCGATGTAGTTGAAACCGACCGTGTGCGGGATTCCGATGCCGGGAATGCCGTAGTATCGAAGCCCCGCCGCCTGAGCAAGTCCCGTCCAGACATATACCATGTTCGCGACGACGGCGTCCCAGTCGAAATCCCTGGCGCACTTAACCGCCGCCTCGAAAGCCATGTTGTAATCGTGCGCCACATCCTGGCACGTATAGCCGGCGTATTTCGCCGTAAACTCGGCGACAAACGGCCGAATCGGCACCATGTCCGGCTTCTCGTTCCGCATCGCAGTGATATAACGCTTCGTCCGTTCGTTGTATAGTTGATCCATATCTTTGGCCATTATGCTTCGCTCCTTTTATTATTAGTATGGATTTTCAAAAGTATAATTTATACCCGCCATCCCGACAAATGTCAAACGACAGGCGGCCACGGGTACACATAAAAAGACACCACAAAAATACTCCAACCGGCCCAAAACTTCAAGCACTAAGATAAGGATAAAAATCACAATGTATTGTGTAGAGGCGGCAGCATCAATCTGATTTCGTTTATCGGGATGGGGATGGTCGATTTCACCACAGGCTTGTACACGCTATACGAGACACGGGAAACAAGATACAATTTCTTACGGACCTTGTTGACTTTCTTTGACGAACTATGTTATTATTTTGATTGATAATAAAAGGCGATTGCCACGAAGGCAAGATTAAGGTTCGTAATAAATGACCATAAAAATAAATGGAATCATCTGGCTGGATTCGGTTATCGAGAAAATTAGCATTAAGCATGGTGTTTCCTGTGAGGAAATCCGTCAAATCCTTCAAAAACGAACAATGTTCCGTTTTATCGAGAAAGGACACCGTACCAACGAGAATGTATATGCTGCCTTGGGGCAGACTGAGGCTGGCAGGTATATGATTGTGTTCTTCATTTACAAATCAGATCATCGTATTTTAATACTGACAGCACGCGACATGACCGTCGCTGAAAGAAGGCGATATGAGAAAAAGTAATACCGAAAAAACGGGGCCCGAGCGTGGCCGGGGGAAAAGTAACAACAGCAAGAGCAGTATTTCCCAAGCGGCGACATATACCGGAATGGCTGACTTCTGGGACGAACATGATTTATCCGATTATTGGGACAAAACCAGATCCGTTCGAGCAGATGTGGATCTGGAATTCGAGGAATCTCTGTATGCAATCGAGAAAGGATTATCCAAAACTATTCGCCGCGCAGCAAGGGAAAGAGGCGTATCCCCGCATACATTGATTAACCTATGGCTTCAGGAAAAGATTCAGAAGCTCAAGCTGGATTCTTAATGACGCCGACAGAAAATAAGAAATGCACCAGAGCAAATTCCCACCAAATTGGGATGAGAAGTGCATATAGGAAGTTCTTGCCCACTACGAATCAAAATCAGACGAAGAAGCTGTTGCTGAAGATGAAGCTGCAAAAGAAGCCCCATCCCAAACGACCATGGAGATCCCATACGATCTCGTCTCGAAAGTACGCGAACTCATAGCAAAAAGAGCAAGCTAAGTAACTGGCCCAACATGTCGCTGCCAGGTATGACAGATAAGATGCGAGATACAGTTTTTCTGCGGCCCTGTTGCTTTACTCCTCGTGCCATGCTATTATTTTTGTTGTCAGCGAAGAATACACAGATGTGGCGAGCCAACCGGGATAGTTGGATGAACTGACAAGAAGAGCCGGGAACTTCTTATACAGAAAGAGATAGTCTGTGTTTCTCGTGTTATACAAACTGTATAATTATTATTTTCAATACCCCAGAAAAGGAGATAAATATGAAGTATAGTAGCCTTGAGAGGAATCATGTCATCCTGCCGAATCGTTTGCGGGATCTCATCCAGTTTCTGAACAGTAAATATGAGGGGCACAAACATAAATTAAAGCATGCTACCAATTCGAACAGCGAAGATGCCCTTACCTGGTCCTGTTTTGACTATCTCAGGAACCAGAGTACAAAGGATCAACAACTGGCAATACAGAAGATCATTGAGGATGCCTTCGCCGGAGAGAGTGAGATACAGAACAGTCGTCTGGGAAAGTTCGAGATTGATATTGGACGGGAATTCGTTGGGCCCACAACGAATGGAAAGACCGAGGTTGACGCGAGTATCGAAGCAGCTTCATTTATCATCTTCTTTGAAGCCAAACTCTATAGTGCTCTCAGCTTGGCGAAACCACCAAAAAAACTACATGACCAAATAGCACGAAAGCTAAGAGTGGGCCTGGACTATGCCAGCGATAAGAACAAGGAATTCTTTCTCATAATTCTTGATATCGCACCTGTTAACAAGATGATTAAGCGAGAACCGAAGGCAAGTGCTTCGGGCGGTTCAAGTGGCTTTCATGACAAGTGGAAAACCGCATGGTGGTTCAACTACTACAAGAAGGGCAGAAATGGGAGTCTAAGGCCCCTTTGGAAGTTATTGCATGACCTTGGTTTGGACACGGAACGATACTCTGCAGAACGTGTGGCCACTAACATGGGATGGCTTGTGTGGGCCGATCTATTCAAGATCACACTAAGAACATCTATAGGCAAATACTGAGCATCAGCGCAGGTACTAGAAATGATAACAAGCAGCTTCACTTGGACCTCTCTGTCACTTGGTTGCTGAGTTGCCACATTAGAAATGGTAAGTGCGTTAAGTATGCCCCATGTGGCTACTATGTAAAGACCGGGATCAAGGCAAATCGCCTTGGTGGACTTCGAGGATTTTAGATGGCTCTCCACCTGAGGATTCGAGTTTGAGCTTGATGGCGCCGGTGGTTTTTAGGTTGTCGACTTCGAGTGTTGCCGTATCGTCCGCTGGCAGCAGGGCGGTTAGGTTTTTGCCGTCTTGGGTGACACTCAGGATGTAGCCGCCGGGGATGGGGCTTAATTTGGCTTCTCCGGCGAGATTATTGCTTACCTTGTGCGGGCGGTAGAGCGTTACGAACTCCATTCGTTTTGACTTTTCCGACGTCGTCGCCGTCAGGTGCCATTCACGCAGTGTGATACGAGGGCGGGGATTCGGATCGTACTGGTCGGTCTGTTCGAAGCTCAGGCCGGACGGTGTCAGAAAATCTATGTCGCATACTACATCGTTGTTTCGGACCCGGATTTGGCGCTGGCCTTTGATATCAATTTTGTTGACGGCGTGCAGCCAGTATTCGTATTTTGAAGGCACTCCCGATTTTAGGCGGTCGTAAACGACAACCAGTTCCGGCTTGACGAAGATGATCGCGCGCGTGAATCGTTCGAGAGGTGTTTCGTATGCATCTGATGCTTCGCCGATGACGACATCAACGTCCGGCGTGGTTTTGAAGGCTACGATTTCGCCCTGTGCTTTAGAAGTACGTCTGCCCTGGTCTTTGCCGTTTACGGTGATATTATTGACCGAGCGGGTGCTCCACATCCATTCCCTATGATGTTTGCTGCCGTAGCTGTCTCTGCGGCCGGTGCGAATCAGCAGGCGCTTGCCGTAGGCCCACAGCAGAAACGAATTGTTCGCCTCGTAGCCGTGAGACTGCGTGCCGAATGGGCCGGACTTGAAGACTACCTGGACGCTATTTTCGGCGTCTGTCAGGCTGGTATTGAGGTAGGCCTGGCCGGTGCCGCCGAATAAGCGGGATTCCGGCAGGTCGTCGGGCGGCGTCGTCTGGACCTTGGGCAGCCCGCCTCGGATAAAACCGATATAGCCGCCGGCAGGCTCGGGGCCGCCAAGCTGCTCAACGTACCATTGCCAGTGCCCGCTGCCGGCCTGTGCGGCATAAGTGCTGACCAGCGGCACGTTACTTCTCGCCGTGCGTCTTGCAGTTAAGTCACCGAAGCCGCCGCCGACTTTACCGGGCGGCATCAGGTACATGGCATAGTAGCCCGCCTTCGAGAAGAACGGCTTGTCGAAGGCGTTGATGCCCATTGCCTCGCGCATCACGTCCGCCCACCATGTGAAACGGTTCTGATAGCTGGACCAGTAGGATGAGCCTTCGTGCCAGCCGCCGTCGTCGTCGCTCCAGACCGGATAGACATTAAAGAACACGTTGGTAGCGAACCAGACCCAGTCCTCGGCACCTTCGACTTCACCCAGAAAGGCTATGCCGACCTCGCCGAGAAAATGCCACGCCCTGTTGGAGTGACTGCCATAAGGCCGCCACAGGTGACGCGGGCAAAGATGCCGGTACATTTCGTCGCCGCGGATTTTCATTACCTTCCGGCAGATATTTTTCTCATCTTCGCTCAGCAGGTCGTTAACAAACGTGTACGTGCGTGAGAAATAGTAGTTGTAAGGCATGCCCGCCTCGTCGTTGTAGCGGTAGCCCGTGCTCCCCTTAGGGTCCCACTTGGCGCATTCGAGCAAGATTCGCCTGGCCTCGATGCCGTACTTATCCGGCCCGCCCAGCAGCCGGGTGAACGCGAGAGTAGCGGCACCGTTTAACGCCCGGATGGTGTATGTCCGGTTGCCCCACCAGATGCTTCGCCACGGGTCGCTGCCGCGAACGATGTCTTTCGGATACTTCTGCGGCTCGGCGGTAGCAGGGGGTCTGGTCATAATCCTTTCACATTCTTTGACAAGCCGATCGTACTCCCGTTTCATTTTACCCCGCGCCAGCTCCCGCAGCCAGCCGAGATTCCCCGGACGCATGAATAATCGAGGATGGTTTTTCGGGATTCGTGCGATTAGCTCTCCACGGGCCGGCAGCGGCAACGCCGAGGCGTCACCGGCAATAGTAAATTTCCGCGCCGTGCCCCAGCTTGTATGTCGGCCTTTTTTGTCCTTTCCGCGGTAGCGCCATATATATGTCCCCGGCTCAAAAGTCCGGGGCGGGCAGTGCACGTTGAATTCCAAATCACCCGCACGGTATTCGATCTTTTCGAACTCCGCGTCATTAGAACACTGGATCTCCCACGCAAGGCCGGTTTGAGGCCGCCAGCTAAAGCTCGGAGGATTCACCTGTGAGACCGAACCGGCGGCAGGGCGATAGCCCCATTCGCCGGGCTCGGCAGGACGCTGGTCCAGTTTCAATTCGGCGCAAAGACCGGGTGCTGCAAACAGCAGCACGAGAGAAATCCCCGCAGCAAGTATATTGATCAGATTAATTGTGGTCGAATAACTAAGGTCCTTTTTTGTCAAGTTCATGTCGCAGCATTGCCTCATAAAGTGAAAGTTGTATATCGAGAATCTGATCGAAGCTCACCCGGCAGCCATCTTTCAGCCCGTGGGGACATTCGAACGTAAACGAACCTGCGCCGCTGATGTGGTACAGGGCACTTGTAAGATTGAACGGGCTGGGATTTTTACCGCCTTCGGGTTTGGCTTCGAAAAAGCCCCCATGAGGCAAGCCGCGTTCGGCGAGAATTCCATAACACCGTTCTGCCAGCGAGCGAATATCCTGCTGGATTTGGAGGGTGACATAAGCCGGGCGTAAAACCGCCGGTTTGTTCTCATGGCTGTGAAGCGAGACAGCCAGATCGGGCCCTTCCTCGGCGGCGACCTTCAGGATAGCCGGAGCCTCCGGCCCCATCGGGGCGAAGAATTCATCGTGCATGGGGTTGGTCCCTTTGTCGTTGAAATAGCAGCCCAGGAATCCGACATCGTCACCGGCCATCGGGTGCAGGCGTTTGCTCTGGGGCCAGCCGCAGAAAGTATCGTCGCTCCATGTGCCCTGACCCCAGAAGCGGAGGTCGTTACCCTCCATGCCGCAGAGGCTGCGAGGCTCGAAACGCGCGATACCATCCGGATTGCCTTCCGGAATAATCAGCAGCCTGCACTGCCTGCCGAGGGCGCGAAGTTCCGCATGCGATTTTCCCCGCAGGTCTTCACCGCTCTCCATTATGTTAATAAAGTTGACCAGGCCCGTCAGGCCTTCGACTTCGGCGCCATGCACGGGGCCTACGAAAAGGATGACGGGCTTTTTTCTCGCCGCCTTGTCCATATATGCGGCCGGCTCCCTGCCCCCGATAGCGGAATTGAAGTTGGCTTTATGCCCGAGCTTCTCTTTCCGGCCGAAAGTGACGAGATGCATCGGCCTGCCGCCGGGAGAGATTGCGATTGTCCTGGTCTTGCCTCGTGTGAGTTTTTCGAAACGCCCCGACAGGCCAGCGACGTCACCTGTCCAGAATTTAGGTATCTGGCGTTTAAGCATTCTCTGCTTAGCCTGCTCGTAAGTCATTGTATTTACATCTGCGGCAATTACCAAATCCAGACCAAGGATGGACTGCACGGCAATAAAAAACACTGCAAACACAATTCCGTCGAAGCGGTGCATCCTGCCTGTAATTGCAGTGATCGAAAAACACTCATTTGACGACTTAGAAGTCTTCATTCGTCACTCTTTCTGAAAGGCCTTTTCCCATTCTTCCTTAAGTTCGTAAAGTCGCTTGCCATATATGTTTTGGAGCGCCATTTTGTTTGTCCAGTGGACGATTTTGCTATTTGAATTCTTAAGCTTCTTGTATGCCTGGAGGAACTTATCCTTGCCATATTCATCGATTAGAAACTTAACAAAGCAAGCAGCTTCGGCATAAGCTATGGGCGGTCGGCTCTGGTGCGAGCCGATTTCGTTGTATGTTATAAGTTCTTCAAGCTCTATCCACTCGTCCTTGCTTTTCAGTTCTCTGGCTCGCTCGTAAATGGTGGCCCGGCCACCGCTCAAATCGTCCAAAGCATGAGCTCCGAGCCTTTCGGACATATAGACCGCAAAACCTTCGTTGAATAAGGCCGGCGGTGCTCCAAACGGACGCATCAAGACGTGGGTCGTCTCGTGGTAGGGATCGAGTTGTTCCTGTTCGTTATAGACTTCTACAATCGTGCTGCCGTAAGCCCAGCCTCGTCCCTGGTGCCCGGTTTCCGAGTGCTTTGTCCGGCTGTCCTCGAACAGTACCAAGCGGATTCGTATATCGGAATCCTTACCGAGGAACCGACATATCTCCCGGAAGCCTTTGTCTTTCTGTTCGGCAATCTGTTCGTTTTCTTTGGCCGCCGTCGAGTTCTTGAAATAGTAGATATCGAAATGTTTCGTGCTGCGTTTTTCCATTGCCGGTAGCAGACGCTCCTCCCAGTTTTGCCAGCCCAAAACGCGAGGTAGGTATCCTGCAATCCAGTCAACCTTCCACTGGTTCTCCTGCAAAACAAAATCTATCGTCCAAGTTTGCCTCCCGTCGGTAGCCGTCAGAGCAAAGACATCATCTCGTTCTACAACTCCTGACGGCTGCAAGCTTAGAAAATCCTCTTTCTCCCACCAGAAGGCGGAGTCCATCGGGCGCTTCGGATTCATTATTCGTCTGAAAGCTTCCAATCCCGGCGACTGGAATTCCGCATCCTGGTAGTCCTTCGTGAAAAGCTGCCAGGCCTGCTCGTACTTCTGTTCTCGGATAAGATTCTGTACCTGTCGAAACGTCTCGACAACCGCTATAGAATCGGTTTCTGAGGCCGGCTTTGCAGCGGTTCGCTCGCTGTTGTAGTGTTCCAGGTCACCGCTGGCGTACATTCTCTGCTCGAAGTGCTCCTTGCGCTCGTCGCTGTTCGGTGAATCGGGATTATAGAATCTCAGCCGGAGCCACGTTTTGTCTGTGACTGGGCCTTGAATCTTGAAAGCGAACCGGGTCCATTTCGTTTCGTGCTGTCTAAGAGTCTCGGAAAAAGATGTCCCCCAGCCGATGCCTTTACGGCCATAATCAGGCGAACGAGTATATATGCCAATTTTGAAGGCCTGGTCCTGCCCGGAAGTGTTTTCCGCCTTTACTCGAACGACATTTTTGCCCTGGCGTATCGGCTCAAATTGAATGTCCAATATTTTTAGATTACTTTCTTGTTCAACGCCACCAAAGGCCGGGACGAATGCAATTGAAACGACCAGGCTTAATATGAATAAACATAAATTTACTTTGCGCATTTTTTACACCTCCAACGAACCAACCAATTCATTAACGTCGGATACGTTATGGGCGGCGCAATATCTCTTTATTCCGTCGACGATTTTAACCGCGCAGTCGGGCTCGACGAAACTGGCCGTGCCGATACCGACCGCCGAAGCTCCGGCGAGGATAAACTCGATGGCATCCGAAGCGGTCCTGATTCCGCCCAGGCCGAGAATCGGAATACCACGTTCTTTGGCCACGTCGTTGTAGACCTTATTGACCAGATAAACCGCGATGGGTTTTATTGCCGGGCCCGACAGCCCGCCGGTTCGGTTAGCCAGGATTGGTCTGCGCGTCTCGATATCGATGACCATCGCCGTGAAAGTATTGACCAGGCTCAGAGCATCGGCACCGGCATCAACCGCGGCACGCGCGATAACGCCGATATCCGTCACGTTGGGCGATAGCTTGACCATCAGGATTTTGTCGCCGGCGGCTTTTTTAACCGCGGCGGTAATTTCCGTTACCTGCTCGGGATCTCTGCCGAAACTGATGCCGCCTTTGGCGACGTTGGGACAACTGATATTCAACTCCAAGCCGGCGATTGCGCCCACAGATGACAGCCGCTCGGTTACGGCGACATATTCATCGATAGTCTGCCCGGCAACATTAACGAAAACCGCCGGCGAGAACTTCTCGAGCACAGGCAGCTTCACTTCGATGAATTTCTCTAATCCAACGTTCGCCAGCCCGATTGCGTTGAGCATCCCGGAATCGGTCTCTACAATCCTTGGCGTCGCATTACCCTTCCTTGGATTTTGCGTAATACTCTTGGTAATAAATCCGCCGAGACAGTTGACATCCATAAAGTCACTCAACTCGTCCGCATATCCGCACGTCCCCGAAACCGTGAATACCGGATTGCTCAGCTTCAATCCAGCAAAATCAACCGAAATATCAACGTTCTCATTCATGCCGTTTACTCGAAGGATTTGCAGGGCGGGACTTGCCCCACCGTTCTCCTAATTTTTCGATGCCGCACTTTATCATTTCATTATGATCAAAGGCCAGATCTTCGGGGAGTTTTTCTATATCGAACCATTGTGCTTTCGCCGCGTCGTCGCCGGCTTTGATCATGCTTTGCTGTTCTTCCGTTGCGATGCCGGTAAATGCGATTGAAATCTGCCTGCCGCGGGGGTCACGACCGCAGGTACCGAAAGTATGCATTTGCTCGAGCTGCACGCCCGTCAGTCCCGTCTCCTCGGCCAACTCCCTTGCCACGGCGTCCTCCAGTTCCTCGTCCATCTCCACGAATCCGCCCGGCACGGCCCACTTGCCTTTGAACGGATCCCTGCCTCGATTGATCAACAGCACCTGCGTCCTGCCACCTGAGGGGCTAAAGACCACCGCATCGACCGTAACCATAGGCCTGGGCCAGTCGTAAATATATCTACCTTTTTCAGCCATAAGACACCAATACTATGCCTGTATTTTAATATGTAATCCGCCTTTTTGCATTTCAATTCTAAATTTTCTTATGCCGATTGCCTCAAATCAATCAATCGCTTACAATAATCCAACAATTAATCGCTTCTTGTGAAGCACGAAATGAAATACGATATGCGATAAACGAAAGACTAATGTCGAATAGCCACAAGAACATACTGATCACAAAACCCAGCTCGCTCGGCGATATCGTCCTGGCTCTGCCGGCGCTGACGGCACTGCACAAGAGTTTTCCTGAGGCCAAAATCAGTTGGCTCGTCCGGCCCGAATTTACACAACTTCTCGAAAATCATCCTCATTTGACAGAGATTATCGTCTTTGAGCGCAAGCTTCTTGGCAAGGCGTGGTTCCATTCCGGTGCATTTGGCGCTCTAGCGTCACTTGTCCGGCGACTCCGTCGGAGCAAATTCGACATCGTGCTCGACTTTCAGGGCCTTTTTAGAACTGCTTCTTTAGCCTGGCTTTCCGGCAGTAAAAAACGCTTCGGAATGGCAAACGCAAGGGAATTCGCCACAATCTTCTACACGCACAAGATCCCCCAGGACATAAACTGCATACACATGGTTGACTACTACTTAAAGATCATTCAGGCCGCCGGTGCCACCGAGCTTGGCGTCGAGTTTGTTTTACCTGAGAATCCCAAAGCCGCCGATTCGGTCGGCAGGCTGTTGGCAAGTCACGGAGTTGTAGACGACAATTATTCAGTTTTTGTTTCCAGCTCCGCCCACAGAGATAAATGCTGGCCCATCGAACGTTTTGCCGCATTGGCCGAGAAGATTTCATCGCAGTTCGGATCATCAATTGTCGCGACCGGTTCTGCATCGGAGGCGGGCATTATTGAAATTTTGAAAGAAAAGGCCAATGTTCCAATAGTAAACCTTGCCGGGCAAACGTCTTTAAGTGAACTCATAGCTCTGCTCAAAGGCGCCAGGGTAGTTATAAGCAATGATACCGGCCCGGGACATATTGCGGCGGCTTTAGGCGTCCCGATTGTTTTGCTGTTCGGCCGCACCAATCCTTACAGGCTGACACCTTACGGAAGGAAGCACTGCATCATGGCGGTCGAACCGGAGAGCAGGGGCCTTGCCATAAACAGCAACAACCCAAAACACGATATTAAAGCCATTACAGTCGAGCAGGTTTACCAAAAGGTGGTTGAACAACTCGATAATCAATAATCAACGGCTGAAAGCCCGGCCCCGAAAGTGCAGCCATTATTTCTCGCTACCGAACTTCCCATTCAAGCACTATCATTGAATGCGGCGGCAAAATCATTTCATAGCCGGGACCAAAACTGTTCAGAGTGTCACGGCTGACCGTAACCTGCGGCAGACCGACCTCGAACTCATTGTTCGCGGTTATCGTATCGGCGTTCAGCCGCCATGTTGCCGCCTCGTCCCGCACCGCTCTGCCGGCAAAGGCGATTTCGACCGGCCGGGCGCTCGAAACATCCAGGCTCATCAGGATCAGCCCCCGCCTGCGGCCTTCGGCAAAACCATAGCTCCAGATGACAGGAATATCCCTGATGGTCTCGGCGTCGCCCTTGTACGCGAAGTAGCCGGTGGTATCGAATGTCGGTTCATTCTTCGGGTGAATCGTTTCGACCATATCGCCCCCGATAACCTTGTTTGCGAGCATGCAGGCCAGAAAAGTGGGACGATAACGCTCGTGACCTTTTCGCATGTTCAGAGCCGTTCCCCACAGGTAAATGTCGCCGACGCCGTGGGCGCGGTACTTGTGCTGAATAAGCGAGAACAAACACTGCGTCCGCAGCTTGTGCTCGCGCATCATCAGCAGCATGTCGTTCGCAACGTTAATTCCGCCCGCGATGGAAGCCACGATTTTGTTGCGGGGCTCGACCGGCGCGTCGCCGTGAGTTGTATGGTGATTGACTTCGTAAATCGAAAGCTCGATGCCGGCAGCACTGGCGAGTTCGTAATTCTGAAACATCGCCCCGCGCGAATCACGCGACCGCCAAATCGGCTTCGCGAAAACCCAGCGGAAAAGCTTCTCGTCCGTATCAAGTATCTCAAGATCCTTTTTATTCAGTTGCGAAACCAGGTACGGCGCCACGGAGAAACGGTCGGCATTAGGAGCGTTTTTTAATATGCCGGCATTGCGGCCAGAGTACGAGGCCTGGCCGGCAGTGTGAAAGAGCATGTCGGGCTTGTAGTACGGCGAACTTTTACCCGTGTCGATTAGTTCACGCCAATAGTCAGGCCCGTTATATCCGCCGCACTGATACCATGCTGCGTTGTTCCACGCCTCGTTACCGAACTCGATATGGATATGGTCGAACAACTCGCTCCAGGGACGTTGCTGGCCCATCTCGGCACGGATTTTGCCGTAGCCGGCGTCGGCAGGCGCGCCGAGATACTCGATGAAATGAGCAAGCTCATCTCTGTGCAGCGTCCCCGGCAGGCAGTACCAGGGCTCGGCACCAAGATACTCGCACAGCTCGTACATCTCGTGCAGGCCGTACGGGTCGGTCTGGCGGCTTTGATAAGGCCCGTATGTGGCAGCCTTCCGGTTAGAATACGAATGCGAAAGAAGCGGCGGGGCGATTGCATTGTCTATCGTACTGCCGCCCGTTTGCAGATATCGAATCGCTCCGGGGTTGAACTGTTTCAGTGCCGCTATTAGGTCGTCGCGAAAGACCGTCGGATTTTTATCGCCTTCCATCCATATCTCGATATCGTCGATGAGCACATCGCCGCCGGTAACTTCGATTTTGAAAAACAGATTCTGTACTTCGCCTTCATCGCCCGGCTCCGGCACCCCTTCGATAACGATAATTTCATCGAACTGCTTCCACCGGTTCTCAAGCTCAACGGATTTCTTTTCTCCCCAGCGCTGCTGGCTCGGCATAACGATAAGCGAAGGCTCGCCGCTCTTGCTCTTCGCCTTCAAACGAACGTGCCACCTTCCGTTCAACTCTCCGAACCGGTGATAATGCGTGCTGAGATGATAGTGTGCCTTGCCTTGCGAGCCTTTCATATTCAGTGCCGCATGTCCGAACGAACCGGCCGGCACGTCGCCTATCACTATTTCATTTTGTTTGGACGTCCAGAAACCGTCGAGGCTGCGAAACTGCCCGTCTTTAAATCTGAATGCCTCGACAAGAAGCCCACCGTTGGGCAGCCCCGGCGGAACTTCCCTGTCGAACTGGATGTACATAAAATCTTCCAGTTTGCCCTGATGCATTTCCTTCTTTGTAGTGATGGCCTTAATCTTGCCGCGTGTGCCTTTTGCCGGGCCGGAAAGGATTTCATAATAACCGTGCTCGACCATTAAATCCTGCCACCATTGTGGCTGGCGGAACCAGGACGTCGCACCATGCTCATCCTGGCTGGGTCCGAAATGGCACTGCCGGTAGCTCGTACCCTCGAAGTTTTGCTGCGAACGTTTCTTGACCAGCACCGCGCCGGAATAATACGTATCTGAGCCGAGATTGATTCCAAATCGAATGGTGTCTTCAACCAGCACCTTATCGGTGAGCACGATTCTTGTGGCCTGCCCGGCCGGCAATGCGGTACAGATAAAAACATAAATTGCCGCTGCGATTATTGCATGCTTCACAGTAAATGCTCCTATTGACAGTAAACTTTAATGAATCATACAACGCTATTGAAGCTTTTATTGCCGAGCGGGTCTACTAAAAAATATGAGATGCTAAAAGCACAGAGGGATTTCCACTATCATGCCAAAAGACGAACGGCCCGGGCAGAAGGCTCTCCTGTGGCGAGCATACTGTTGATTCCCGGGCCGAATTTTCGTAAATTTGCCCCTTGTTCTTACACTTTCTCTGCAAGTGTATCGAAAGGGCCGAAATTGTCTTAGTCAAGCAGGCCCATCAATACGAGTTGGGCTTTCTGGCGCACTGTTACCTGCTTTTGAAGTTTCTGTTGCTCTGCTGCGAGCTGCTTTTTGACATTCGCTCTGGCCGCACGAAGAGCAGTAAGCTGCTTCTCGATATCTTCCGGCTTTGCCGATTCATTGCCGAGCAGGATTTGTAACTGCTCTGTTGCATTCTCAAGTTCTTTTACTTGCCCGCTCTGGTACACTTGCCGGCCGCCCAAGGGGCCTCGTCGACCGCCTACGAACATTCCGCCCCTACTGCTTGAAACCTGCCTGCTGAGCTGCGATACTTTCATCACACTTGGCCCGATGGTTTTCCATTCCGCATCGCTGGCTCCAACCTGCCGCTGCATCCGCTGCTCCATCATCCTTTGCATTTGTTGAGGATCGAACTGTCTCCCCTGCATCTGCGGACGCTGGGAGCCCTGTGCACCTCCTCTTTGTCCATCTCTCTGGCCGCCTCTTTGTCCTTGCTGTACCGGCTGTGAAAGCGTCTGGCCCACAATCAACACGGCCAAAAGACATGCAACCAGCCCCAAAACTACCCTTCGCCTAAACATATCTGTTCTCCTTTACTAAAAAACATTGATTTAGCTCGTGATAAACAATATCACTGCCCAGCAAGACGCAGAAAGTTCAATTTTTATTGCATAGATTTGTAAATTTCACCAAGATTAACATCGGCGGTGGATTTGACGGGATACGCATTCGGAACCTGCACAAGCCAAGTTTTTTGACAATTTCAGCCGGTTTATGTAAATTGGAGGCATCGTTTGGATTTTCTTCGGCGTTTAATTGGAGAATTACAGATTATATGAGCTTACAGGATTTGTTAAATACGATTATAGACCAGGCAGCCGGCGAGGAGACCCTGTGGGATGGTGCGTATAAGATTCCGTGGGATGATCTGGATTTTAGCCGACGGATGCTGGCTGAGCATCTTTCTCAGGAGCATGATTTAGCCAGCCGTAAGCAGCAGATGATCCGTACACAGGTGCGGTGGATTCATGAACATATATGCAATAACACTCCGGCAAGACTTCTGGATATCGGCTGCGGCCCGGGACTTTATATCGAGCAACTCGCGGCACTGGATTACGACTGCTGCGGCATCGACTTTTCCCCGGCTTCTATCGAATACGCTAAGAGTCATCTGGGCGACAAGGCTAAGTTGATCCAAGACGATATCCGCTCGGTCGAGTTCGGTAGCACTTATGATCTCGCAATGATGGTCTTTGGTGAGTTCAACGTCTTTTCACCCAATGAATGCAGGAAGATTCTCAAGAAAACCTTCGAAGCATTATCGCCCGGCGGGATATTGCTGCTCGAAGCCCACACGTTCGAAGCCGTCGAGCGTATCGGCAGGGCACCCAATAGCTGGTACAAATCGGGTCCCGGCCTGCTGGGATTATTTTCAGATGATCCGCATATCTGCCTGATGGAAAACCACTGGCTCGACAAGCAGCAGACAGCCCTGCAGCAATTTCACGTCCTCGACGCCGCCGATGGAACTGTCACATCATATCGCAGTACCACAAGAGCGTGGACTATTGACCAATACAGACAATTACTAACAGAAGCGGGCTTTGTCCACGTGAATATCCGCTCTGACTGGCCCGTCCACAGTAAAGATTTACTGCTCTTAGAGGCCGGCAAAAAATAACTTTTCAATTGGGAAGAAAAAGGTGTCAGGTTTACGGTATCTATTAGTAGCCTAATCTGCCCCAGATGGCTTTCTGCATCTTCTGTAAATCAGCCAGGCCCTCATCGGTAGTAGGCCTGAAGTTGTACGGTGGATTCGCCCTCTTGCCGGCTTGTATCGTCTCTGCCGCCCTGTACTTCCAGTAGTCGCTGTGGCCATCAGCGAAAGCGACATTTGTGCCGTTCCCATGTCGGACAAACGGCGGATCCCACCAGCTCGGCGTAGTGTAGTGAATCGCATAGCTGTCCGGGCTGATCCGGCCTTCATCAAGGAAAACGAGTCTGTAAGCCGGAGAGGGAACGGTTATTTCCGACCTCTTCTTGACCATTAACACCGTCCTGCCCACTCTCACTCCCTTGTTACCAACATACGTTCCAGTTGCATCGAAACAACCGTTCATACCATAGCCGGTAGAGTAAGTGCGCATCTCTCCACGAATACCGGTAGGGCACCGGTAGACATTTTCAGCTTTGCAGTACGGAAACAGTGCTCCGGCCTGGATGGCTTTCTTTTGTACGTCGAGCGGTCGTTGCTCGCCCTGTGCGAAACCGGAGGCACAGTCGTTGCCGACCCAGTACTGCTCGCCCTTGTGAGGACCCGATGTGGGCACAGGAGCTTCGGGGGTACCGGAAGGGTTCCAATAGGCTTCGCCGTTGACAATCCTGTCGTCGTTCTCATCGGCATACATTATCCAGGCAAGTGTCAGCGTCTTGATATGGTTAAGGCAAACCGCCCGTCTGCCCTGTTCCCTGGCCCGATTCAGCGCGGGCATAAGGATGGCCATCAGTATAGCGATGATGGCGACTACCACCAGAAGCTCTATTAATGTAAAGCCTTTTCGCTCGGTCATAATAGATCTCCTTAACATTTCATTTGAATCTTGTGCTGTCTGTTTCCGGCCTTATCTTATTATATTGTATCATAACCAGTCAGGCTAATGCAAATAAGAAGTGTTACAGCGGGTAGGGTGCGTTGAAACGCACCAATAGGCTTCTGTATTCTGTGTCCTGTATTCTGTGTTAAAAAATTCTACCTTTTTCCCTTGTTTTTCTCCAAAATCCTGTTTATAATAATTTTAGGATTAACGGGATTAATAATTTCGACAGGAGGTATATGCATCATTGATTATAGTTGGTCAAAGGCTAACCAATACAGATAATCGTATAGATTGCAGAATTATCAATTGAATAGCTTATTTCACGCGGATTGGGACACGATTAATGGGTGCCGTTTTTATAGAAAGGAGAAGAAAATGCCAACACTTTCAATTAACACTGTGAAAATGCGAAGGATGTTCCCATCTTTATCGGTTATACTATGCTTATTATTGAATTCATTTCTCATTTCCTACATCGAAGCTAAACCGGCACAAGACATCGCAGAAAATGCCTTTCCTTCAGTCGTAATGCTTGTCATGCAGGATTCACATGGTCAGCCGACAGCATTGGGCAGCGGTTTCTTTGTTAAGGAAAATGTAATAGCAACAAATCTGCACGTCATTGAAGGCGCAGCAAGCGGCTATGCCAAGATTATTGGTAAAAAAGAAAAATACGATATTTCCGGCTTTGTGTCGATTGATAAGCAAAGAGACCTTGTTCTTCTAAAGGTGCAGGATGTTAACGCACCAATTCTTGTTCTTTCAGACAATAATGACGTTTCTATCGGTGACGAAATTTATGCTATCGGCAATCCACAAGGTTTAGAAGGTACACTCTCAAAGGGGATTGTTAGCAGCTTCCGCAAAGTTAATAAAGACATTATTTTACAGATAACAGCTCCAATATCACCTGGAAGTAGCGGCGGACCAATACTCGATACAGAAGGCAAAGTTATTGGAGTTTCGTTTGCTACA
>Ga0209121_10000592_pt1 | contig 38207 bp, 36 predicted proteins | sample Cruoilmetagenom3_FD_187292 | JGI IMG/M metagenome (GOLD analysis project Ga0209121, IMG submission 187292) | Oil polluted marine microbial communities from Coal Oil Point, Santa Barbara, California, USA - Sample 3 (SPAdes) (version 2) | ecosystem: Environmental > Aquatic > Marine > Oil seeps ... | reverse complement strand
GATGACCGATAAACCGGCGATGACCGATAAACCGGCGATGACCGATAAACCGGCGGTGACCCAGGAAATAGACGGCCCCGTCCTGATCGAAGTCGATGCGCGCAGCGAAGAGACCCCGGCGACGGCGCCGCCGGTGCCCGAGCCCGATCCGGTGTTGCCGGAGCCTGCGGCGATGCAGATCGCGGCGACGCTCGCCGCGCGCAAACCCTCGCGGCTCGCGCGCTGGTTCTGGGGGCTGGCGCTGGCGCTGGTGAGCTTCATGGCCTCGGTGGCCGCGTGGCAATTCGTGACCGATCTCATCGACCGCCAGCCTCTCCTCGGCCTCATCGCCACGGCCCTGATCGGCGCTTTCGTCTTTGTTCTGCTCGTCATCGCCCTGCGCGAGATTGCTGCCTTCGCGCGGCTGCGCCGGGTCGACACCCTGCACGCGGCCTCGGAAAAAGCCGCGGCCCGCGACGACCTGACCGCCGCGAGCGAGGTGGTGGTGAAGCTCAAACGCCTCTATCGGGGGCGCGACGACATACGCTGGGGGCTCGACCGGCTGACTGAGCGCGAGGCCGAGCAGTTCGATGCCGACGGGCTCCTCGGGCTCGCCGAGGCCGAGCTCATCGTGCCGCTCGACGCGATCGCCCGGCGCGAGATCGAAGCCGCCGCCCGGCAGGTCGCCACCGTCACCGCCATCGTGCCGCTGGCGCTGGCCGACGTGGTGACCGCGCTCACCGCCAATATCCGGATGATCCGGCGGATCGCCGAGATCTATGGTGGTCGGGCGGGCGCGCTGGGTTCGCTCCGCCTGACCCGGGCCGTCATGACCCATCTCGTCGCCACCGGGGCGGTCGCGGTCGGCGACGACCTGATCGGTTCGGTCGCGGGCGGGCATCTGTTGTCGAAACTGAGCCGCCGCTTCGGCGAGGGCATCGTCAATGGCGCACTCACCGCGCGCGTCGGCGTGGCGGCGATGGAGGTGTGCCGCCCGGTGCCGTTCTCGCGCGGCACCCGCCCCTCGGTCACCGGGATCGTCAAACGCGCGCTCACCGGGTTGTTCGACAAGGCCTGAGCGCGCCCCGGCCTTTACCCGACAAAGGACCGGGGCTATACCCGCCCCATGGTTCATACACGCGCGATCCTTCGAATTACCGTCCCGGCGCTCTGAACCACGAGCCGCCGGGACACAGGCGTATGGACCCCGCGCCGCCCTTCTCCTACAAACCGACCGAATGCCCACGCAAAGGACGCCCGAGATGTGCGCCGACACACCCGAATACAAAAGCACGCTGAACCTCCCCGAAACCGATTTTCCGATGCGCGCGGGCCTGCCCAAGCGCGAGCCCGGCTGGCTCGAGCGGTGGGAAAAGATCGGTGTCTACGACCGGTTGCGCGAAAAAGAGGGCAGGGTGCCTTTCATCCTCCATGACGGCCCGCCCTATGCCAACGGCCACCTGCATATCGGCCACGCGCTCAACAAGATCCTCAAGGACATGATCGTGCGCTCGCACCAGATGATGGGCCGCGATGCGCGCTACGTGCCGGGCTGGGATTGCCACGGGCTGCCGATCGAGTGGAAGATCGAGGAGCAGTACCGGGCCAAGGGCAAGGACAAGGACGAGGTGCCGGTGATCGACTTCCGGCAGGAATGCCGCAAGTTCGCCGACGGCTGGATCGACATCCAGCGCGCCGAGTTCAAACGCCTCGGCGTCACCGGCAACTGGGACGATCCCTACCTGACGATGGACTACCATGCCGAGGCGGTGATCGCCGAGGATTTCATGAAGTTCCTGATGAACGGCTCGCTCTATCAGGGCTCGAAACCGGTGATGTGGTCGCCGGTGGAGAAGACCGCCCTCGCGGAAGCGGAGGTCGAGTATCACGACCACAAGAGCCACACGATCACGGTGAAGTTTCCGGTGGTTTCGGGGGGAGCGGAGGATCTTGCGGCGGCCGAGGTCGTCATCTGGACCACCACTCCCTGGACGATCCCGCAGAACCGCGCGGTGAGTTTCAGCCCGGACATCTCTTACGGCCTCTACGAGGTCACCGGCACGCCCGAGGAATGCTGGGCCAAAGTGGGCGATCTTTTCCTGCTCGCCGACAAGTTGGCCGAGGACGTGCTCGGCTCAGCCCGGCTTGATGACGCGATGTATGCGCGCGTTCGCGATGTTTCCGCCGACGAACTCGGCGCCCTCACCTGCGCCCACCCCTTCCGCGGCATCGCGGATGGGAATGGCGAATGGGACTACGACGTGCCGCTGCTGCCCGGCGACCATGTCACCGACGACGCGGGCACGGGTTTTGTGCACACCGCGCCCAGTCACGGCGAGGACGACTACCAGGTCGGTCTCAAACACGGGTTGCCGATGACCCACAACGTGCTGGAAGACGGCTCGTTCCGCGAAAGCCTGCCGGTGTTCGGCGGCGAGGTCATCATCAAGCCGAACGGCAAGGAAGGTAACGCCAACAAGGCGGTGATCGACAAGCTGGTCGAGACCGGTGCGTTGATCGCGCGCGGCCGGCTCACCCACTCCTACCCGCATTCGTGGCGCTCCAAGGCGCCGCTCATCTTCCGCAACACGCCGCAATGGTTCGTTGCCATCGACACCCCGCTTGGCGACGGGATGGACGCCTACGGCGAGACGATCCGCGCCCGTGCGCTGACCTCGATCGACTCCCTGGTGAAATTCACCCCCGAGAAGGGCCGCAACCGGCTGCATTCGATGATCGAGGCGCGGCCCGACTGGGTGCTCTCGCGCCAGCGCGCCTGGGGCGTGCCGCTCACCTGCTTCACCAAGAAGGGCGCGCTGCCCACTGACGGTGACTTCCTCTTGAAGTCCGAGGCGGTCAACGCGCGGGTGGTGGCCGAGTTCGAAGAGCACGGCGCCGATGTCTGGTACGAAGACGGGTTCAAGGCCCGGGTCCTGGGGAACGATTTCAACGCGGACGATTACGAGCAGGTGTTCGACGTGCTCGACGTCTGGTTCGATAGCGGCTCCACCCACGACTTCGTGCTGCGCGACCGGGCCGACGGCGTGCCCGACGGGATCGCCGATGTCTACCTCGAAGGCACCGACCAGCACCGCGGCTGGTTCCATAGCTCGATGCTCCAGGCCTGCGGCACCAAAGGCCGCGCGCCCTACCGCAACGTTGTCACCCACGGGATGACGCTCGACGAGAAGGGCATGAAGATGTCCAAGTCGATCGGCAACACCATCGTGCCCGAGGCGGTCACCAAACAATACGGCGCCGACATCCTGCGGCTCTGGGTGGCGCAGACCGACTTCGTCAACGACCAGCGGATCGGCCCCGAGATCCTCAAGGGGGTGGCCGACAGCTACCGGCGGCTGCGCAACGCCATGCGCTTCCTGCTCGGAAACCTCGCGGATTACGACCCGGCCGAGGCGGTCGACCCCGCCGAGATGCCGGAGCTCGAGCGCTGGGTGCTGCACCGGGTTGCAGAGCTCGACGAACAGGTGCGCAGCGGTTACGCCGGTTTCGATTTCCAGGGCACCCTGCAGGCGCTGTTCAACTTCGCCACGGTGGAGCTGTCGTCGTTCTACTTCGACATCCGCAAGGACGTGCTCTATTGCGACGCCGCCGACAGCCTCGCGCGCCGGTCGACCCGCACCGTGCTCGACATTCTGTTTCACCGGCTGACCACCTGGCTCGCGCCGATCCTGGTGTTCACGATGGAAGAGGTCTGGCTCGAACGCTTCCCGGGCGAGGCGAACTCGGTTCACCTCGTCGATTTCCCTCAGACGCCGGCAGCATGGCGCGACGACGCGCTCGCGGCCAAATGGGCGGGCATCCGGACGGTGCGCCGCGTGGTGACGGCGGCGCTCGAGATCCAGCGCCGCGACAAGGTGATCGGCGCCTCGCTCGAGGCGGCGCCGGTGGTGCACGTGCGCGACAAGGCGGTGGCCGACGATTTGCGGTCGGTCCATTTCGCCGATGTCTGCATCACCTCCGCGGTTCAGATCACCTCCGACCCGATGCCGATGGAAGCTTTCCGGCTGCCCGAGACCGAAGGCGTGGGTGTTGTCTTCGAGAAGGCCGAGGGCGAGAAGTGCCAGCGCTGCTGGAAGATCTTGCCCGATGTCGGTACCCATCCGCATGCCGGCACATGCGCGCGCTGCGACGACGCGCTGGGATGAGATCGCCGGGCTCGGAGCAAGGCGGTTCGAAAGGCCTTGCTCCGGCCGGCGCGCGGCCTCAGTCTGCGGATATGATCCGGATCGCCCTCGACAGCCCTGTCGGCCAACTCTGTGTCACCGAGGAAGACGGCGCGATCACCGGTCTCGACTGGGGCGGTGCGTCCGAGGGTGTGGAAAGCCCGCTGCTGGCCGAGGCCCGGACCCAGCTTGCGGCCTATTTCGACGGCACCCGGCGGGCTTTCGATCTTCCGCTCGCCCCCGCGGGCTCCGCCTTCCAGCGGGCCGTCTGCGACGCGATGTGCGCCATCCCCTTCGGCGAGACCCGCACCTACGGTGACCTCGCAACCGTGCTGGGCGCTTCGGCGCAGGCCATCGGCCATGCCTGCGGGGCCAATCCGATTCCGGTCCTCATCGCCTGCCACCGCGTGCTCGGAGCCACCTCGCTCGGTGGCTATTCGGGCGCGGGCGGGATCGAGACCAAGGTGGCGCTTCTGCGCCACGAAGGCGCAGCCGGGCTGTTGATCTGAGCCGCCCGCCGGCCTAGCGTCGCGCACAACATCAGGAGCGCCCATGGCATTTCCCGTTCTTCTCGCCGTTCTCGGCGCGGCCTTCCTGCATGCGTTCTGGAATGCGCTCATCAAGCGCGGCAGCGACGGCTACCGGGGCATGTTCATTCTCACATTGGTGCAGGGCGGGATCGGCGTGGCGGTGGCCACGTTTCACGCCTGGCCCGCCGGCGTGGTCTGGCTCTGGCTGCTCGGCTCGGGTGTCGCCCACGCTGCCTACAAGGTATTTCTCGCGATTGCCTACGACCACGGCGATCTCAGTCGGGTCTATCCGATCGCGCGCGGGGCGGCGCCGATGATGGTCTTGCTGATCGGACTGTTCGTGCTCGCCGACCGGATCACGCCCTCGGAATACGCCGGCATCCTGCTCGTTGGGCTCGGCATCCTGCTGATGGCGCGCGGCGTGTTCACCGGCGGTGAAAGCCGGCAGCTTCTGCCCTTCGCGCTCGGCTCGGCCGTCGCCACGGCGTCCTATTCGCTGATCGACGGGATGGGCGCGCGCGCGGCGGTGAGCGCCGGCCAGTACGTGGCCTGGCTGTTCATCTTCGATCTGGTGTTCTTCAGTACCATTAGCCTGGCCTGGAAGGGCCGGACGTTGCTTGCCGGAAACCGCCGCGAATGGGCCAGCGGCAGCCTGGCCGCGGCCGCCTCCTACGGCGCCTATGCGATCGCGGTCTGGGCGATGACGCAGGCGCCGATCGCCCTGGTGGCAGCCTTGCGCGAAACATCGATCCTGTTCGCGGTGCTGATCGGCTGGATCGCCTTCGGTGAGCGGATGAGCGTGGGCAAGGCATTTGCGGCCGCGCTCATCGTCGCCGGCGTGATTGTCACGCGGGTCTGACCCGCGCGGGTATGAGCTGCTGCAGAATGCCGGCGAACAACAGGTAGGTCGAGGTGGCCACAATGCCCCATTGCGCCCAGCTTCCCGGATGGAAATCCTCCCAGGCTGCCCATCCGGCGAAGCCCGTCCAGGCCATCGCCAGCGGCAGCGACACCGCGCGCCAGCGTTCGGTGCGGACCGGGTGGATGAACTTGAGCGGCGTGAACATCGCCACCGCCAGCGCCACGACAATCCCGAGGGTGATCCAGAAATTCGGGTCTGTGGCAAACAGGACGATCACCACCATGTTCCAGCAACCGGGGAAGCCTGCAAAGGAATAATCCTTTGTTTTCATCCTTGTATCGGCGAAATAGAGCGCGCTGGTGAAGACGATCACGATGATCGCCAGCCAGCCGGTCCAGTCGGGCAGGATCCCCGATTTGAACAGGGCGTAGGCCGGGATGAAAACATAGGTGAGGTAGTCGATGATGAGGTCCATCAACACCCCGTCGATCTGCGGGGCGTTTGCCTTTACGTCGTAGCGGCGCGCGAGCGGGCCGTCGATCCCGTCGACGACGAAGGCCACCACCAGCCAGAGGAACATCAGCCCCCATTTCTCTTCCACCGCTGCCAGCATGGCGAGCATGGCGCAGACAGCGCCGATCGCGGTGAAGAGGTGGACGAGATAGGCCTTGGTCTCACGGGTCATGACTGCCTTCATGGACGAAAAGACCTGTGGGTTCAACGGGTTTGGGGGGGGAGGGCGCGCGGTCCGGTCAGGACCGGGCGTTCGTCCTTCGAGATCGACCGGCGCAACGCGAGGCAAGGCGGTCGAGGCGCCGCCATGTTTGCTCATGACCGCGCGCGCGGATGGCTGGCTTCGTAGACCTCCAGCAGCCGGGCGGTGTCGACGGCCGTGTAGGCTTGTGTGGTCGAAAGCGAAGCGTGGCCGAGCAGTTCCTGGATGGCGCGCAGGTCGCCGCCGGCGTTGAGCAGGTGGGTCGCGAAGCTGTGGCGCATCGCGTGGGGCGTGGCGGTTGCGGGCAGGCCGAGCTGGAGCCGGGCGCGCTCCATGGCCCTCTGCACAAGGCGCGGGTTGAGCGCGCCGCCGCGCACGCCCCGGAACAGCGGCGCCTCCGGCTCGAGCGGCCAGGGGGAGCGCGCGAGATAGGTGTCGACGGCGGCTTTCGCGGCCGGCAAAACCGGCACCAGCCGCTCCTTGCCCCCCTTGCCGGTAATCCTGAGCACGTCTCTCAAGGGCGCGTCGGCGCCCCTGAGGCTGAGCGCCTCCGAGATCCGGAGCCCGCACCCGTAGAGCAAGGTCACCACGGCAGCATCCCGCGCGCCGACCCAGGCGTCGGGCGCCTGTGCCTCGGTGGTTGCAATGACCTCGCCCGCGGCCTGAGGGGCGAGCGGGCGGGGGAGCTTGCGGCGATAGCGCGGGCTTCGGGTGGAGAGCACCTGGGTGGCGTCGAAACCGTCACGGTCGGCGAGCCAGCGGTAGAAGCTCTTCACCGCGGAGAGACTGCGCGCGAGCGACCGCGCGGTCGTTCCGCGCCCACGCTCATGGGCCATCCAGGCGCGCATTTCCCTGAGGCCGACACGGGCGAGGGCTGCGCGCCCTTGCGGCCCGCCGAGATGGGCGGAGAGAAAGGTGAGAAAGCCGGTGACGTCGGCCCGGTAAGCCTCAACGGTCGCCGCCGCCGCATCCTCGAGGGCGCGCAGGTGGTCGAGCCAGGCCTGGAGCGCATCACGAGCGCCCGGGCTTAGATCAAGTTTGTCTTTTTTCAACATTTCGGTGGTGTGAAAAGGCCAAGACAGGCCGAGAGATTCAACTTTTCACGCTTTTTGACTACGCCAACCAACGCCGCATGGCCCGTTCGAAAACGCCGCCGAAAAACCCGAGCAGGTCGGTGCCCTGACCCGGTTTGAACTGGTGCGGGTCCTCGGCGCCGAGCACCAGCATGCCGGGCAACCGGCCTTTGCCGAGATCGAGCCGCAGACAAGCCTCGGACCGGATCCAGAAACCGGTTTCGCCGTAGACTTTCGTTTCCTGCTCGTGGACCTGGCGCAGCGACACCGGACGCGGCGACATCTCACGGGCGTTGCCGACGTATTTCGCAACGAAACCGGGCTCGCCGACCACCAGCACGTCGCCCAGGCGCCGGGCCATCATCGGGCCCTCGTCGAGCTCGCTTTCCAGCACCAGCCGCACGCAGTCGACCTGCAGCACCTCCGCCACTTCGCCGCCGAGGTCTTTCATGAAGCTCTCGAAATCACCCGGGTCCAACATCCTGAGCACCGCGCGGTGGATCAGGTTCATGCCGGCGAGGTTCTCGTAAGCCGCGGCGATCACGCTGCGGTGGGTTTCCTCGAGCCGGTCAAGGCGGCTTTCCAACCGTTCCATGGCGATGCCGCGAAGATCGACGATATTCGCCCCCATCGTGCGCTCGTTGGCGGCGATGAGCGCGCGCATCATCTCGTGGTCATCGAGGATGACCTCGGGTTGCGAGATGATCTGTTCGCGCGTTTGTTCCGTGATCGGTGCTGTGCTCGTCATGTCTGCCTCAGGTGTTTTTATGATTTGCACGGAGATTAGCAGGTCCGAAGTTGGAATTCTCCAATTTTTTGACCAAAGCCTCCGGGTATTGCGAAAATGACTCGGGGGCGCCGTTGCACGAGAAACGGGCGCCCGCTGGGGACGCCCGGTGCACCTTGTTTCGCGAGGGGCAGAGGCCTCAGACGATCTTGAGCCCGGCAGCCTCGGCGTCCTTTAGAAACGTCGCCAACCCCTTGTCGGTGAGCGGATGCGACGCCATTGCCTTGATGACCGACGGCGGCGCCGTGATCACGTCGGCGCCGATCAGCGCGGCGGTCTTGACGTGGTTGACGTTGCGCACGGAGGCGACGAGAATTTCGGTCTCAAATTCGTAGTTGTCGTAGATCTGGCGGATCTCGGCGATCAGGTCCATACCGTCGGTGTTGATGTCGTCGAGCCGGCCGACAAAGGGCGAAATGAAGGTGGCACCGGCCTTGGCGGCAAGCAGCGCCTGGTTGGCGGAGAAACAGAGCGTGACGTTCAGCATCTTGCCCTCGCCCGAGAGCACCTTGCAGGCCTTGAGCCCGTCGAGGGTGAGCGGCACCTTGACGGCGATGTTGGGCGCGATCTCGGCCAGCTTGCGACCCTCGGCGATCATCGCGTCGGCCTCGGTCGCCAGAACCTCGGCCGAAACCGGACCGTCGATGAAGGAGCAGATTTCCTTGGTGACCTCGATGATGTCGCGGCCCGATTTCTTGACCAGCGAGGGGTTGGTGGTCACCCCGTCGCACAGCCCGAGGTCGTTGAGCTCACGGATAGCATCGACGTCTGCGGTATCGGCAAAGAATTTCATCGCGGGTCCTATCTGTTGGCTGCGGTCGATTGTCGCTGGTGTCTTACCGCGTTCGTCGGGTGGCCGGAAGGCAAAAACAGGTGAGTTGCATGGGTGAGCCGGTCTTCTTCGAGACGCATGCGCGCGTCGCCGTGCTCACAACGCAGCCGCTCGACCGGTTGCTCACCTACCGCGCGCCCGAAGGCGGCTGCTGGCAGGGGGCCTTCGTCGAGGTGCCGCTTGGGCCGCGCAAGGTGCTGGGCGTGGTCTGGGGGCCGGGGGAGACCGGGTTCGACGCATCCAAGCTGCGCGGTGTGTCCCGGGTGCTCGACGTGGCGCCAATGCGCATGGAGATGGCCGGGTTCCTCGCCCGGGTCGGCGACTACACCCTCACGCCGATGCCCCAGATGCTGCGGCTCGCAACCCGCGCGCCGGGCCTGACCGATCCGCCCTCGATGCGCAAGGTCTACCGCCTGGGCGATAGCGTGCCCGACCGGATGACCGGGGCGCGCGAAAAGGTGCTCGCGGTGCTGGAAGACTTCGGCGGTCTGGCCTTCACGCTCGGCGAGTTGGCCGAGCAGGCGGGGGTCACCTCTTCGGTGATCAAGGGGCTCGTGAAACTGGGCGCGGTGCGCGAGGAGGAAGCCCCGCGCGATCTGCCTTATCCGGCGCTCGATGCGCAGGTGCCGGGCAAGCCGCTCACCGCGGCGCAGGCGGCGGCTGCGGCGCGGCTGGTCGAAGGGGTGCGGTCGGGCGCCTATGGCACGACGCTTCTGCGCGGCGTCACCGGGTCGGGCAAGACCGAGGTCTATATGGAGGCCGTCGCCGAAACCCTGCGGCGCGGTCGCCAGGCGCTGGTGCTGCTGCCCGAGATCGCGCTGACGGCCGAGTTCATCTCCCGGGTCGAGGCGCGCTTCGGGGCGCGGCCGGCCGAATGGCATTCGGGCGTTTCGATGACCGAGCGCCGCCGGCTCTGGCGGATGGCGGGCGAGGGGGCCGCGCCGCTGGTGGTCGGCGCCCGCTCGGCGCTTTATCTGCCCTATCGCGACCTTGGCCTGGTGGTGGTCGATGAGGAGCACGACCAATCCTACAAACAGGAGGACGGGGTGCTCTACTCGGCGCGCGACATGGCCGTGATGCGCGCCTCGCTTTGCGACGCAAGGGTGATCCTTGCCTCCGCGACCCCCTCGCTCGAAAGCTGGGCAAATGCGGAAGCGGGCAAATACGAGCGCGTCGATCTCGCCGCCCGGTTCGGCCCGGCGGTGCTGCCGGAGCTGCGCGCCATCGACATGCGCGACGAAGACCTACCCGCCAACCGCTGGATCTCGCCGACGCTCGAAGCCCATGTCCGCGACCGGATGGCGAAGGGCGAACAGGCGCTCTTGTTTCTCAACCGGCGGGGCTATGCGCCGGTCACCATCTGCCGGGCCTGCGGCCACCAGATCGGTTGCGACCATTGCGATGCGCGCATGGTCGAGCACCGGTTCCTCAAGCGCCTCGTCTGCCACCAGTGCGGTGAGACCAAGCCGATGCCGGAGGCCTGCCCGTCCTGTGAGGCCGAGGGCAAGCTCGCCCCGGTCGGACCGGGGGTCGAGCGGCTGGCCGAGGAGGTGACCGAGCGCTTCCCCGAGGCACGGCTCGCGGTGTTGTCCTCCGACCTCTTCGCCTCGGCCCGCGCGCTCAAGGAACAGATCGGGCTGATCGCGATGGGCGGGGCCGACATCATCATCGGCACGCAGATGGTCGCCAAGGGCCACAACTTTCCGCTGCTGACGCTGGTCGGCGTGATCGACGCCGATCTCGGTCTCCAGGGGTCGGACCTGCGCGCCGCCGAGAAGACCTTCCAGCTCATCCGCCAGGTGGCGGGGCGGGCGGGGCGGGCCGAAAAGCCGGGGCTCGCGCTCTTGCAGACGTTCCAGCCCGAGCACCCGGTGATCCGCGCGATCCTGTCGGGCGACGAGGAAGGCTTCTGGCGCGCCGAGGCCGACGAACGCCGGGCCGCCGGCGTGCCACCCTACGGGCGGCTCGCAGGCGTCGTGGTCTCGGCCGGGTCGGCCGAGGCGGCCTTCGATCTCGCCAATGCGCTCGCGCGGTCCGACCAGCCGTTGCGCGACGTGGGCGCGCAGCTCTTCGGTCCCGCTCCTGCGCCGATCGCCCGGATCCGGGGCCGCCACCGGGTGCGGCTGCTGGTAAAAGCCGACAAGGGCACACCCCTGCAACCGGCGCTGCGGGCCTGGGTCGGACAGTTCACGCCGAAAGGCGACGCCCGCCTCAGCGTCGATATCGACCCGCAAAGCTTCTACTGAGCCCGGCGAATGTGCGGCCGCGCCGAACCCCGCCGGCGTGAAAGCGTTTCGAGATCAACTGGCGAAACAAGTTGATCTCGAAGCGCTCACAACATTGATAGGGTCCGCGCGTTTCGCGAAAAACTCTGTATCAAGTTTTTGCCGAAACGCTTCAGTGTGCCCGCGCGGCCCCCGGGCTCAAATCAGCTGATCGTAGGCGGCGATGGCGATCGCGCGCAGGGCCGCACGCGGCACGTCGCCCACCACCGCGTAGGCGAGGTCGCGGTCGGTCCACCAGAAGCTCTGCACCGCCGGCGCCTCGGTGAACTGGAACGCGGTCTCGCCGCCATTTGCAGTGGGCGCAACATAGAGCGAGACCCGCCGGCCGAGGTCGTTTTCATAAAGGAACATCGCCGCCGCACCGGTCCCGCCCGGCAACACCCGCCCGCCCATCAACCGGAAGCCTTGCGCGGCGAAATCGGGTGGGGCGATCTGGTGTCCGAGCCGTTTCGACACCCAGCCGGTGAGATGGGCGGCATCGCTGGCGGCGACCTCGACCGGGTGCAGCACCTCGACCACATAGGTCTCATGCGCGGCGATGGCCGCGTCGGCGAGGCTTCGGCTCTGCCCTTTCGTGGCCCCGTTACTCAGCTGGGCCGCGAACCAGCCGCCGGTGAGCCCGATGGCCAACATGCCGACCATAGCCGCGATGCGCAGTCCCCCGGCCTGGCGCGCTGGCCTTGCCGCGGCGACTAGCCGGGGGGGCACCGGTTCCTGTGCCACCGGGGCGAACAGCGCCGTCAGCGCGCCGTCTTGCTGGCGCCAGTCCTCGACCAGGGCCTGCGCCGCCGGATCCTGCGCCAGCGCCCGGGCGACGGCCTCGGCCTCGGCCCCGTCAAGCGCGCCGTGATACCAGGCGAGCAGTTTGTCTTCGGCAATATTCATCGGTTTCATCATTTCGCCCGCCTCTTCGTCGGACCGGGACGTTCGCGTCCGGTCAGCAGCCGCAATTGTGCCCGCGCGCGGGCGAGCCGCGACATCAGGGTGCCCTTCGGAATATCGAGCACCTTCGCTGCCGCGTCAAAACTCAAGCCCTCGACGCTCACCATCAAGAGCGCCTGGCGCTGGTCGAGCGGGAGGCGCAGCAGCGCATCCTGCACTTCGCGCAGATCGAGCCGCGCCTCCTGCCCGCCGGGCTCTGACGGCGGCTCGGCGAGGCCGTCGAGCGCCACCAGCTGCGGCCCGGCCCGGCGCCGGTCGTCGCGGTGCCGGTTGGTCATGATCCGGTAGAGCCAGTGCAGCACCGGCGCGTCGCGTCGCCACAGATGCCGCTTGGCCACGGCGCGTTCGAGACAGTCCTGGACGAGATCGTCCGCCGCCTCCCGGTCGCGGGTGAGCCCGCGCGCATAGCGCCGGAGCGCCGGGATGCTCGCTTCGATCTCGTCCAGGACATTCATGCTACGGGCCTCACGGACGCGCCAGGTGCCACACGCCCTTGACGCCGTCGCCGGTGACGTCGCCGGCGGCTTGGTCTTGGACCCAAAGATAGAGCGGCATGCCTTTGTAGGTCCATTGCTTGTCGCCGCCGGTCCGCATGATGATGCCGAATTCGCCCTGCGGTTCGGAGCCGCCCGCGGCCTCCAGCGGCGGCCATTTGACCGCGCAGTCGCCGTAGCAGTTCGACACTGCCGGCGCGTCTTTGTCGAAGGTGTAGAGCGACATGCCGTCGCCATCGACAAAGATCTGGCCCGAGGTGCTTTCGGCCGTGGCGATGGCCGTTTCCGCCGAGGCGGCGCCGGTGGCGAGGGTGAGGGCGATCGCGGCCCCGAGGAAGAATTTGCTGGTCATGGATCTGTCCTTTGCTTGGTCCAGGGTTGAAAAGGCCCCGGTCTTTGGCGCCTCGATAAGAAAGACGCGCGCGGCGCCGGAATAATCCCGGATGATCTGAATTTTTTTTGGCCGAGGCCTGCCGACCGCTTGTCGCAGGCGCGGCCCCCCCGCGGATTGCGTGCGGGCCCCCCCCGCGGCCCCCCGTGATTTCTCTCGGCGCCAAAGCGTTTCGAGATCAACTTGAGACCCGGGTTGGTTTTGAAACGTCCACACCACCAACAGGGTCGGGGCGTTTCTCGACAGACCGGTGCGACAGGTTTTTCGCGAAACGCTTTAACCAAACGCTAACACTTCTCGGTCAAACCCGGTTTCAGACAGAAAATCGTCCAGCTTCCTTGGCAAGGGAGGGGCGAACCCCGAACGGGAAACCCGATTGCAGGAGATACTTTGCATGGACCACCGCGTGCTTGAAATCTGTTACGACATCGCCGCGATCCCCGGTCGCAACCCGCACAACCCGGCAGACCCGCGGGTGTTCCGGTTTCGCGATACGGCGATGAAGCGGATCGACGAAGTTCTGCTCGACGACGGTCTTGGCCACGGCCTCGGCGCCGACCTCAAAGACGATCGACTGCGGCTGCGGTTCGCGGTCGAGGATTTCGACGCGGCCGAAGCGCGCGTCGGCTCGGTGACCGAACGGTTTACCCTCGCCCGGCCCGCCGAGGTCTTGCGCTACTGGGACAACCAGGTGTTCGCTTGACGCCTGGCGCAGCCCCCCGAGCGGGACCGCCGGCCTCGTCTTGGCACCGCCTTGGCACTGCCTTGGCCTCGTCTCCGCGCCGGGACCGCACCGGCTCCAGGCCCGGTTGCGCGGGGCCCGTGGGTGCACAGCCACCGGGACCGATCGGCAGCTTCCCGCCCGGCTCGGCCAGATCCTGCCGAAAGGGGTTAACCGATCGGCGACGGTCGGGATGTGCGGATCGCCACTGGGCCCTTGTTAAGCTGTTTGTTGCCCCGGCACGAACAATCCTTGGTCCGAACAGGTTTCTGACAGGGAAAAACCAAAATCTGGTGGTGAATTGGACGGACAGCCCCATTTCGGGCCACCGCGTTTGACTATTAGGAGGAGATCAACATGGACCACAGAATTATCGAGATCTGCTACGACCTTGACGCGATCCCCGGTCGGAGTCCGGACAATCCTTGTGATCCCCGCGTGGAGCGGTTCCGCGACATCGCGATGGCCCGCATCGACCAGGTCCTTTCCGGGGACGATCTCGGCTACGGCGTGGACGCTGTTATCGAGTTCGACCGCCTTCGCCTGCGGTTCGTGGTGCAGGACTTCGATGCCGCCGAAATCCGGCTCGATTCCGAACTCGACGGCACCGCCTGGAATTTCCCGGTCGAGGTGCTGCGGTACTGGGACGTGAAAGCCGCCGCCTGACCGGTCCTGGGGAGGAGCCGAAGGCAGGGAGGATTTCCGTATCTTCACACATTCCCGCCGGGCGGCAGGCCGTCGCCCGATGGACTGACCGGGTCAGCCCGGGGCGCCCGCATCCGTGTTCCCTCCGCGCATGCGGGCGCGCTTATTCGAAGACCAGGGGCCACCGGCCCGACCGCCAGAGTGCGCCCTGCTACGTGGAGCGGGGCCGGCACAGGCCGCCCCGCCCGCGCCCGACCGAAGCGCCGCGCGCGCCAGGTTCAAACCCATCGCCCGCACCCGAACCTCGGCTGTCGAGGTGGCACGCCATCGCCCGCACCCGAGCCTCGGCGGTCGGCCACGCTCTACGCGTCCCCGTAAAACCCGGAGCCCTCATACCCGCGAAAACCGCAACGGCTTCGTCTCGTGCCGGGCGACGATTCCCTTGGCCTCGAGATCGAGCTGGACGCATTTGAGCCACCAGCCGGAGGTCTTGCCGCCGGGAAACAGATCATCGGGCAGGCGCGGCTTTACCAGATCCTTGATTTCCGCCGCCGTGAGCCCCGGCGCCGTCTCGGGCAGCACCGCCAGCATCGCATCGCGCATCGCATGGTACTTCGCCGCGTTCACCCGCCCGGTCTTCCCGGGCGTGTTCACGTTCTCCACCGTGACCTTGTCGTCCGACATGCGCATCTCCCTGTTCGCCGCCCCTGAGGATAACACATGGTCGCGGGTCGCGCAGCGCCGGTGCCTCTCGCCAAGGCGGACGCCCGGGGGTAGGCAAGGGCATGGGCCAAAGGACAGTCAGTCTTATGGACGCAAAACGCTTGCCGCGCTGGCGCCAGCCGGTGGCGCTGCTCGTGCTGATGGCGGCCGCGATGCCGATCGCCTTTGCCACCTGGTCGGCCTTGCTCAACAATTTCGTGATCGAGATGGCGGGCTTTTCCGGGATCGAGATCGGCTGGCTGCACTCGATACGCGAGCTGCCGGGGTTTCTCTCGATCGGGGTGATCCTGTTCTTGATGTTCTTTCGCGAGCAGATGCTGCTGGTCGCCAACCTCGCGTTGCTCGGGGCGGCCACCGCTGTGACCGCCTGGTTTCCCTCGCTCGGCGGGATCCTCACCATCACCATCCTCTCCTCGATCGGTTTTCACTATTTCGAAACGGTCAACCAGTCGCTGCAACTTCAATGGATCGACCGTGACCGCGCGCCGCAAATGCTCGGCTGGCTGGTGGCGGTCGGGTCTGCGGCCTCGCTGGTCGCCTATGCCCTGGTGGTCGTCACCTGGAAGACTTTCGATCTCTCCTACAACTTCGTCTACCTGGCCTCCGGCGGCTTCACCGTCGCCGCCGCGCTCTTTGCCTGGAGCGCCTGGCCGAACTTCGAGAGCCCGGAGCCGCAGCATGCGACGCTGGTGATCCGTCGCCGCTACTGGCTCTACTACGCGCTCCAGTTCATGGCCGGCGCGCGGCGCCAGATCTTCACCGTCTTCGCCGCCTTCATGATGGTCGAACGCTTCGGCTTCGAGGTTCACGAGGTGACCGCGCTGTTCATCGTCAATTTCCTCGCCAACATCGTCCTGGCGCCGCTGATGGGCCGGGCCGTGGGCCGGTGGGGCGAGCGCACTGCGTTGGTGTTCGAATACGCCGGGCTTGTGGTGGTCTTCCTCGCGTACGGCGGGATCTATTTGTTCGGCTGGGGCGTGACGCTGGCGGCGGCGCTCTACGTGGTCGATCACGTCTTCTTCGCGCTCGCCTTCGCGTTGAAGACCTATTTCCAGAAGATCGCCGACGTGCCCGACATCGCCCCCACCGCGGCCGTTGCCTTCACCATCAACCACATCGCGGCCGTCCTCCTGCCGGCCGCTCTTGGGTATCTCTGGGTGCGCGCACCCGGCGCGGTCTTCGGCCTCGCGGCGCTCATGGCGTTGGCCTCGGTCGGGCTCGCGCTGCTGATCCCGCGCCATCCCGAAAGGGGCCGCGAAAGCATCTTGACCCACCGCAGCCCGGTGATCGCCGAATAGAACCCATGCGCCCCCCGCTTGAGGTTCACGACAATGTAGGGCTGACGCCCCGGGTGCGCGTGCCTATCTTTCATCGCGAGACCGCATAGGAGGCGCACGCATGTTCGGATTGAGCCGGAAAGACGAGATGGTGAGCGAGGCCCGGGCCCTGCCGGGCCGCAACCAACCGATCCCCTCGGCACCCAGTCACCACGTCTTCGCCACCCCGCTCACGACGGATGTGCCGGCCGGCGAAGAGGTCGCGATCTTCGCCATGGGGTGTTTCTGGGGGGTTGAGCGGCTGTTTTGGCAATTGCCCGGGGTCAGCATGACCATGGCGGGCTACATCGGCGGCTTCACCCCGAACCCGACATACGAGGAGACCTGCACTGGGCTGACCGGGCACACCGAAGCGGTGCGCGTCACCTTCGATCCGGCCCGCATCTCCTACGAGACGCTGCTCAAGACCTTCTGGGAAGGGCATGACCCGACGCAAGGTATGCGCCAGGGCAATGACCGCGGCAGCCAGTACCGCTCGGGGATCTACTGGACCTCGCAAGCGCAGCGCGCTGCCGCCGAGGCATCGCGCGCCGCCTTCGCCGCGCGGCTGGCTGCGGCCGGCTACGGGGCGATCACCTCCGAGCTCGCCGAGGCGGGCCCGTTCTACTGGGCGGAGGATTACCACCAGCAATACCTCGCCAAAAACCCGAACGGCTATTGCGGGCTTGGCGGCACCGGGGTGAGTTGTCCGATCGGCATCGGCGCCTGAGACCCGGCCCGCATCAATTCGGCTATGATCCTCCTGGGGGTGGGGGCGTAGCTCACCCGTCACATGCAGCCCGGCAGCGGTCGGCTCGGTCTTGGCGCATCCCCCGGAACGAGGGTGGGACGCCCCCACTCTATGGTGGCACCTCTCCGGTGTGACGGGGGCCGTGTTCCCAGCTTCCTTGACCGCCCTCCCGCGCCGTTCTACGCGAGAGCGCAAAGGAGACCCCCCATGCCCACCTTCACCGCGCTCACCACCCTCGACGGCCAAGCGGCCGCGCAAGCCCTCGGCGACGCGCTCGAGACGCTCGACCCGGCGCCCACCGGGGTCGGTGTCTTCGTGGTCGAGGACGGGTCGGGCCTGTGGGAGGTGGGCGGCTATTTCACCGAAAGCCCCGATACGATCGCGCTCGCACTGCTCGCCAAGGTGCACGGAGCGAAGGATTTCACCATATCCGAACTGCCCGAGACCGATTGGGTCGCGCATGTGAAGCGCGAACTCAGTCCGGTGGCGGCGGGGCGGTTCTTCGTCTACGGCGCGCATGACGCCGACAAGGTGCCGGCAGGCGCGGTGGCGCTCAGGATCGAGGCGGCGATGGCCTTCGGCACCGGCCACCACGGCACAACGCTTGGCTGCCTGACGGCCCTCGACGCGCTGGTGTCCGCGGGGCTGGTCAAGAAGAACATCGCCGACATCGGCTGCGGCACCGCCGTACTGGCCATGGCGGCGGCGCGGGTCTGGCCGAACCCGGTGCTGGCGTCCGACATCGACGCGGTCGCCGTCGACGTCGCCCGCGCCAATATCGCCGCCAACGGGCTCGCCGAGCGCGTCCACGTAATCGAGGCCGCGGGGTTCGATCACCCCGACTTTGCCGCCGCTGCGCCGTTCGACCTCGTGTTGGCGAATATCCTCAAGGGTCCGCTCATCGCGCTGGCCCCGGATATGGCTCGTCACATTTCGACCGGCGGTCACGCGATCCTTTCGGGCATTCTCAACCCTCAGGCCGATGAGGTGGAGAACCGCTATGTCGCCAAGGGTTTCAAGGCGTTTTCTCGGCGTGAGTTCGGCGATTGGACGACGCTGGTCCTGCAAAAACGGGCGTGACGGAAACGCTCAGTTTCCTCAATCCACCCCCTTTGCCGCCTTTCTGCCACATTTTAGCCCATGGCCCGCCACAATGTGGCGCAAACTTAGTCTCAACAAGGAAATGGCCGGGTTGGCTCGCCGCAGAGCCCTGATGCCGAAAAAGACGGAGTTAGACATGACGGATGCCAACTACGCCCGCTTCAATGAGCGCCTCCACGAGATCGAATCTCGTCACAAGGACCGGTCATCCGGCTTCGTCCGGCTGGTGGAACGCAACGGAATTCTCGCGCCGGCCGAACGGGTGCGCGGCCGCCGGGGCCTGCCGGTACGCGGCATCGTGTTGTCGCTGCTCACCTTCCTCGGGTTCAAGGGGTTCCTGATGGCGCAACTCGGCGCGGTCACGTATGTGAGCCGGGTCGCCCAGCTGGAATCGGGCACAATCGTCGAGCAGATGGGCGCCTGGGCCATGCGCGCCGATCCGGTGACGCTCTGGATCGCCCAACAGATCGCCGTTTTCTTCTGACGGCCAGCAGGCCACAGGCAAGTTCCATTTCGGCAATCGCGCGCGCATCATGTCTGGCGCCGCGGTTGCCGATTTCGTTTCAGCAGGTCGACGAGACACAGGTTTGAACAGCGGTCGAACCCTTGGCCGGAATTGGGGAAGGGACAGACCCTTCGCGTTGCGCCGGCCCGGACTGTTACCGCGGCCGGCGCAGCACCATCACCCTTGGAGATCGACTTCCACGAGGCCGAGCGCGCGCGCGCTTTCGGTCGAGAGGATCGCGGAATTCAACCCGCGTCCGATCTGGAACTCCCGGACCGCCGCCCGGGTCTGCGGATCGAGTGTGCCCGACGCCGGGCCGGCATACAGCCCGCGCGTCTTCAGGGCGCGCTGGATGCTGGCAATGAAGTCTGGAGTCCAGCGTGGCGGGCAGGGGGTTTCGAAGAAGATCGGTTTGCGCCCGGTCACCAGTTTCTGGGTGGTGCGCTGCTCGTATTGCGCAGGCGCGAGAACATTGCCTCCGGGGCCGATTTCGGGCTCGGCAATCAGCACCCGCTCCGTCACGTGCTCGATCACCCCCGGTGTGACGTCCTTACCGTAGCAGGCGCCGGGCCGCGCGTCGGGAGGGGCAAGCGCGAAATCGGTGATGATCACCTCGTCGCCGAGATCGAGCCCGGCGGCGGTGTCGGGCGCGGGGGCACAGGCGGCAAGCGTGGCCGCCACCAACAACCCGGCGATGCGGGCGGAATGTGCGTGTCTCTGGATCATCTGCTCGTTGCCGTTCTTGGGCGTCGGTTCTTGTGACCGTTGCGCGCGAGAATAGCCGGTTTCGCCGCCGTCGCCCAGACCCTGTTTTCGCTACTCCGGTTGGACGCCGCTCAGAATCGGCGCGCGACGCGGTTTCGTACCCGCACCGTAACTCTCTCTTAGGACTTTGGCCCCGGATCAACCGTCCGGCGGCTGTGCCAGCGTGTCGAGCAGCGGCGAGATGTCCTCGATCGCCTCGGCGATGATCTGCACCACGCCGCTTTCGCGCTGGAGCCGCCCGGTCACCCTGAGCGCGCGGCCCGCGACCACCGCCCGGCGGTGGCGTTCATAGGCCTGCCGCCAGACGATGATATTGGCGATGCCGGTTTCGTCCTCGAGGGTGATGAAGATCACTCCGTTCGCCGTGCCCGGCCGCTGACGCACCATCACCAACCCCGCCACGGTAACCCGCGCGCCCACCGGCGGTCGGTCGAGCAGGCGATGCGGCACCGCGGCGGGTGGGCGCGGCCAGGCATGGCTGGTGGGGGTGGGGGTCAGGGTCTGGGGTAGGTTCTGCAATGGGGTCCGTGATGAGGGCATGAGAACAAAAATAGAACAAATGGCGGTTTGTGCAAGCCGCTTTGCCGCATTGGAAAACCGGGCCCATAGCTCCACCATGCCCGTCGGCGCGCGCGTTCCGCCGAAAACCGCGGCGGGATCGCGCCGCCGGGCCGTATGACAGGGGCGTGGTGCGCCGGAACTGCAAAAGAGTGATTCAGGTTTCGGGCGAAACACTTTAGAAGACGTCCGAATCGAGATGGAGAGGCCAAATGGCGAAAATCACCTATATCGAGCACAATGGCACCGAGCACGTCGTTGACGTGGCCAGCGGGCTCACCGTCATGGAAGGCGCGCGCGACAATGGCGTGCCCGGGATCGAGGCTGATTGCGGCGGCGCCTGCGCCTGCTCGACCTGCCATGTCTACGTGGCCGAAGACTGGGCCGACAAACTGCCGGCGAAAGAGCCGATGGAAGCCGACATGCTCGATTTCGCCTGGGAACCCGACCCGGTGCGCTCGCGGCTGACCTGCCAGATCAAGGTGACCGACGCGCTCGACGGCCTCGTTGTGACGATGCCGGAAAAACAGATCTGATCTCACGCGGTCGTGTCGGGCGGGTGATTGCCGCGCCTTGTAGGGTGCCCCGGACGAAGGGGCATCACATGCGGCACTTGCTGGCTCTGTTCTTCTTTCTTGCCCCCGCTCTCGCCCTCGTGCCGGCGGCACGGGGGCAGGAGATCGTGGGCGCGGCCTTCACCGAGCCGACGACTCGTTACGCCCACGGGGTGCTCGGCGACGCGGTGGAATGGGGGGCCCTGCGGCTCGATCTCGCCGGCGGCGAGGTCCGACTGATCCGCCTTGCCGAAACCCGCGTATTCGAAGATCTCAGCCCCCGGATCATCACCAGTGACCGGGGTCAGGCGCTGGCGATGGTGGTCGAAAGCGACCTCACCCTCGGCGCGCGCCTTGCACTCTACGGACCGGACGGCCTCTACGCCGCCACGCCTTTCATTGGCCAGCCGAACCGCTGGCTCGCGCCGGTCGGGGCGGGCGACCTCGACGGTGACGGCCAGGTCGAGATCGCCTATGTCGACCGCCCGCATCTGGCGAAGACCTTGCGCGTCTGGCGGTTGCAGGGCGGGGCGCTCGCTGAGGTCGCGAGCCTTCCCGGCGTCACCAATCACCGGATCGGCTGGGATTTCATCGCCGGCGGCTTGCGCGACTGCGGCGACGGCCCCGAGATGGTGCTCGCCAGCGCCGACTGGCAGCGCCGCGTGGCCGTGCGCTTCGATGGGACCGCGCTGTCGATGCGCGACCTTGGCGCGCCCGCAACACCGGCCGCGTTGGACGCGGCGCGCACCTGCGACTGACCTCAGCGTGCCTCGAGACTTGCAGCCAGGTCCGGAACCGCGAGATACACGAGGATAAAGGCGAGCGCCTGTATCACGTGGTAAAGCGCGTTATGGGTGAGGCCGAGCCCCCGTATCCCCGCCGCCTGCTGAACTGCGCCGGCGAGGGCGACGGCAAGCCCGGTCGCGCCAAGCCAATTTCCGGTCCAGAGGAAGCCTGCGAGCAACGCAAGCGTCGGCGGCAGGCTGAAGCCGGAGGACAGCAGGAAGCTGCGGGTGATGAACAGGGCGAGGCTTGCGTAGAGCGCGAATTGCCCAAAGGCGATGACCGCCCCCCAGGGCGCGGTGACCGCGAAGGCCCGCGCCGAGATCAGCCAGAGGAACAGGTTGGCCCCTCCGATCACCAGCATGGTCACCAGCCAGGTGGCGCGGCCGATGTCCCGGGTCCGGTCCCAGAACCAGCCGTGCGACAGGGCTCCGAGCAAGGCCGCGACACCGAGCGCGGCGTAGAGCCCGGCAAACAGGGCCGCGATGTCGCCACCGCCGATCAACACACCGGTGAAGCCGAAGCACAGGGCCGCCAGCCCGAAGTCGGTCAGAGTGACGTCGGCTTCACGCACACCACTCCTCCTTCCTTGCTCTGGAAATACTTCCGGGGGAGGGCCGTGTCGTGCTGGTGGTCCGCGCGACAATTGAGATACGGACTAACCCCGCGGTTCTGGCGCTCAAACATGAGAATGCGCGAATAGTGAACAAGTGTGCGCCAGATCGACCATCGAAAGAATCAAGAAGGTTCGAAAAGCACAAGTTCATCACAGCGCCCGCCACCCGATGTCACGCCGGCAGAATCCCTCGGGCCAGGCGATCCGGTCGACCATCGCGTAGGCCTCGTCGCGGGCCTCGCGCAGGCTGTCGCCCCGCGCCGTCACGTTCAGCACCCGGCCTCCGGAGGCCGTGATCCGGCCGCCTTCGGCCCTGGTTCCGGCGTGGAACACCATGTGTTTCGAGTCCTCCCGAGCGGCTTCGAGGCCTCCGATCACAGAGCCCTTCTCGTAGGCGCCGGGATAGCCCTTCGCGGCCATCACCACCGTCATCGCGTGGTCGTCGGCCCAGTTTACCTGGGCCTGCGCCAGCCGGCCCTCGGCCGCCGCCAGCATCAGGTCCAGCGCCTGCGCGCCGAGCCGCATCATCAACACCTGGCATTCCGGGTCGCCCCAGCGCGCATTGTATTCGACCAACCGCGGGGCGCCGTCGTCGATCATCAGCCCGACGTAGAGCACACCGCGATAGGGCGTGCCGCGCGCGGCCATTTCGGTCATCGTCGGCGCGACGATGTCCGCCATGGTCCGCTCGACGAGCGCGTCAGTGAGCACCGGGGCGGGGGAATAGGCCCCCATGCCGCCGGTATTCGGGCCGGTGTCGCCTTCGCCCACGCGTTTGTGGTCCTGCGCGGTGCCGATCGGCAACAGCGCCTCACCGTCCGACAGCACGAACAGGCTCGCCTCTTCGCCGGTCATGAAGTCCTCGATCACCACCTCGGCGCCGGCGGCGCCGAATGCGCCCGAGAACATCTCGTCGACCGCCTCCAGAGCCGCGGCCTCGTCCATCGCCACGATCACGCCCTTGCCGGCGGCGAGCCCGTCGGCCTTGACCACGATCGGCGCGCCGCGGTCGCGGATATACGCCTTCGCCGGGGCCGCTTCGGTGAACCGCGCCCAAGCCGCCGTCGGCGCCCCCGCGGCGTCGCAGATCTCCTTGGTGAAGCGCTTCGAGGCTTCGAGCCGGGCCGCCGCCGCCGAAGGCCCGAAGGCCAGCACGCCCGCGTCCGCCAACCGGTCGGCCACGCCCGCGGCCAGCGGTGCTTCAGGGCCGATGATGACAAAATCCACCGCGTGTTCGGCGCAGAACTCGGCGACCGCGCCGCCGTCCTCGATATCGAGCTCTGCGCATTCGGCGATCTCACCGATCCCGGCATTGCCCGGGGCCACGATCAGCCGGTCGCATTTCGGGTTCTGTTTCACCGCCCAGGCCAGCCCATGTTCGCGCCCGCCGCCGCCGAGGATCAGGATGTTCATCGTTCGCCCATCAATCGCCGCATTTTCGTGGCAATGGTGTAGGTTCAAGGGGCAGGCAAGGCAAGGGGCACAGCCATGCGCGATATCACCCTCGACGGGTTGACGGATCCATTCCTTTGGGTCCGGATCCGGGGCGCAATGCTTCCGGTCGAGGCCACCGGGCGCACATTCGCGCTGCAACTGGGCGAGATCACCGGGCTCGCCCCCACGGCGGCGTTGGCGCTGGAAGGCGAATACCGCCGGTTTCTCTACCTCGCGGCCCTGACGTCGGCTCCGCGCGAGCCGCTTGGACTGCTGCGCAAGGCCTGGGAGCATCACGCGAGCTTCGAGGGATATCTTTTCGATTTCTGTCCCTGGGTGCTCGAGCGGCACCTGCCGGCGGGTCCGGTCACGAAAATCACCGCACCCGCCTACGCGGCGGCCCGGATCGACTACGCCGCCGAGTTTGGCGCGCCGCCGCCCGAGCCGTTCTGGCCGATGCCCGAAACAAGCCCGGGGGTGGCCGACAAGGGTGCGCCCACCGCGCCCGGCGCGCCCGGCGCAGCGGTCTGACTGCGCGGCGCGGGCGCATCGACAAGGGCCCGCATGGGCGCTTCGACATCTGAAGAACCGGCGCCGAAACCGGTTCCCTCGCCTCGCCGATCTGGTCTAGTCTCGCGGCCATGGACCTCATCGACGATCCCGACCAGGCCGGCAACGCCCCCGAGTTTACCGTCTCGGAGCTTTCCGGCGCTGTGAAACGCATGATCGAGGGCGAGTTCGCCCATGTGCGCGTGCGCGCGGAGGTCGGCAGGGTCAGCCGGCCGCGGTCCGGCCATGTCTATCTCGACCTCAAGGATGATCGCGCGGTGCTGTCGGGCGTGATCTGGAAGGGGGTCGCGTCGCGTCTCGCGACCCAGCCCGAGGAGGGGATGGAAGTGGTGGCGACCGGGCGGCTCACCACCTTCCCGGGCCAGTCGAAATACCAGATCGTGATCGAGGAGATCGCCCCCGCGGGCGTCGGCGCGCTGATGGCGATGCTCGAGAAACGCAAGGCATTGCTCCAGGCGGAAGGGCTGTTCGCCGAGGACGCGAAGCAGAAGATCCCGTACTTGCCGGAGATCATCGGCGTGGTCACCTCGCCCTCTGGCGCGGTGATCCGCGACATCCTGCACCGGTTGCGCGACCGGTTTCCCCGCAAGGTGCTGATCTGGCCGGTGGCGGTCCAGGGCGAGAAATGCGCGGGCGAAGTGACCCGGGCGATCGAGGGTTTCAACGCATTCACCCCGGGCGGTGCGCTGCCTCGGCCCGACCTACTCATCGTCGCGCGCGGCGGCGGGTCGATCGAGGATCTGTGGGGGTTCAACGAAGAGATTGTGGTGCGCGCCGCAGCGGGTTCCGACATCCCGTTGATCTCGGCCGTCGGCCACGAGACCGATACGACGCTGATCGATTTTGCCGCCGACCGGCGCGCGCCCACCCCGACGGCGGCCGCCGAAATGGCGGTGCCGGTGCGCCGCGACCTTCTGGCCTGGACCAGCGAGCAGGAGGCACGGCTGACCGCAGCGCTCACCCAGGGCCTCACCCGCCGCGGTCAGCGGCTCGCCGATCTTTCCCGCGCCCTGCCGCGCCCCGCCGCCCTGCTCGACACGCCGCGCCAGCAGCTCGACCGGGCGGGCGAGAAGCTGCCCGCCGCGCTCACGGCCCGCGTGCGTCAGGGCGAGGTTCGGCTGCAGAAGACGGCGGGGGGGCTGCGCCCGGGCCTCGTCAGCGCGCGCACGGCGCGGCTCGGCGACAGGCTCGACGGGCTCGGCCACCGGCTCGGCGCGGCCCTCGCCCGGCCGGCGGGCGAAAAGCGCCGCGCCTTCGCCAAGCTCGCCGCGCGGCTGGATGCGTCGCGGATCATCGAGGCGCAGGGCCGAAAGGCGCGCGACCTCGACGGCCTCGTGCGCCGGCTGGCGCTTGCGGGCGGGACCCGATGCGCCCGCGACCGCGCCCGGCTCGCCGCCCTCGACCGCACCCACCAGACGCTGGGCTACCGCGAGACCCTGAAGCGCGGCTATGCCGTGGTGCGCGGCGACGGCGCGGTTGTGATGACCAAAGGGGCTGCCGAAAAGGCCGGGGCTCTGGAGATCGAGTTCTCCGATGGCCGCCTTGCGCTCGACGGGACCGCGAAACCGCCCGCGAAAAAGACCAGGCCCAAACCCCCGCCGCCTGAGCAAGGGTCGTTGTTCTGATCCGTTCGCGGCGCCGGACTGTCGGACAAGCCGTGGGGCAGGGTACCGGCCCGGCGCAACTTGAAGCAGACGCGCGCTACCCCTCCTTCTCCTCCTCGCTCACGCCGTAGCGGGCGAACAGCCCCGACTGGAGCATGAAGAAGGCGAAGATCGAGATCGGCAGGCCGAAGGTCTTGAAGTTGACCCAGGCGTCGGTCGACATCGTCCGCCAGATCGCCTCGTTGGCTATGGCGAGCGCCAGAAAGAAGAACGCGAGCCGCTTGGTAATGATCAACCAGCCGGCGCGTTCCAGCGGCATCGCCTGGTCCATCACCGCCTCGAGATACGACTGGCCACGCATCAGGCCGACGCCGAGGATGCCGGCGAACAGCAGATAGATGATCGTCGGCTTCATCTTGAAAAAGCGCTCGTCGTTGAACCAGATCGAGAGCCCGCCGAACACCACCACCAGCACCAGCGTGGCGATCTGCATCTTGGAGAGATGCCCGGTGAGCCGCCACTGGAAGAAGGTGGCGAGGCCCAGGAGCGGGATGAACATGGCGGTCACGGCGACGAAACCGGAGTATTCGGTCGCGCCGACCAAGAAAGTGCGGTCTTTCAACAGCCCATAGAGCGCGAAGAAGGCGATGATCGGCCCGTATTCGAGCGCGAGTTTGAGCCCGGGGTTGACGTTTCTTTTGGCCATCGGGCCTCCTTCTCGGCTGCGGTCCTGGGAGAAATATGGGGCCGGGCGCGACTTGCGCAACCGACCCGGCCTAACCGCCCGCCTCCACTACCACAGCGCCGAGCGCGATCAAGCCCATGAGCGCGATGCGCCGGGGCCCAGTGCGTTCACCGAGCAGCAGCCAACCGATGAGCGCGGCGAACACGGCCGAGGTTTCGCGCAGGACCGCGGCCTGGCCGACCTGGTCGAGCCGTGTCGCGAGCATCACCGCGCCGAAGGAAAAGAACGCGACAACAGCACCGAACAGGCCGCGGACGGCAAGGGAAGGATACGCCCCCGCCGGGACCCGGGACCGCCAGAACAGCAAGAACAGGACCGGCATCGCGAACCCGTCGATCATGAAGAACCAGGCGAGGAAGGTGAACGGATCGGGCGTCGCGCGGATACCCCAGGCGTCGGTGGTGGTGTAGAGCGCCACGAAGCCGCCCGTCAGGACTGCCATGGCCAGCGCGGGCTTCAGCTTCTCGCGGCCGAACTGCCAGTGGCGCAGATTGTACAGTGCGAGCCCGTAGATGCCCGCCACCAGCAGGCCGACACCCAGCCATTGCACCGCGTTGAAGCGCTCGCCGAACAGGAGCCCCGCCCCCAGCACGGTGAATAGAGGCCCGGTGCCGCGCACCACCGGGTAGACCACGGTGTAGGAGCCGAGCGTGTAGGTATAGCCCTGCGCGAGCTTGTAGCCGGTGTGGATGACCCAGACGAGGCCGAAGAACGGGATAAGCGCCGGATCCGGCCAGGGCACGACGAACAGGGCGACCGGCGCAGCCATGAGGCCGTAGGAAAGGTCGATCGCGGCGCGGGTCGCCCAAGGGTCGTGACGGCCCTTCTGGAGCGCACCGAACAGCGCGTGCAGGAAGGCGGCGAGAAGCGCCAGCGCCGTCGCCACAGAACTGCCCGAGGGGGTTCCCTCGAGGGCGATGATCCAGTCGCTCACGCCGGGGCCTTTCGTTGAAGAAGAATGCGCAGGGAATGGCACCTTGTCTCTTCGCAGTTTTCGGTGCGGAAATCACCCCCGAAGGCAACGGAGCCGTCGCAGCGCCGGAACAGACCGGGTGGGAGCAAGGATGATTGCTGGCGGCAGACCTTGTTTTGGTCACCTCGTCCGATGCCAAGGACATTGGGAAGACCGCCTCCGGAGATCCGGATTTTCGGATGTCCGAATCTTAGGAAATCATCTCCAAAACAAAGGCTTAGAGAGTTGCTCGCTCAGCCACGCACATCGCGTTTACGGTTCTTCAACAAGGCTGACGCCACATCTGGGCCATCGCGCCGGATCGCGAAGACGCCCGGGGGTCCGCTCAGATCACCAGACCGCGCGGCGCCAGCGGAACCCCTTCGAAGTCGCGCGCGGCCACCGATGGCGCCAGCCCTTCGTCTTCGGGGGTCTTCGGGATCTTGATCCGACCGATCGGCGTCGGCATCGTGGCCTGGTCGTAGCGGCGCGTCGCGCGCCTGCGGGCCACGAAAGCCGAGATTTTCATCGGTTGACGGTAGGCATCCTCGATGATGTTCGTATCGACCAGGTCATGCGAGGCGTCCGCCAGCAGCCGCCAGGTCAGCCGGCGCATGAATTCGTCGGACCGGAACGGGTCGGTGAGCCCCATCTCGACGACCCGTATCACCGAGCCCGCGCGTACCAGCGCGGCCGTGCCGACGACGTCCCAGTTGGCGAAGAGCACACACCGGGCCAGCACGTCGGCCATGGCGGAATAGCCGGGTTGGCCGGCTTCCGGATAGGGGTCAGAAATCGCCAGCCGCCGCGCCTCGGCGACGAAGGACATCGCGGTGCGCGTGCCCTTCAGCATGAGGTTGGTGTCTGTCCGGCCTGGTGCCATTGTCCCCGATCCGCCCCGGTTGCCCACCTTGGTTGTCCGGTGCGCCGCTGTTCTTGTCCGTCGCGCTCAGTTTCGCACGAAAGTGTTAAAAGAGAGAGGCCAAACTGTGGTCAATTCCCGGCACCGGCACCGGCACCCGTCAATGCGCGGGCGAAGTCCTGCGGATCGAACGGCGCGAGGTCGTCGATCTGTTCGCCAACGCCGATCGCGTGGATCGGTATGCCGAACTTGTCGGCCAGCGCCACCAGCACGCCGCCTTTGGCGGTGCCGTCGAGCTTGGTCATCACCAGGCCCGACACGTCGGCCATCTTCTGGAAGGTCTCGACCTGGCTGAGCGCGTTCTGCCCGGTGGTCGCGTCCAGCACCAAGAGCGTGTTGTGCGGCGCTTGCGGATCCTTCTTGCGGATCACCCGAACGATCTTGGCGAGCTCCTCCATGAGATCGGCGCGGTTCTGGAGCCGTCCCGCGGTGTCGATCATCAACAGATCGGCGCCCTCGGCCTCGGCCCGTGTCATCGCGTCGAAGGCGAGCGAAGCGGGGTCCGAGCCCTCGGGCGCGGTCATCACCGGCACGCCGGCCCGCTCGCCCCAGACCTGGAGCTGCTCGACGGCGGCGGCGCGGAAGGTATCGCCGGCGGCGATGATGACGCTCTTGCCGGCGCCGCGGAACTGGCTTGCAAGCTTGCCGATCGTCGTGGTCTTGCCCGATCCGTTCACGCCCACGACCAGAACAACTTGCGGTTTTTTCGCGAACAGCGGCATCGGCTTGGCCACCGGATCCATGATCCGGGCGATCTCGTCCGAGAGAAGATCCTTGATCTCGTCGACCGACAGCCGCTTGCCGAGACGGCCCTCGGCAATGTTGGCGGTGACCCGCAGCGCGGTGTCGACCCCCATGTCGGAGGCGATCATCAGCTCTTCGAGGCTTTCGAGCATGGCGTCGTCGAGCACCCGGCGCACGACGGCCTTCTTTTCCTTGCGGCCCAGCAGGCGGCCGAAAAAGCCCGGTTTCTGGGCGAGCTCTGCCTCGGACACGCTCACGCCCGCGTCGAACCCGACCGTAAGCTCCGGCGGTGTGAAGTCGGGCATCGGATCGACGGGCTGGGGCGCTTCCGCGGGCACGGCATCCGGTATTTCGGGTGCCGGGGGGGCGATCTCGTCCGGGGTGCCCACCGGAATCTCCGGGGGCGATTCGGGAGGCGTTTCGGTCGGGACCTCGGCGGGCGGCTCCGGTGCCGCCGGTTCCGGTTCCGGTTCCGGTTCGACCTCGGGGAGGGGCGGCGGCACCGGGGTCGGCTCCGGTTCGGGTTCCGGCTCCGGTTCGGGCGCGGGTTCCGGCTCCGGTTCCGGGATCGGCGTGGGTTCGGGCTCCGGCTGAGGCTCCGGTGCGGGCTGCGGCTCGGGTTCCGGCGCGGCCTCGGGTTCGGCGGCGCCGCTCTCCTCGGCGTCCTGCGCGACCTCCTCCTCGGTCACCCCACCCTCTTCGACGATCGCCTCGAGCCCTGCCTCGAGCTTCGAGGACGAACGGGTCAGGCGATCCCTGAGCTTGGAAAAGAACGACATGCGGACCTCCGAATGGTTGCCTCCCACCTAATGCCGTTTCGGCCGATTTGGAAGGGTCGGCTACGCCGTCGCGATGTTGAGCACGCCGACCAGGATCATCGCCTGGCCGGCGATGTAGAGCCCCCAGAGCAACCAGCCCGCGCGACCCGAGAGCGGGTCGTCGGGATCCATGCGGAAATTGCGGTAGGCGAGGATCACGTCGGAGGCGACGAAATAGACCGCGCCGATCGCCACCATGCCGAGCGGCAGCGTGAGCGCGGCCAGCGCCATCAGGGTGATGGTGAGGACATAGGCCCGCACCGGCCAGCGCAGCGTGGCTCCGGTGTGGGGCACCAGCCAGATCTCCGCCGAGATCGCCACCCAGCCGAGGAACAACGCAAGCAGCGTCTGGTCGACGAACGCCATGTAAGGGCCCCGTCCCGACAGCGCGGTGAACAGGATCAAATAAAAGACATGCGCCGCGGCGAAAGCCACGAGCCCGGCGATGAACGGGCGCATGCCGGGCCGCGACAGGGCGAAATCGCCCAACGCCGACAGCGCCAGAGCCAGCACCAGCAGGACCGGCCCGCCGGCCATCCAGGCGGCGGCGGTGAGGGCGACGAGCGGCACCGTCTTGGCGAGGCTGCGGCCCCAGTTCGGCGGGTTCTCGCTGAAGGGCAGGTAGATGATGGCGGCGATGATACCGAACCAGAAAACGGCAACAGGGGACATCCGGAGGCTCCTTACAGGACGCGATCATCGCCGCGACTGCGTCCGGGTCAACCCCGCGCGGGTGCGTCCCCGTCGCACTGTGCCTTCCCGGCAGGCCGGGGTCTGGTCGGGGAGGGCCCCTTGCCGGCACGGCCCCCTGCGTTAGACTGGCCCCGAAAACCGGAAGGCCCCGCATGCGCAACGTCCCGAGCTTCGCGATCGTCGCCCTCTTCCCTGCGGGGCTGCTCGGGCTTGGTGCGATCCTCGGCGGCGCCTGGGCCTGGGCCGCGCTGCTTTACATGACCCTGATCGCCTGGGCGCTCGACAAGCTGATCGCGGTCCGCGCCGCCCCTGCCGACCCCGCCAGCGACCCCGACAGCGACACCGACCCCGCGGCCGCGAACCGGCTTTCGGTCTTTCTGGGGATCGTGCATTTCGTCCTGCTCGGCCTTACGATCCGGGCGCTCGCGGCCGACGGGCTGGGGCCTCTGGGCTGGATCGGGCTGTTCCTCGGCGCCGGGCTGTTCTTTGGCCAGGTCTCCAACGCCAATGCGCACGAGCTCATCCACCGCGCCGACCGGCGGCTGTTCCAGCTCGGCAAATGGATCTACATCAGCCTTCTCTTCGGCCATCACACCTCGGCCCACACCAAGGTGCATCACCGCTGCGCGGCCACGCCCGACGACCCGGGCACCGCGCGCCTGGGCGAGAGCTTCTACGCCTTTGCGCCGCGCGCCTGGCGGGGTGGGTTCCGCAAGGGCTACGAGATGGAGCGCGCCGACATCATGCGCCGCGGCACCGGCGGGGCGACGCCCTATCTTACCTACATCGTCGGCGCGGCGGGGTTTCTCATACTTGCCGCGCTCACCTTCGGCTGGGCCGGGCTCCTCACCTATGTTTTGCTCGCCGCCTATGCGCAGCTTCAGCTCCTGCTGTCGGACTACGTCCAGCACTACGGGCTCACGCGGAGCCTCGGCGAAGACGGCAAACCCGAGCCGGTCGGCGCCGACCACAGCTGGAACGCCGGCGGGTGGTTCACCGCGCATCTCATGCTCAACGGACCGCTCCATTCCGACCACCACGCCCATCCCGCGCGGCCCTATCCGGCGCTTGCGCTGCCCGACCCCGCGACCGCCCCGCGGCTGCCGGCGTCACTGCCGGTGATGTCGGTGCTCGCGCTCTACCCCGCCGGCTGGCGCCGGGTGATGCACCGCGTGCTGGACGCCCGGGCCAGGAGGGCGGGGACATGATCCGCGCGGCACTCTTCACGCTCGCGGCCTCTGTGAGCCTCGCCGCCCCCACACATGCGCAGGATCCGGACAGCACGCCGATGACCGGCGCGGAGTTCGGCGCCTATGTCACCGGCAAGACGCTGATGTTCGGCACCGGCGCCGAGCCCTATGGCGGCGAGGATTACCTGCCCGGCAACAGGGTGCGCTGGTCGTTCCTCGACGGGCGCTGTCTCGAGGGCAGATGGTTCGAGGCGGCGCCGAATATCTGCTTCGTCTACAACGACGATCCGGACCCGATCTGCTGGACCTTTTTCGAGGGTTCCGACGGGCTCACCGCGCTGCTCGAGGGCGATGCCGACGAGGTGCTCTACGAGACCGGCGAGGCGCAGGAGCCGCTGTTCTGCCTCGGGCCGGACGTCGGGGTGTGAAACCCGCGGCCAGCCGACTACGGCCCGCAGCGGCGCACCGGGACACGGCGCGCCATCGCCCCCGAAAACGCTCCAGAGATCAGCGCTTGAACAGGTGGCCCTGGGCATTCTTGTCGAAGCCCGGCTTGCGCATCTCGGCGCCGACAGCCATGCCACGCCCGACGGCGGGGCGGGCGGCGAGGTCTGCCAGCCAACGCGCGAGGTTGGGCTTGTCGTCGAGCACCTGCTGCTGGCCTTCCCAAAGCGAGGCCCAGCCGTAGCACGCCATGTCGGCGATGGAGTAGGAGTCGCCCGCAAGATACGCCGCTTCGGCGAGACGGCGGTCCATCACCCCGTAGAGCCGCGCCACCTCCGCGCGGTAGCGATCCTTGGCGTAGGGCAGGTCCTGCGGCGGGTCCAGCGCGGGCGCGTATTTCAGGAAATGATGCGCCTGGCCCGCCATCGGTCCGAGCCCGCCCATCTGCCACATCAACCATTGTTCGACCAGGATCCGGTCGCGCTCGGTTTCTCCGTAGAACCGCCCGGTCTTGCGGGCGAGATACATCAGGATCGCGCCGGACTCGAAGATCGAGACCGGGGCGCCGTCCGGCCCCTCCGGATCGACGATCGCCGGCATCCGGTTGTTCGGCGCGATCTTCAGGAAATCGGGCGCGAACTGTTCGCCCTTGCCGATGTCGACGTAGTGCACGTTATACGGCAGCCCCATCTCTTCGAGCGCGATGGTGACCTTCCAGCCGTTCGGCGTCGGCCAGTAATGCAGTTCAATCATGTGTCTCTCCGGCGTTTCGGGCACACTGCGTCGGCTTGACGCAGGGTGCAAGTCACGATACCGAAAGCATCGTGGCGCTTTGGAACCCTGATTGCGGGCCACGTAAAATATACCGCTAAAGAGGTCGAGGTCCGCCCCCGGCATCCGTGCACGGGGGTTTTTTGTTCGGGAGGCCGGCATGGCAAATTGGAAACCGAAGACGAACGCGGTTCACGGCGGCACCCGACGGTCGCAATACCAGGAGGTGAGCGAGGCGATCTTCCTCACCCAAGGTTTCGTCTACGACAGCCCCGAACAGGCCGAGGAACGGTTCATCGAAACCGGGCCCGACGAGTTCATCTATGCCCGCTACGGCAATCCGACGGTGCGGATGTTCGAGGAACGGCTGGCCTTGCTCGAAGGCACCGAGGATGCCTTCGCGACGGCGTCCGGCATGTCTGCCGTCAACGTCACGCTGATGGCGGCCGCCCGGCCGGGCATGCGCATCGTCGCCGCCCGCGCGCTGTTCGGGTCGTGTCTCTACATCCTCGAATGGCTGGAGAAATTCGGGGCCGAGGTTGTCTACGTCGATGGGACCTCCGAAGCCGAATGGCGCGCGGGCGTAACGCCGGGCACCGATCTCGTCTTTCTCGAGACGATCTCCAACCCCACGCTGGAGGTGATCGACCTCGCGCTGGTCACACGCCTTGCACGCGACGCCGGCGCGCTCAGCGTGGTCGACAACACCTTCTCCACCCCCGTGGGCGCCTCCGCCGCAACCCAAGGCGCTGACGTGGTGATCTATTCCTCGACCAAGCATATTGACGGCGGCGGGCGGGGGCTTGGTGGCATTGTCCTGGGCAACGAGGATTTCATCCGAGGGACGTTCGAGCCTTACGCCAAGCACACCGGCGCCGCGCTCAGCCCGTTCAACGCCTGGATGCACCTCAAGGGGTTGGAGACCCTGGTGTTGCGGGTGCGCGCGATGGCCGACAGCGCCACGCGGATTGCGACGGCCCTGGACGGCCACGCGGGCCTTGCGCGGCTGATTTACCCGGGGCTCACCAGCCATCCACAGCACGCCGTCGCCACGCGGCAGATGGACCACGGCGGCACGATGCTCGCGCTCGACCTCGCCGGCGGCAAGGACGCGGCCTTCGCCCTGCTCAATGCGCTTCACGTCCCTGTGATCTCAAACAATCTCGGTGACGCCAAAAGCATTGTTACCCATCCGGCAACAACCACCCACCAACGCCTGCCAGACGAGCAAAAACAGGCGCTTGGCATCACGCCGGGGCTGGTGCGGTTCTCGGTGGGGCTCGAGGATGCGGACGACCTGATCGAGGACCTGATGGGCGCGCTTGCAGTGATCTGACCGGGGACCGCGAGCGTAATATTTGGTAACAAAGACCTCGCGCCCCTATATTCAGGGTCGGACAGATCGGGAGGGGCAAGCCCCATGAACCACATGTCACCGAATTTGACCGTCGCACCCGACGGCAACGATGCGCGCGATGCGCTCGACACGCTGCGCGCCTGGGCACGTTCAGCGGACCCGGCAGAAGTGGCCGCGCTCGACCCCGCGATCGCCCGGTTGCTGCCGGAGTGCGCGGTGTCCAACTACCCCGATCTCGCCCGGGTCTACCCGGACGCGTTCGAGCCCGACGCCGCCTACAAGGCCTCGATGCCCGACCTCCAGAACGGCCCGGCCTCGTTGATCCAGGGCGAGAAACAGGAAATCCAGCACGTCGGCATTTCCAACTTCCGCCTTCCGATCCGCTACCACACCCGTGACAACGGTGATCTGATGCTCGAAACCTCGGTGACCGGCACTGTCAGCCTCGAGGCCGAGAAGAAGGGCATCAACATGAGCCGCATCATGCGCTCGTTCTATGCCCATGCCGAAAAGACCTTTTCGTTCGAGGTGATCGAACACGCGCTCGACGATTACAAAGCCGATCTCGAAAGCCTCGACGCGCGGATACAAATGTCTTTTTCCTACCCGGCAAAGGTGGAATCCCTGCGTTCAGGCCTGTCTGGATATCAATATTACGACATTTCCCTGGAATTGGCCGAGTCCGGCGGGGTACGCCGGAAGTTCATCCACCTCGACTATGTCTACTCCTCGACCTGCCCCTGTTCGCTGGAGCTCAGCGAGCATGCCCGCCAGGTGCGCGGCCAACTCGCGACCCCGCACAGCCAGCGGTCGGTGGCCCGGGTCTCGATCGAGGTGGCCTGCGACAGCCCCTGCCTGTGGTTCGAAGACCTCATCGACATCTGCCGTGACGCGGTCCCGACCGAGACCCAGGTGATGGTCAAACGCGAAGACGAACAGGCCTTTGCCGAGCTCAACGCCGCCAACCCGATCTTCGTCGAGGACGCTGCGCGGCTGTTCACCGAGCAACTCAAGATCGATCCCCGGATCGGCGATTTCCGGGTGGTGGCGAGCCACCAGGAAAGCCTGCACAGCCACGATGCCGTGTCGATCCTGACCGAGGGCACGACCTTCACCGCGCAATCGCTGGACCCGAAGCTGTTCTCGACCCTCATCCACAGGGGATAGGGACCGGGCAAAAGGGCGGTTTTCCACCGGTTTCTGGGGCCGGTCGGCGGTGATACGCCCATTTGTCGATCCAGCGCATTCGCGCCAAATTGCAGACAAATCGCCTGCCGAAGCTAAGTCTTGATTCGGGTTTTCCGCAGATCGTACCCGCGGGAAATTCCTATTGGGGGCGGGCGTGAGACTTCACAGGCTATCTGACGCGTTGACGGGCCCCGGCTTCGGCCGGGGGCCCGGGCGGCGGCACTGGTCCGCCGCGGGGGGGAGGCTCCAGATGGCCACCACCTTCGATGTCCTGTCCCTTGGCGTTCAGGCCGATATCGACGCGGTCGAGGGCAACACCGTGACCGAAGGCGCCGCGTCACTCGAAGGGCTGACGGTCGGATCGGCGGGCGATCCGCTCTTTACCGCGATCCAGACCCTGTCGCCGGGCAGCACCGGCTACGCCGGTGGCAGCCATGCGACGGCCTACGAAAACGACGAGCAGGCCGATACGTTCAGCATCGACGGCGACACCGACCAGGTCTTCGACATGGGGATGGTGTACAACGTGACCCTGACCTACGCCGACGGCAGCACGGCGACTATCGAGGCGCTGGTGGTCCAGGACACCGACGGCAACACCTATCTCGTCCCGCATCTTGGCTATTCCTCCGATCAAGCGGCACTGGAGGCCGCCCCGATCCAGTCGATCGCCCTCGGCACCGCGATCCATTTCAGCGGCTCCGAAGGCTACATGATCGAGGCGGACCGTTACGACGCCAGTTTCGCCGAGCCCGAGGACGATTTCGCAGCGCCCGACAACGACGTGACCTTCGTGGGCGGCGCCGACGTACCTTCTGCCTCGGGCGAATTCGAGCTCGATGGCTCTGGCGATTACGGCGTGATCGCCGACAGCCCCGCCTACGACCTCGACAGCGCCACCGTCGCGATGAACTTCACGCTCGACAGCCTGGCCTCTCTCACCGGGCTGTTCGGCAAGGACGCCAACGGCAACGCGGTGGGCGATTTTTCGGTCTGGGTCGAGACCGACGGCAGCGTGGTGGTGCGGTGGCAGGACGACACCACCGACTACTACCTCAGTTCAGACGCGGGCGCCGTCACCACCGGCACCGAACACAGCGTGCTGGTTTCGCTCGACAACGACACCGGCACCGTTGAGCTCCATGTCGATGGTGCGCTCGAAGACTCCCTATCCACCCCCGGGGTCACGCTCGACGGCAACGAAAACCCCTGGGTGGTGGGCGGCCGGGGTTGGGGGTCGACCCGCGGCACCTCCGACAAAGTCATCAACGAACTCGATGGCACGATCAACTCCTTCGCCATCTACGAGGGCGCCTACACCCCCGCCGAGATCGCCGCGCCAGCGGGCGAGGACCACATCCACGGCGATGCGGGTGCCGACAGCCTCTCCGGTGGGGCCGATGCGGATACGTTCCATCTCTACGATTTCTTCGACGACGACACGATCATCGGCGGCGAAGGCGGCGGCGAAGGCGGCGGCGACGACGACAAAATCGACGCCGGCGGCGTGTCGATGCCGCTCACCGTGATCTACACCGGGGCGGAGAGCGGCACGATCTCCGACGGCGCCAGCACGCTCACCTTCAGCGAGATCGAGACGGTCGAAACCGGGTCCGACGACGACGTGATCGATGCCACCGGCGCGGGCGTCGCCGGGGTGAAGGTCTATTCCGGCTTCGGCGACGACACCGTCACCGGCAGCGCCGGCGACGACTGGATCTCGACCAATCACGGCAATGATGTGGTGCAGGCCGGCGCCGGCGCCGACACGATCGACACCGATTTCGGCGACGACTCGGCCTGGGCGGGCGACGGCGACGACACCGTCTGGACCGGCTTCGGCGACGACGCGGTCTACGGCGACGGCGGCGGCGACTACATCTACGGCGGATACGGGTCCGACACGATCTATGGCGGCGAAGGCGACGACGAGATCGGCGTCGGACGCGACGACGACACCGCCTACGGCGGCGGCGGGTCGGACCAGTTCGTCTTCGAACACGACATGGGGTCGAATATCATCGTCGGCGGCGAAATCGGGACCGATGCCGACATCCGCGACTTCACATCGCTCTACAACGCCCCGATCTCCGTCGCCTTCTCCGGCGACGAGGCCGGCACGGCGACGGACCCCTACGGCGACATCGCCCTTTCCGAGATCGAGGTGATCTGGGGCTCCGATTTCGACGATATCGTCGATGCCGCGCTCGATGGCACCCGGATCGAGATGCAGGGCTTTGCGGGCGCCGACACGCTGACGGGCGGGTCCGGCGACGACATGATTGCAGGCGGCCCGGGGGACGACGTGCTCTCGGGCAATCTCGGTGACGACACCTTCGTTTTCGAAGGCGGGTTCGGCGACGATACGGTGACCGGCGGCGAAAAGGGGGAGGTGGTCGGCGACACGCTCGACGCCACAGCCCTGAAAGATGGCGTCAAGGTGGTCTTCACCAAGACCGGCGCGGGCGAGCTCACCGACAACACCAATTCCGTCACCGTCTCCGAGATCGAAAACCTCGCGCTCGGATCGGGCGGTGATTTGGTCTCCGCCGGGGCGGACGAGGACGAGGACGAGGACGAGGACGAGGACGGGGTCGGCATCGACGCGGGCGACGATGCGCTTTCGGGTGGTGCCGACTACGACACGATCTATGGCGGGGCGG
>Ga0209121_10000591_pt1 | contig 38226 bp, 40 predicted proteins | sample Cruoilmetagenom3_FD_187292 | JGI IMG/M metagenome (GOLD analysis project Ga0209121, IMG submission 187292) | Oil polluted marine microbial communities from Coal Oil Point, Santa Barbara, California, USA - Sample 3 (SPAdes) (version 2) | ecosystem: Environmental > Aquatic > Marine > Oil seeps ... | reverse complement strand
GGTAGAACAGCAGCAGATGTTAAAGGATTAGAAGAGCAAATGGCTGAAGCGCTAGCATTGCGAAATACTGCTAGGCCTGAAGCGCGCAGCATGCTGTCCGGCATGCTTGCTAACATGGACCGCCAACAAGGGCGCGAACAAGTTAGCGAACTACAGCCGCAACTAGATTTTGCGCGCCAACAAGCTGCAGACGCAGGTAATGCACAGGCACTGTATAACGCTCAAGTTAACGCAGACAACACTGCATATCAGCAAGACAGAGACACTATAAACGACCAGTGGCGACAAGGCGGTAATGATCGAGCGCTTAAACTTTGGGCCGCTAAACGCAATGCCCAAGCTGGGGATGCTTCTGCAGGTAAATACCAGAACACTAAAACTAACGAAGTAGCTACTTTGCAGGTCAACGACCGCACAGGGCAACTAGAGTTAGACGGACAGCCAGTAAAAGGCACAGATTGGGTTAAGTATGAACGTCCGTTATCTTCCGGTAAGGGAGGTAAAGGCGGTAAAGATGAAGCTAAAGGCACAGGCATGATAAACATGCTAGCTGATGCGTTTACAGACGATTACGCTAACCCTGCTTTCGGCATACCTATGGCAGGTGATTTGTCTAACTATGCGGCAGCTGAATCACCAATACTTGCTAACGCAAACATGAAAGACCGCCAAAACTGGTGGGGTAACTTTGAGCGTTTCTGGAGTATGCCTATTCGTCACGATATGTTCGGTTCTGCACTTACCAACACCGAGAAAGCTATCTGGAAATCAGCGTCCATAAACCCTAATATGGATGCTGATACTATCAAAGCTAAACTACAGATCATGCAAGATGTGTACGAAGGCAAATATAAAGATGCTGAAGTTAACCCGTTTACGGAAAATAAACCGTCTAACTTCTCTAACAGAAGCGGCTTGAAAATACCTTCTGGCGTTAGTGAAGATGATTGGAACGACCTAGACGAAAGCGAGCAACGCGAATACCTAGATCGTTTCGGGGGCTAAAAATGTCTAACCCATTACGTGAAAAATTACAGGCATCCCGCGAAGGTGAAGAGCGTGTAAACCCTCTACGCCAGAAACTCGCTACGCCTCCTGCACCTGAAGCAACACCAATGCAGAAAATAGGGCATATCGCAGGCGGGGTAAACAAAGGGTTGCTAGACATCGCCAGCCTGCCTTCTAACTTGGTTAACGCCGCGTTAGAGCTTGGCGGTGCGCCAGAATCTATGCGTTTGTATACTGCTCACGACATACCAGCGGCAAAATATGTAACCGCAGAGACTGTAGACCCCGAAAAAGAACCACTAACCGATACTTTGCGTACTGGTGGTGAATGGGGGTCAGGTGCTCTCGTTGCACCTTCACGCGCAAACACTGTTGCAAGCGGTTTATCAGCTTTAGGGGCCATGGTAGGTGAAAGTATAGGCGGCGACACTGGCGAAGTTGTTGGTGGTTTAACAGGCGGTTTCACACCTGCAGGGTTAAAAACAGCAGCTAAAGGCGGCAGTAAACTACTGGATAAATTCAGTAAATCGCGCCAAGTACCTGCAGAGACTCAAGCCGCGGTTGATTTCCTACGCCAGAATATGGGCGATACGAACCAAGTTAAAAGCGCTATTGATGACGCGCTTGCCCGAGGTGAGAAAGGTACGCTATCTGATTTAAGTCGCGATCCTAGACTTGCAGCGGTAGAGCGTGAAGCTATGCGCGACCCTAACATCCGTGAAAGTTTAGTACCCGTCCATAGAGCACGAACAGAACAATTAGGTCAGCAATTTACTGATATCGCACCAAGTACAGGTGTAGACCCTTCAGCGACTGCTACCAGACGTTTAAACAAGACCTTAACAGCTCTAGACGAAGCACAGGCCGGTAAAACTGCACAGACCAAGGCAGCTACCGATCTAGACATCTCTCAGAGCCAGCATCGAGCTAAATTGGCTGAGATGCAGGGCGAAACAGCAGATATGCGCGCTGCAGAAGCTGATCGAGCACTTGGCGGTACTGGCAGAACGGATATCGCCAGCACTGAGCTATCTACTGCATACGATGAGCTGGATGAATTCTTGACGCTCAACAAAGAGAAACCTGCATGGAAAGCATTCGAAGATAGTGGCGATGTCTACGTATCTAAGATGAAAGGTGAGGTTAATGAGCTGCTCAAAGGTTTACCGCAAGGTGAACGTATAGACTTGATGAAAAAGTACAAGTCTGTATTCGGGCACATTAACGATCTAACCCGAGTGTCGCAACCTACTGATGTTCAACACGTACTGTCCACCATAAAAGATATTAACCGATCTGCCAGAAACACAGGCGATTTCGGACTGCTTAACAAGCGTCTAGGCGAAGTTAGCGGTATTATGGATGCACGTTTACGTCAAGACCCTACGCAGGTAGGTGAGAACTTCAGAGACGCGATTGCAACTACAGTAGAGAAAAAACAGCGCTTAGGCGCAGGATACCTAGACAAGCCTCGTTTAAACGAGCCTGAATTGTTCGCCAGTAACGCAGGATTTAAAGGTGATAAAGGTGCGGCAACTATGCGTAACATAGTTGAAGCCGATGACCCTAAAATACTCGCTAAAGCTGAAGATTTCTTGCGTGAATCAATCCGTAAAGATGGGTTGACCGATAAGACTCTGATGAACTATGCACCTGCACTAGACTACTTCCCTGACCTAAGAAAGCAGTTAGATACAGCTATTACGTCTAAGGCCGGTGCCGCAGATGCTGCAACTGAAACCAAGAAAATTATTTCTGCAGAGAAAGCAACGCAGGCCGAAGCGCAATCACTGCTTAAGAAGAAAATGGCAGAGATTAAATCGTCTACTGAAGGCCGTAAAACTAAAGTCAAAGGTTTAGGACTTGCTAAATACGCCGGTAGCCCTCAGAAGTTCATAAAAGGTGAACTCTCCGCAGCTGATGACAGTGGTGAACTAGGTAACATCTATCGCAGACTGCAGAAAGAGTCGCCAGAGGCGGCTGGTGAGTTTAAATCACAGTCGTTTAACCAGTTGAAAGAACTAGCACTAGGTGTAAACGATCTGAACTCTAAAGATGCCGATAAGTTGATGGCCTCACTAGGCAGGTTGGAAGCTAATGGCCTTATAGACAGTAAAGATATCAAACAAGTAACCGATATCATCTCTGCGCATGAAGGGCGTAGGTTACGTCTTGCCGGTGGTGCTACGCATACGCCAGCCGCACTAAGTGAGACAGTAGACGATATGGTTTCTACGGCTGCTACATTGCCGGTATTGTCTGTATTACCTTCATCCCATCAGCTTATGGCTGCAGGGATGTTGAAGCGAAACATCAAACGATTGTTGCGTGATAAACATACGGACCCTAATATAGTTAAAGAACTTAACCGAATGCTTAAGTCGCCGGAGCTTTTCTTATCTGGCCTAGAAGGTAAAATAACTAAAACGTCTTCACCTAAGCAGATGGATGACGCAATTTTTGCAGCACTTAAAGCACTAGCTATCAGCCAAGATAGCGAGTAACAGAGGATTTAAACATGCCACGCGACGCATCGGGTAATTACACTCTCCCTACAGGAAACCCTGTAATCACTCAGACTACGGTATCCTCTGTTTGGGCCAACACTACTATGAACGACTTGAAAGCAGAGATGCAGGATAGTCTTTCCCGTTCAGGTAACGGTAGTATGTTGGCACCTCTAAAACACACTGATGGTACGGTAGGTGCTCCAGCTGTAACGTTTACAACGGCAGCTAACTCAGGCATGTACCGAGCAGCTACAGGCGATATTCGTTTTGCACTGCAGGGTGTCGATTCTTTCCGTATCTTAGCTGGTGAACTGCAAGTGTGGGACGTGACAGACTCCCAGTGGTACCCGCTAGCATCCAGTAAATCGATAGGTGCCGTATTAGAGCGCGTCACGCTAGGTGCTGCTCAGACTGTCGTACCGTTTACAAAGAACGTGGCAGGTGCAGCTATCTACTTAGATGCGACATCTGGCGACCGTGGGCGCATATACCTTACTGATGACTACACTTACGACTCAGTTACTAACGAGATAACGCTACTTACTACGTACCCTACAGGTACGAAAGTCACAGCAGTAATAAACGATGAGACAGATGTAAACGCAGCCACAGCCGCCGCCGCAGCTAGTGCTCAGGCCGCAGCGACGTCTGAAACTAACGCAGCGACGTCTGAAACTAACGCCGCCAATTCGGCTTCAGCAGCCGCTACGTCTGAAGCTAATGCAGCGACGTCTGAGACTAACGCAGCCAATTCTGCATCGGCAGCCAATATATCAGCTACTAACGCAGCCACTTCTGCATCAGCAGCCGCTACGTCTGAAACTAACGCAGCGACGTCTGAGACTAACGCAGCCAATTCTGCCTCTAGTGCAAGTACTGACGCAGCTACTGCATCTTCAGCAGCTACTACAGCTACTACAGCCGCTTCTAATGCAGCGACGTCTGAAACTAACGCAGCCAATTCTGCATCAGCAGCCGCTACGTCTGAAACTAACGCAGCCAATTCAGCTTCAGCAGCCGCTACATCAGCTCAAGAGGCAGCCGACAGTGCAGCGTCTATAAACCCCACCGATTTAGTTCATATTTCAGGCGCCGAGACTATTACAGGCCCTAAAAGGGGTGCCATCACAGTTGACAACGATTTAAGTTTTGACCTAAGTGCAGGTAACAACTTTAAAGCTACGCCAGCCGGATCAGCTACGTTAGTATTTACTAACATAGCATCGGGCCAATCTGGCAATATCTGGTTTGATAATAGTGGTGGGTTCTTAATAGGGGCTTCCGCTGCTATTTTGATAAGTGCGGATGACCTCGTAGCGATATCTACGGCTGGCGTGTATTGGATCAGTTACAACAGCGATGGGGTTAATACTCAGTTAACTGCTTCTGCTTCCCTTACTTCTGGAGGTGCATAATGTCTTTGATACAAGGCACAACTAAAAGTGCTAGTACTACAGAGTTCTACACACACAAGATAGATCAGAGCTTACGTTTCAATGATAATGACTCTGCGCACTTAACTAGAACGCCTAGTGTCAGTAGTAACAGGAATACTTTAACGTATAGTACACGGTTTAAGCGTGGTAATATTCAAGATTCCATGTTGTTTAGTTGTCAGATATCCTCCGCTGATAAAGTTCAGATTAGGATGTTCAATAATAAACTTCAACTCTTTACGAGAACGGGTTTGGGTACTGACGCTACCCTTGAGCCTTCCAGAGTATTCAGGGACTGTTCAGCATGGTATCATCTCGTTTTCGTCATAGATACGACACAAGTAACCGCAGCAGATCGTTTTAAAATCTACGTAAACGGTGAGATGGAAACCAGCTTCACAACTGCAACGTACCCTCCTCAGAATGCTAACGTAGCTGTTAATTCAACCACTCAACACCAGATTGGTTACGATGCACCTAACGTTACGTCTGCTATGGACGGGTATTCAGCTGCAACTCAACTAATAGATGGACAAGCGTTAGACGCTGACGCATTTGGTGAATTCAAGAACGGTGTATGGGTTCCTAAGGAGTACACTGGATCGTACGGCACTAACGGTTTCCACTTAGATTTTGCTAACCCTGCTGACATTGGTAATGATGTATCAGGTAATGACAATGATTGGACACCTGTTAACCTAGCGGCTACAGATGTGTTACTGGATAGTCCTACTAATAAGTATTGTACGTTGAACCCTCTTACGTTGCATAATACTCAAGCCACTTTGCATGACGGCAACTTGAATATGAAAGGTGCATCAGGTGCGTCAAACTGGGGTACTTGTTTTTCTACGTTTAATTTACCAAGTTCTGGTAAGTTTTACATGGAGTGCTCAGTCGATATTTTAACTGGAACTGGTAACTGGGGAGGGATTGGTGTTATTGACTCTACCCAGTTCTCTCCATCAAATACCAACGTTGTGTGGTCGGAGACAGATGGCGAAGGTTTTGATGGCGCAGCACTTAACCTAGTCACAGATGTACTAGATCCTAAGTCAGATGGTGTTACTGTTCATCAAGTAACAGGATTGACCAATAACTCATACATGTTGATGATGGCGGTAGATGTAGACGCCGGGAAAATATGGATAGGTTATGACGGTACTTGGGTAAACTCAGGTGATCCTGTAGCGGGTACTGGACAGATAGCTGATCGATTGTTTAGTACATCAGACGTAATTGCAGCGCATACAAGTTGGAACGGTAGTCTTGATTCTCAGGTCACTATTAACTTCGGTCAATCGGATTTCGCACACGTGCCACCGACTGATTACCTAACTCTATGTGCTAACAACCTACCCGAACCAGTTATCGGCCCTAACAGTGAGACTCAAGCGAAGGATCATTTTAATGTCGTGTTGCATACCGGAGACGGCGCAGTATCACACCCTATAACAGGTGTAGGCTTCCAGCCAGATTTAGTAAATACTAAAGAACGTAGTGCGGTGAATAGTCATCAACTAGTAGATGCTGTTCGTGGAGCTAATAAGGCACTGTGGACAGATTTAACTGGAGCTGAATTTACATACACTAATCACCTACTGTCTTTTGATACTGACGGATTTACATTAGGGTCAAATCCTAACGTCAATAAACTCAATGGCTCATTCGTAGACTGGTGTTGGAAGATGGGTGGCGCTGGTGTCGTCAACAACAATGGTACTATCCAATCTACAGTAAGTGCCAATACGTTAGCTGGTCAGAGTATTGTTGCTTACACAGGTGCACAGAATAATGGGGACACTGTAGGTCATGGTTTATTAGAACCATTAGATTTTATAGCTTCTAAATCCAGAGGAAACGTTAATGGTTGGCCTGTCTATCATAGAGAGATAGGTGCAACTCAATTCTTACGGTTAAACCAAACAGCAGCAGCTCAAACCAGTGTGTTCCCTTGGAATAATACAGAACCTACATCTAGTGTATTTACTCTCAATGCTAATGATGAGAATAATACATCTGGTCAACCTATCATTGCCTACTGCTACCATTCTGTAGAAGGTTACTCTAAGTTTGGCAGTTACTATGATGCAGCGGGAGGTGAACACTTCGTTTACACAGGTGGTAAGCCTATGTACGTACGTATTAAGTACACCACAGCTGGTGCAGTTAACTGGATGGTTTACGATGGAACGCGTAGCCCAGATAACTTAGCTGTTGAGTTTCTTAATTCAAACACGGCTGAAGCCGAGAAGACAACTCTTGGGATAGATATTCTTTCTAATGGATTCAAAATACGGGGTGCCTCCTCAGGTAATGATGCTATCTCTTTCGGTGGGACAGGTACTTTCATTTATGAAGTCATCATGGAAGTTCCATTTAAATACGCTAACGCTAACTAGGAGTAAACATGAGAACATACAGTTATAATGGGATCCCAGTTTACCCACGCAATGAACTGGTATTGGATAACGGCACACGTTACCCTAAGAATCTTTGGACTAAGTTATCAGAAGAAGAATTAACGGCCCTCGGAGTTACTTGGGTGGATGTCCAACCACCTGAAAAATTTGATAGCCGGTATTATTGGAGTCATAACAACCCAAAAGCTTTAGAAGATAAAGCTGAAGTTGACCAAGCAGGCGAACCGGTACTAGACAAGCGCGGGGCACAGTTAATTACGTTAGGTCTTAAATCTAAGGCAGTCAATGTAGTAAAACAGCATGCTAACTCTCTACTGTCTGTATCTGATTGGATGGTTACACGTGAAACAACTCGCAACATCGCTATCCCTGTCGAAGTAAGGGCTTATCGGGACGCAGTTATATCGTGCTCAGAAGCAGCTGAGGCCTCTATTCAAGCATGTGAGACAGTTGAAGACTTACGCGTATTGACCCACGATTGGCCTACCGCTAGCGATGATTTTTCTGATTGGGTGCCGAGCACCATAACTAAACTGCAAGCGATAGAGCACTTAGATACTATCGGTAAGTTAGATGCGTTTACACTACTGGTTAATTCTGACGCAGGAATGAAACTACGTTTTGATGCAGCTAGCGTATTAGATCGCAATAATCCGTTACTGGCAGCAGCAGCCCCTGTACTAGATTTAGATATAGATGTCTTCTTTAGAGAGGCTGTAAACTAATGCGCACCATAAATAGGGTGTTCGTACATTGCTCCGCGACATCACCATCTAAAAACATAGGTGTTGGTGAAATACGCAAGATGCACACCGGTAGAGGGTGGTCTGATATAGGTTATCATTTCGTAATAAAGCGTGATGGCAGTATTGAGTCAGGCCGCCCTGTAGAAAGACCGGGCGCGCATGTAAAAGGGCACAACACTGATTCCATAGGCATATGTATGGTTGGCGGTGTTAAAGAGTCGGGCGAACCTGATGCTAACTACTCTATCGGGCAGTACCTAAGTCTCATACAATTGCTAAACCGACTGAAAATAGAACACGACCTTACAGATGCCGATATATATGGACACCGTGATGAGTCGAGTAAAGCTTGCCCCTGTTTTGACGTACATGCGTTGTTAGCGTGATGCACGAGCGTATCAACAACTACCGAGTGTTCCCTCGCATAGCGCTGTTATGGTTGCTATGGGTGGGCACTGATGCGTATCTATGGACTAAAGATAATTTAACGCCTGAAGATGCGCAGTGGTTCGGCAACTTGGTGATAGGTGCCGTTATTATGGGGTTGTTTGCTTACATGAATACGGGGCGTTCGAAATGACCAAATATATCTATCTAGCTTTTGCCGTTGCTATCTTGGCAGCTTCATATTTCGCCTACGATTACGGCGTTACCTCTACTATAGTTGAGTATGAGAAACAGGCTAAAGAGTACCAAAAGCAATTACGCCTAGCTGCAGATGAATTGGATAAAGCGCAACAAGAACGAACCATAGTAACTAAAACAAAGGTTAAGAAAATATATGTTGAAGTTGACCCTACTGGTTGTGCTGACACTACCGCTATTGACGGGGTGCTTCACCCGTTACGTCCAGACACCGATAGACCCTAGACTTACAAAGCTGCCAGAGCAGCCTGTACTGATGGGTGACACTTGGCGAGATGTTGGTGTTTTGGCAGTCGAACAAAAAGCGGTAATTGATGAATGTGCTGCTAGAATGAAAGCTATCAGAGAGATTAATTCTGACTAGAATCTTAATTTGTTTACACGCTATAATGCGGTAAACATTTAATAATAAGGGTTTAACATGTCGGCAGAACTTTTCTTACAGATTTTCGGGCAGATGATTGTCTTGGTAGGCCTAGTAGCAGGCGCGTTTAAATCTTTAATGACTCGCATGGACACGCAGAATAAAGAGCTAGAGGGGCGAACGGATGCTCAGATAACAGCTCTACATGAACGGGTGAACTCTGTGAAAGACGAATACGTTAAACGAGTTGACTTAGACCGCGACCTTAACTCGCTGCGCGATCTTATTCTGAGCATTAAACAAGATACACATCAAGTAATGTCCTCTATAAAGGACGACAATCACCGGCAGATGGAGCAGATTAACCAACGCTTAGATCAACTGGCTATCTCAGTAGCTAATTGTGGGAGCGATTAAGAAGGTATGTTATGTCTCAGCGTCGATATGAAGGGCCGTCAGAGAACGGCGTAGAACCTGTTTTCATCTGTACTGATGAAGGTGACGGATCGTTTACAGGCATTGGTAAAGATAACCCAATCCCAATAGACCCCACACCAACTGGGTACGCATCGGACGCTTGGGGTAGGCCTAAAGCAGTTTTAGACAAGTCTATCCTTCACGGCATGTTTACATATAACGTCCCTGCCGATAAGTGGTATGAAATGATAGACGATGTGGAACAACCTGCATTTGTCTCTGCCACTTCAGTAAACGGTAAGCTCAACATGGTATCGGGCGCAACCAATGAAAAGCGCCAGTTACGAACTTTCAGACATCCCCGCTACGAACCAAACCGAGGCCACTTATGGTCTATCTCTGCATTTCTTCCTAACCCTTCAGCTGCTGGCGAACGCACCATGGGTATGTTCACTAAAGAGGCAGGCGTAGGTTTTAGACTTAGAGATGGCAATTTGTTCATGGTGCGTAGAACAACCATCGATTCAGTAACATCTACCTTTGAATTGCCTATCACAATACCTGAAGCCATAGACCTAGCTAAAGGTAATGTGTTCGATATCCAACTGCAGTGGCGCGGTGTTGGTTCTTACAATTTTTTCATCAACTTAGAGAAGGTGGCAGAGCTACCGTTACTAGGTACACTAGATGAACTGTCAGTGTTTAACCCAGCGCTGCCGATAGCATTTGAGTGTATCAACCAAGGCGACCCAGTAGAGATAAACGTAGGTTGCGTCGATGTATCATCTGAAGGTGGTGCAGATAACGGTAAAGCTTACGGTGCTGTATCTACTGAAAACGAAACGGCTTCAGTAGCCATAAGTGGTTTCAACGTGCCGATCTTAGCAGTGCGTAACAAAGGTACGTTCGGCTCATTACTTAACACCCGTGACGTTTTAGCGTTGCTGGCTACTGCATATGCAGACCAGCGGTGTGTGTTCAGAGTGTGGGGTACACGAGATGCCACTGCCATCACTGAGAACGATCAGAGCTGGACAGATTTCAGAGACGGGCACCTAGAGTATATTGTTTACGATGTACCGAACGTAGCTACACCTATGTCATTCGACACATCTAAAGCATCACTTACCTTCGGTGCTAGGGTTAACCAAGATGAAAGTTACTCTACCTCTGCACTGTTTGAAGGCAGGACCGATATTTTCCAGACTCCGAACGATATCTTGGTGTTTACTATGCACCGAGAGTCAGGCGGTAGTGCTAACGTAGGTGTTACTTATGAATTTGCAGAGGCGATATAATGAGTATTAAAGACGGTTTCTTCACCAATTCTGACGGTGAAGAGTTCAGAGTTAGAGATGTTGTAGTAGTTGAAGAGGTAGTAGCTGCCGCCGGAAAACCTTACTATGAAGTTATTTTCTCCGGCGGGCATCATGTGTCTATCAGAGAGGATTATTTTAGCAGAGCGTCCTTTTTGTCCGCTTGGAGAGCAGCATAGGTCTGCCCTTCAATCGTAGTTGACTCCTGCCCTTCGGTTAAATGCCATTCGTAGAAGTCGTTGCAGTCGTGACAGTATTTTTCGTTTAGTGATTGATACTCCGTCACGACTTTACTCCCACAACGTTTACACTTAACCTCTCGATTCACTGGCGCTTTCAGCCGCCAACGCCGCGTATGCTGCACAGTCTTCATAGTTATCTAACTTAAAGTCACCTTGTTCAGAACGTACAAGTTTAAGAATAGCCATAAACTTCCACCCTTGCTCTTCAGTCATCTCAACACCAGTGATAGCTTTAAACGCCGCCACTGTAGCCGCCATGGACCGTTCACCTTCGGGCTTGTCATATGTCGCCGCTCTATCTTCCATGTGGTGTGCACCAGCACGTAGAACCTCAGACGGTTTTACTCGTGCTAGTTCTTTGTAGTGTTCACCGTCATTACCGTTCTGCCCGATAATATCCATACGACTTTCACTTTCACTTTCACTTTCTCTACTGTACCCCATTTTTTCTAACTCCTCTTTTGCATCCATAACACCGGCAACGCCTACACCTTCCTGCATTGTCCGATACATATCAATTGGTTTACTGTTCGCTGCATTCGGTAACATCCCAACCCCCTCTAGAGCTGAACAGTCGTGCCGCTTCAGCTTCAGTCCATTCATGCCCTACAGGTGACGCTATCCACGCAGCGTTTACAACGTGTCTAGGGTTGCACCCTTCAATGAGCTTTTTATGACTTTCGTTTAAGAAATCAGCCAGTTCAGACTGCTTAACTTCATCATTGGCGATGATCTCTTCATACTTCATGTATTCCTTACCGTCATCACCGATACAGAGTGCAGCCATTAACACACTCCATTTAAACTGCAGCTCTGTAACCACCTTGATCAACTGCGGTACTGGCTTGATGCCGATACCTGTTTTTCTGTCGATCATGTAAGTTAGCCCCTTACCGCTGGAAACGAATATGGTGGCGAAGTGGTTACTTCTCAGAATCGCCTTAGCTACGTTTTTATAGCGCTTGTTAGGGTTATATTTGCGTTTCTTTCGACTACCTGCCACGACTCACCTCCTGCGCATCATACCAACCATCTAACCACTCACCGTAGTTACGAGTTTTACGACCGTATGGGTTAGCACCTGATGGGTATCCGTCACGGTAAGCCTGAGAGCCTTGGGCGTATGCTCTTCTGTAATATTTATCGTCAGTCATTTTAACACCTCTATAGTAAGACTATCCTAGTCGGTAAAAAAGCCGAGGGGTTACCTCGGCAAACAACCGACGAGTGGAGCAGTTTAAATATTCTTTTCGTGTTCTCTGCGCAGTTTAGCCGCGTATTTTAGCGTCTTTTCGCGATCATATTCAGGAACCCAAACCGTAACTTTTGTTAGGCCTTGGTCCTTCTGCTTTTCAGTGTATCGCTTCTGCGGCGTGTATGCTTGTGCTGTCATACTTAAAGCCTTCTAATTTGATAGTTGGTTTATGTTATTACTATAGCCCTACTACGTCAAGCGCACCAGCTATATTTTCCATGGATTCTTTAATGTTTTCTGCGATTAAGTGCGCTCTGATGTGCGCTTTGTCGTCTGCAGTTAACAGTTCACCTTTCGGTGTTGTGTCATCGTTAGCCTTAGCAATGATAACTTTGAAGCGGGTGTTCTTACCGTCCAGCTTAAAAACGCTGTTCTGAGACAGGGCATAGGTGCCACTACCGAAGATACGTTTCAACTGAGCTTTGTAGTTTTGGATGTCATACAGCCCGACTCTATCTGCAAAGTGCTCTACAGCGTGTGTAAACTGTCCGAAACTAATGTACTCGCAAGGCCACTTGGCGAAAATCTCTGTGCCTAACAAGTCTAGGTCTGCTCGGCTTTCCTCTATCATGGCTTTTTTAGCTGCAGTAGCTTCAGGCGGTGCCAGTAGAATTTCCATATCTATCTTACGTTCCATCAACCAGCGGTATACATGAGTAACCCAAGCCGGTTTGCCTCCCTCCATCTCATTAACCCAGTCGTTCAGCTCGGTGAAGAACTTAGCCGGTGCTGGTTTGTGGGGGTTAGATATCACATAGAAACGACGATCATCTTCAGTGATCGATAACGCGTTACTATGGTTTGACAGGAACATGAAAGAGGAGTGGACCATTGTGCGGCGCTGTTTGCCGTATTTAGGGTTTATGGACATAAGTCTAGGTCTTGGGTCTATCAGCTCTTTAAGCTTCTCATAGGTCTTATATGAGTTCAGACCGCCTGTGTTTAATGTCTCATCTGTCACTACGAACGGCGCTTCTAGCCAGTCGTTATATTGTTGCTCACCTACAATCTTCTCAAAAGGTTCGTTTCGAACATTAACTGAACCTAACATGGTGGCTATCATATCGCATAGCGTTGAACGGCCTACACCTTGCACCTGCGCCACCATTACAATTGCTGCACCTCTGAAGCCCATATCTTGAACTTTGGCAGCTAACCAATCTAAGTAGTATTCACGCTCTGCCTTGGCTGGGATCAAGTAGTCTATAAACTGTTTAAACTTCTCTACGTGTTTCTCTTCATACGGACCTAGCCCCCATGACGGTGGTGCGAACTGGTTAACAAATAGGTCGTCATCGCGTTCAACCAATCGGGCAGGGTTTGAAGGGTCAAAAATTGTACCCATCACTGTCACTCGGCTTTCACTTGTTAGCCACATGTTGTATTCAGCGGTAGGTCTAAGCTTGCCGTCTGGAGTTGCTACTAATGTTTTACGTGGGTGTGCATTGCGAAGGCCTGACATAGAAATCTGTCGAGGGTCTTGGGTGTCTTTTATCTTCCAAGCGCAATCGTTAACCATGTCGTATACGTAACTAGATACCATGTCAGCCGCTTGATCTTTAGCCGCTGCAGTCGGTCCGCCTAATGCAGCCACGTACTGTAAGAATTCCTCAGTGTGCATGCTTTCACAACTGTCATGGAAGCAATGAAAACCTCGTTTTGATGGGTCTTCACCAACACCGATAGGTTTATACCCTGCAGTATCACCGCCGCTAGTGTGGGAGCTTGCCCAAGGGCATTGGATAACCAGCCAATCACCATTTTCAGAAACTACTTTATCGTTCTCAACTAACCACTCAGCTACAGGGTCAATGATGCCTGTCATGCTTGCCATAAGTGGGCGGTATGGTGCCCATGGCGTAGCGCCGGCTTTCATACGGTTACGGCGCTTTGTTGCTTCCTCGGCGTTCTCTTCTACTTCAGCCCAGTCTACGCCAGCGTCCAAAGTATCTAGTAACTTCTGTGGGGTCCATAATGGTCCATCCATAGTTACTAGGTTAGATACGAAATAGGTGCGTTCTTTGTTACCTTTCTTACCGTTGATACCTTCAGGCAATCGCACCAGTTTGTTAGGCATTTTACCGCCAGCATCGGCAATACCTGATTCATACATGATGGATACTAGAGCTTTCGCACTGTCTAGGTTATCGATTGGTTCTTCTAGTACGTAACCGTATTGGAAATTGCCCTTACTAGATTCAATGATGTACGTAGGTTCAAGGCCTTCTGGCAGGTCTGATGCTTTACCTTTAGTGCCGATATCATCTAGCACGATAACGTGTAAACGCTCGAACAGCGCTTGGCGGTTGTATAGTTTGCCGGTGTTGTCACGCCTAACGCTGGCAGTGCCGTAGTAAAGTGCTTTGCCTTGCTTAGTTTTACCTAAGTAGTCCAGCATTTCATCTTCTGATATTGGGTATACCGGCTTGCGGTGTTTATCTACCATCCAGACCATTGTTTCACCTTGGTCTGTCATACCCGCATGGAAAACTAAGTCTAGAAATTCTTGGATGGTCTCTAGATTGTACTCTCTAGGTGCCACCTCTATAAAAGGTGTTTCCATGTCCGCAGGTGTTGGGAGTTTTGGCGCGCGCTTTCTTGCTGGTTTGGCTGGTGTTGACTCTACTTCATCAGCAAGTATAAAATCTTGGTTAGACATATTTCCCTCGACGGTATGTTTATCGGCCCCGTTAAGTTAAGCCCTTAACGGGGCTTTCTATTTTTGTGGGGGTGAACTATTAAGGATACTCCCTCTTTTATCGTGTTGTCGATACGGGGAGTTTGTCGCTCAAACCACAATATATTGTGTTACTTGCCGTACCGGTCCATTATTTCAGGCTCCGCCTTAAGCGGTAGACCTTCAGCCCAGCTCGGCACCTCTTCCATAACTGACTGTAGCATAGTCATACTATCTTCTGCAATAGCCGTATCAACTTCTAGTACGATTTCATCGTGGACATGTAAAACAACGTTCTCTAGTCGGCGCAACGGTTCGCGCAGAATGCAACCGGCTGTTGCTTGGGTGAAGTTCTCCGCAATAATACCGCCATACAGTGTGTGCCTAGGCCATTCTTTAGCGTCTGCCTTCGGTGTTAGACTGGCTTTCATGTACGATACTTGATGTTTACCGCCGTACTGAGTCTCTACATATTCAAGTTTGGCTCTAGGGTATTGAATGATTGTGCCGTCTGGAAGGATACCGCATAAAGTCCCATCGATCAGACCTTCGATGTAAACGAAGTGGCAGCGCCCGATAGGAATATATTCATTAGGTTTACGCATCGCCATGATAGCGGCGCGCTCGCAGTTAGCCCAGAAGTCTACCGCCCAGCGGTTAGCTTCACGCCATTTCTTAACGATGTGTTTTACCTGCGATTCTGGCAGCTTAAGCCCGTAGTTTTTCGCCATCGATTGGAAGGCTCCGACCGCACCTTGATATCCAAGCGCCAGTGTTGCAACTTTACCTATCTGCCGGTCATCAATTCGCATGCTGGCTGCGGTGTGCAAGTAGATATCTTCATCGCTTCGGAAGATATCTAACACCTCTTCAGCTCTAGGGTCGCCCGTTATCCATGGCAATATACGCCCTTCGATAGCGGACCAATCCCCTACAACAAATACTTTACCGTCATCAGGCATGATTGTTGGGCGCAGGAGCTTAGACAGTGTATCCATAACGTTATCTAGCTCGTAGTCCTCCTGCATATCGGCCTTAATACCTAAAGCCTCTGTTGCGCTCCAACAATCACGCCTCATGTTATGCAGTTGCAGACCTCTAGAGGCGAAACGCTGAGTTTGCCCAGCACCTGCAAATACAAACGCACCTCTCACCCTGTCATCTTCAGGGTGTGCCATGGTTAGCATTTTCTGGAACTTACTAACGCTGGATTTGTTGCCTTGATCGGTAAGTTCAATAACTTCTAATACGTGTTCGGGTAGATGCAGAGCAGACGTGTCTGATAGCTCTATAAGGTTCGCACGTATAGCCTTATCTAGTGATAGCTTTGTAACGCCTTCTTTGTAGACGGTCATCTGCTTTACGATTTCAGAGTCGTGATTTGTCTCTTCTAACACCCACGCTTTTATACGTGCTGACTGAGTGTGTTTTGTAACTGCGCCGCCGGTCAGTGCAGTTAGTTTTTCAGCAATGGCCTGCTTTTCATCTTCGGCGTAGTTAACGGCTAGTTCAGCCATCTCCCTGTCTATCCTTGCTCCCGCATCGTTTAAATGCACTGTGATAAGCCAATCGGCGTGTTCTTGCGCTGACATTGAGCGAATGCTGCGGGTGATGTCCATCATTACCCTAGAATCTTGAAGGCAGTATTCACCCATCTCTTTCAAGGCTGCAGGGTCTTCATTGAACTCACCTGTATTCTTGTCAGGTATAGATAGTAGTTTTATAAGCTGTTTGCCGCGGGTGTCTTTTTGACGTTTTATTTTCAGTGCTCTAGCTGCCTTATCCAACGCGCTAGGCAGAGCATTGATACGGCATTCTGCAGCGGTGCAATACCATCTTTCTTCTGCAATCTTAGGGAAGTTGTAGTCAGGTACTGCAATGAACTCCCAAATAGCTTTATCAAATTCGGCGTTTTGAGCTTTCACAAAGTCAGCAGCGTTTAAACGTTTTACTGCATTGGCTGGTAGTGGGCCATCGTGCGGATACCATAACCATTCATCGTCTGTTTCCTCGCAGATAATAGACAGGCATAGGATATCGGTGGTAGGGCAAGAGGCATAGTTATATATGCCTGCGGTGATGTCGGTCTTAGACCGAGTTTCAAAGTCAAGACCGACACATTTCATTAGTGTGTAACCCCGCTATCGCTTAGGTCTGTTTGTACAGGGTGTGATGTGCATACTTCTATGTTCACCTCTAGTATTCTTTGGATTGCTTCAGTTGCGCCGGCAATACATGGAGCCATAGCAGCCTCTATTTTGCAGTCTATAGAAACATCGTCACGTTCAGGGTGTGAGGCAATGGCAGAAGATACAACGCCAGCACCTTCGCCTAATGCGTATGCAAAGAACAGCGCTAGATCGTGTACTTCCTCATTGCTGTTACTTAATGCACCTATTAAGTCCTGCGTCTCTTCTAAAAACACACCAACTTTAGTGCGAATTGCTTTTAATTTTCTAACGTCTATATCACTCATGGTTGTAGTCCTACTATCATTATTGTTTAAAAAACCCCTTGGTTTTAACACCAAGGGGTGTCTGCTTTTTAGCCGCGTTGGCGACGACGGCGTGGTGCAGGTTTTTCCTCTTCCACCTCTTCCACTTCATCGACTTCAGGCTCATCGACTTCAGGTTCATCAGCTTCAGGAGCAACTAAAGCATCTAAACCCATCCAGCCTACGACCTTCAGAACAGGAGTAAAAATTTTACCGTATTTCTTATGTTTGTAACTGTCTACATCCATCTCAACGATAGGGATAATATCAGTCTCGCCATCTTCAATACGGGCAGTGATAGTAGCCAGAACGACTTTAAACGCCTTCTGACCGCCTTTACTGGTAGTGGAGTAAATAACTTCTACGTTAGCATCTTCACCATCTAAACATTTCAGCTGCATTGCAGTTTGTGGTGCCCACGCCGCGCCGACATCAGGTAGGGAAGATTTAATAACTGGCTCACCGGTAAGCAGCGCCATCTCTTCACCGACCTTTTCATTATCATCCCAAGCAGCGAAGCCAGTGGCTAACGTTGCAGGGTTGATAGCCCAGCGACTACCCTCTTCGACTTCAACTTCGTCAGCGCCGTACAACCAAGTGCCAGTCTTATCCAACTTAAGGAAATGACCGTCACCGCCAGCCATTTCTTGGCGTTGCTGTGCGCGTTTGAAACCGCCTAATAGGTCTTGAGGATTTGCAGGTAATTGTGACATGTTTTTCTCGCTTCTATTGTTAATATTAAAGTTAAACTATCGTTAGTTCAGTAGTTACTCGGGAAGTTGCGCCATAGCTGCGCGGTAAGCTTCTACTGAGGGTGCTTCTGGACGTTTGTCTGTAGCTTTCGCCATAGTCGTACCAGAAGACACTGAAGTAATATAGTCGGCTATCTTGGCGAAGTCAACACCTTTTTGCTTAAATAATTTTTCCATCTGAGCAGGTGACTTAAGTTTCATTTCGTACTGGTCGTGACCTTTCACACCGCGCATGTTTTTGATCTTAGTTTCTACAGCTTCAGCATCGGTCCAGACGCGACTAGCGCGCTTGTTTACCAGTTTATAGCCATCGATCTTAACGCCTATTTCTAGCTGCTCATGCGCCATCTTGCGCACTGCTTTAATCCACGCCTCTAGCTCTTCAGCCATGGGGATGTATTCAGCTAGGTTTTGCACTTCTATCGCTGGCAATCGCTGCGCTTGACGTGCTAGCCCTGTCTTAACAGGGCATATCGCTTCAGCTGGGCAGAACTTACAGTGTGGGCCTGCTGAAGGTTCGCTTTTACCCTCTTCAGCTACCGCTATTGCGTTAGTGATCTTGGCATCAAAAGTATTTAATGTAGTATCTGGGTCTGTCTCCCAGATTTTCAGTGTGGTGTCTACTTCACCGTCATGTGATGGCTGAATTATCGCCAGTACTAAACGTTCAATGTCTGTCATACGATCTGTAAACTGCGGGTCAACATCGGCACATAGTGCGTAGAATAGTAGCTGGGCGTTGTTCTCCGCCTCTACAGGATTAAACCCAAATTTATAATCTGCAATGATGGCTGTCTTACCGTCATCGCTGAACGCTAACACATCAATTGAGCCGCCAGCACTGTCCGGTATTAGCTCTACAAAAGGCTCTAGAAATATGTTTTCTGGCGTTATTTTATACCTGTTGAACACGTATGCTAAGGTATCCGCAGCAGGGGTTAGTTTACTGTCCAACATGTCTTCAGTTATTTCTATACCGTTGAAACACTCCCCTATAATTTCGTTTGCGCATATTATCTCAGGTGACGGAGATATAACCTCACCTATTAAATACTCCATGGCATCGTGTAAACACGTCCCTTCCTCTGCCGCGGGTGATGCTTTGGGTTGTTTTGCGGGGAGGTTTGCGGCTAGTGCCTGCCATGCTGGGCACCCTATTGTTCGCGCTGCAGTTGAACCGCCGTATTTCAAATGTTTAGTGGGCATTTTCTTTCTCTCGCTTGTTGGTAATACGACTATATTAGTGGTATAGTTCGACTATTGCAACAGAGGAGTGAAATAAAAATGAAGACTGAGAAAAATCTGCACGACTACCTGCGCAAGAAATGCAAAGCTAATAACATTCTCTTCGATAAAGTGGAGAGTCGGTCGCGGTCGGGGTTCCCTGACTGCTTCTTAGCCTATAAAGGTAAGGTGATGTTAGTCGAGTTAAAGTCGCCTTCAGGTACTGGTGTCGTATCTCCACTGCAGCACCGCTGCATTCTAGATTTACGTAATCACGGCGTAGAAGTGCAAGTTATCGATTCTGCTAGGCGCGCTAATTCTGTCATCTCGGAGATGTTAAATGTTAAAACTTAGTGATATGTCCGCCGACCAAGTAAACGCCGTGGACAGGCTTTACGAGCATGACAATACGTTGCTGGTGGCTAATATGGGGGCTGGTAAGACTGCAGTAACGCTAACCGCGGCTAGTGAACTGCTAGAGGCTGGTGTCGTTAAGCGTGTGCTAGTTATTGCGCCGGTTAAGGTGTGCAACAGTGTATGGCCTGAAGAGTGTGCAAAGTGGGGGCACCTTACTGGTATCAAAGTCGCCAATGCTGCAGGGAGCAACGAAAAGAAACGCCGCGCCGCATTAGATGGTGATGCACCTATTGTATGTATCAACTTTGAAAACATCGCTTGGTTGTTCAGGGTGTACAAAGCTAAAGGCAAGTTTGACGGGTTGATAGTTGACGAATTATCGCGCTTCAAATCAGGAGGCGGGACCGGCTTCAAAGCACTAAGACCACGTCTAAACGATTTTAAATGGCGTGTCGGTATGACAGGCACCCCCGTATCTGAAGACTGGGAGGGGTTGTATGGTCAGATGCTGGTTGTTGATTCAGGTGCTAGGCTGGGGACACGTAAAGATTTATTTAAACGTAAATATTTTTACCCTACTGACTACAATGAGTACAACTGGGAAATGCTAGATTGGGCGCCGGCTGAAATCAGTAAGAAGATTGAAGACGTTGTTTACACTATGCCTGACTACCGCCATGAATTGCCTCCTCTTGAGATTGAACAAGTAGTGCTCCCCATGCCGCCTGCCTTACGTAAAACTTATGAGGAGATGAAGGGGTCTATGGTGGTGTCGTTCGAAGGTGAAGGGGTAGAGGCTGAGTCCGCTGCAGTACTGAGTAACAAGCTGTTGCAGTGTGCAAACGGTTTTCTCTATGGTCCTGAAGATTGTGATGGCGTGAAACCAACCCACTGGCTGGACCGGTACAAGATAGACGCATGCGCGGGAATTGCTTCCTCTTGGCGTAAAGAAGGGGAGCAAGTCATTATCTGTTACTGGTTCGGTGCCGACCTCAAACGACTAGAGGAAATCTTCGGCAGTGACTGCAAGGTAACACCTGAAACGGTTGATAAGTGGAACTCTGGTGAACAGGGTGTTCTGTTGTTGCACCCTCGATCTGCAGGCCATGGCTTAAACTTGGCGGCTGGTGGTAGGCGTATGCTATGGCTTGGTCCGGTATGGTCTAGAGACTTGAGAGAGCAGACAGTTGCTCGATTATGGCGTAGGGGTCAGACTCAGCCGGTGCAGGTAGTAGATATTTTGGCTGAAAACTCTATCGACCAATTGGTGGTCGATAGAGTGGAAAGTAAGGAAGAATATGAGAGGATGTTTAAACAGTATCTAGGGAGTTAACTTCTTCCGCTAGCGCTCTTAAATCGCTGTCTAGCATAGTGTCTAGACAGCGGTCCATGGCTTGATCCCTAGTACGCCCTTCTGCCAGTATCAAACGCCCATTATGGCGCTGCTCTGCTAGGTAGTAAGGTGTTTTTGTGATGTTGTCGTGCTCTGCCGTGATAACCATTGTCGCCACCCTCTTATATTCTGTTAAACGCAATTAACGCTAGGTTGTCGGTGTTGTGGTCCTGCCTAAAGTCTTTTAGTACTTCAGCGTATACTTTTTGTGGGTGCGTACCTTCAATTACTCCAACCGTCCCATATTGGTGTTGTTCCCTGCCGTTCTTTTGGACTATCAAGCAGTAAAAATAATAGTCTTGTTTGTCTGTATTGCTCATGCTGTCCACCTTGGGCGCTTTACGCGCCCTGTAATAGTTGCGGTTGTTGTTTGGTTGCTATCTCTTTCACGTACTCTAGCGCATCGGCTGGGGTGTCTACGTTGTAAGGCGTGTCCAGATATTTGAAGTACAAGTCATAGCCTTCGGGTTTCTCTATGCGCCCATCTCCATACCCTTGCCAAGTCATCTTGTAGCAGTCTTTGTCCTCTTCTAGTTCTCTGAAACCTAGACGGCGGGGGAAAGCAGGGTGCGCTAGTGCATACGCTACGCTGGCAGCACTCCAAGGCTCTCCAGCCTGCTTTATAGCTGTATCGCTTATGAACACATCACCGCTTGCACGGGAGATGAACAGAGCTGACAGTTCAACGCTATAGCCTTGAAGCTCTAAAGCTTCCACTAGTGCAATGATGGCGCGCCCGTGGTTCATCATTTGGTGTGCTTCTATGTTGGCGCAAGGGACATTACAAACGCCTATCTTCACGATAGGTCGCACCACTTCTACATCCTCCAGCCTAAAGAAGCACTCGGGGCTGTCTGCTAGGTACTCGCCTATGTCCAGACCTCCACCACACACATCGTGAATGATGGCAGGCTCGATAACTTCAGCTAGTTCATGCGCTGCTTTATCGATGCTGACAGATTGGAGCTGTTCAGCGCCTTCCTGCCAGTTGCCGCCATCTAAGGCGACATTTAGAGCTTGTTTAAACGATACGCCCATATCCCAGCCTTTATCAACACGGCGCTTTGATGTGTCCTTGCCTCTCGACTCTTCAGGCAATGAATCAATGTATTGCGCAAACTGGCATATAGAGTCATATTTTCTGATATAGGTAGCCATTGCTTACAGCCCCTTAAGTTGCGCTTTCTGGTCATCTGATAGGTGCTTAGTCAGAATAGAAGCGGTCAGTTGCTCAACAGTTAAACCCTTGGCTAGGCCTCTAGCACCATGGATAGTGGCGCGGGGTGTCACTAGTGCAGTTGATTTGGCCTTGGTTAGCTGTTCACGGACATCCCACACCTTGGTAACCCAATCGTTTAGAGTGTTACGGCAATCGCCACCAAAACGCTCATATTCAGCCCTAGCCAAACGCGCCTCTAGTTTTTCATCATACTCGATCTCTATCTGCACAAAGCGGTCAAGCGTAGCAGCGTCAAGTTGTGAACGTCCGACATATTGGCGGGTAGCGCCTTGGCCTGTCGTGTTCGCACCACCTACTGCTACGAAATCAGCGTGTTTGTTAACCATGCCATCAGGGAAACAGAAGGTATCGTTGGCTAGTAGCTGGTTAAAACAGATTAGTGCTTTAGGGCTGCAACCATCGATTTCGTCCAGAAGGAATACGCCGCCGTTCTCGTATGCTTTGCGCAGTGGTGTTTCTATATACTCGCCGTGGGCGTTGCGAACGCCTAGCAGCTCATAGGAGGCCATTATCGCACCTGTTGAATAGAATGGTACGTCTAGTGATTTAGCGGCCTGCTCTGCTAATGTAGTTTTACCTGAGCCAGCTGGACCTGTTAGATAGACGTTAGTGCCAGTGTTCAACCATGTAACCAGTTCAGGCAGTTGCTTGTGCGCGCCTTTGATTGCAATCGCTTCCTTGCTGTCGTGGTGTTTAAACTCAATAGTTTGCGTTGCATGTTCTTGGATAAGTTCAACAATGCGAGATTCATCAATTGATGTTTCTTGTTGCGGTAGCATAGCAGTGATAAGTTGCGCTATCTGAGCAGCTGCGGCGTTTTGGTCTTGTGGCGTTGGCATCTTGTCGGCTTCCTTCGTAGGTGTTTTGTTTTCTTCTAATACGGCTTCTATTTCTTCGCACTTAATAGGCGGTATTTTTTTAGTTTCATCGAAATCACCACCTGCCCACTCTGGTTTAGGTGCTGGGGTACCGGCTTCCTGTTCTTTAGCCGCTGCCATTAGGTCGGCATCTCTCATGCCGCGCGTTGCTACACCTGCTCTTATTAGTGCTGCTCTAGCTGCGCTTCGTTCTTGGTTTGTAAGTTCCATTGTCGGTGTCCTCAGTGGGGGCGCTTATGCGCCCTCTGGTAGTTGTAGGGTGCCGTTGTTGCAAGCTAGGCAGTCAGTGAACTGTATAGAGTCGATATGCTTCTGAGTGGCGCGGAAAGCGAAACCGCAACAGTCACATTCAACCTTTAGCATGCGTGTACCTTGTTTCTTTTTGCCTGATTCATTCGCGTCAAGTTTGGCATGTGGTATCGGACCTAGCAGATCAACGTATTGCTGTAGTTGCTCTGTCAGCGTTGGACCTGCCACTGTTGCTGTTAGCTTGCCTTCTAAGCCGATAGCGCGCGCCACTTTAGCAAAGTGATGTTGATGTCCAGATTCGCAGTCATCCGTGTAGTGAATCAGCTCATGCGCTAGCGCCGCCAGAATTTCTATTGAGTCGTCAACGGTTGGGCTGACAAAAATTTCATTGGTGTTATCTGCGCTTGCTTTAGCTTTCCAGCATTGCGCCAGTACCTTAGAAGGACGGCCAGAAGGAAAGCCGATAGAGATACGGAAAGGGCGGTCAGTTGGGATTGGCGAGTGCAGCGCTATGATATCGTCTAGGATAAATTGCGCTTGTTCAGTTAACCATGTTTCACGGTCTAGGTTGTTGATTGGGTTGCTCATGGTGGTGGTTCCTTATATATGGGCGGCGTTTGCCGCGTCTCGTTGAGGTCATTATAGTACGACTAGTATTCATAGTGCAACTATGTAAACGTAATTTGTTAGAGAATGTTTAAACATATTGTCAGAAGGTGGCTAAATGGCTGCTACAAACCCGCTACAAACTTGTAGCTGGAGAGGGCACTATTTTGTATTTTTGTAGCCAAGTTAGTGACCACTAACATAAAAATTTGCGGCGAGGATGAAAACAGCGGCGTTTTAGGTGTTTGTAGCAGGGTTGTAGCGCATGTTGTAGCAGATGTTTGTGCCCCAGCAATGGCGCGGTGTTGAGGTGTAAAGGTAACTAAAGGTAACTGTAATATAGAAAAAAAAAAAAAAAAAAAAAAGTACTGTATATATAGACAGTAGTGTGGAGGGTAATAATTTTCTAGAACTTTGGTCAATACAGTTACCTTTAGTTACCTTTTGTTTTTACCTCTTATTTCATGCCTCAAAATATGAGGGTGAAACCGGCTTATATCTACATCGCCGCCGCATCTCGTTTGCATACTTTACAGACTGTTTACACCATCTCTAACAAAAGTCCTTATTATCGCCTCCAGTTAACGCATAGTCATACCACTAGTACGCCTATGTCTTCCGTGAAACATTTACGCACAATCTATTACACGCTGTTTAAACACCCTCCCTATGCCATACCCTCGGCCTTATGTTCTCGCTTTTATTTGTGCGTGTTGTTTGTTGCGTGAACTAACAGAACTAAACAACAGTTCTTTACGCTGAATTTAGCGCGCTGTTTAAACGCTCTGTTAATGTGATGAATGACAGGCCTTGTTTAAATCTGTTCTCTTCGATCGATCGATCTTTTATGTCAGATTTTGCACCCCCGCCTAAAATTTAAAACAGCGGCCTCGTCCGGCCCCCGATCCATTTACATAAAATGTTCAATTTTCGTTTCTAGTACGACTACATAAAATGTTCAATTTTCGTTTCTAGTATGACTACGCTAAATGTTCAATTTTCGTTTCTAGTACGACTACCAATTTAACGTACATAGCCCTACTACAAACCTTGCAGTAAAAGTAACCCGCCTATATACTCCAACTATGAATGAAATCGCACCGATTAACTTACCGGCTGAATTCCAAGAGATCGAATACGACGAATTTCACCCGAGTAATGACGAACACAACCGCCGCCAAGAGAATGTTAGGCAGGCTATCTATGCGCATCAGAAAATGATGGCACCTAAACACGTCCAAGTAGCGCGACAGTACTTCGCAGGCGTAAAAGGTGTCACCATTGCTGAGAATCTGAACATCTCACCCAATACTGTCTCCAAAATGCTACACCGTGACGATACTCAGAAGCTTCTAGGTATGCTCAACTACTACCAAGCTGCTAAAGATGGCATGTCAATCGAACATCGTAGGGCTATCCTTAACCGTATTGCAGTACGTAACGAAGAAGAGCAACCAAAAGTAGCTATGCTCGCCATCTCTGAAATGAACAAAATGGATGTAAACGCCCATAACGCAGAGATAGGTAAAGGCGGGCCAACTCAAGTCAGTATCATAATCAATCAATCCCACATGCCGAAAACGGTATTAGACGGGTAACTCATGGATCAATTTGAACTCGCTTACGAACCTCGCGAACCGTTTAAAGCATTCCACCAGCGCACAAAACGATGGAGCTGCATTGTAGCCCATCGTCGTGCGGGCAAAACGGTAGCGTGTGTAAACGAGTTAGTGGTAAGGGCACTGTACTCAACGAAGAAAAACCCGCAGTACGGGTACGTTGCTCCTTTCCGCCAACAGGCTAAAAAGATTGCTTGGGTGTACCTAAAAGAAGCCACCCAAGGTATTGCAGTAGAAGTAAGAGAATCCGATCTATCGGTAAGGCTCCCGAACAATGCGGTTATTTCGCTCTATGGCTCCGACAACCCAGACGCTTTGCGTGGACTTTATTTTGATGGCCTTGTTGTTGATGAGTTTGGCGATTGCCGCCCATCACTATGGGCAGAAGTCCTACTGCCAACCCTCGCAGATCGAAAGGGATGGTGTGTGTTTATCGGTACGCCCAAAGGACGAAACCAGTTCTACGACTTCTACAAGCTCAGTCAAGAGTCAGACGAATGGTTCTCCCTCTCCCTAGATGCTGAAACATCAGGGTTGATAGATGAGAAAGAGCTGCAAGGTCTCAAGGATCAAATGTCAGAGGCGCAATACGAGCAAGAGATGCTATGCAGCTTCACCGCCGCACTTCTCGGTACGTACTACGCCACTACGCTCGCTAAGATTGAGCAGAACGACCAACTTTCAGACAAGGTGCAACATGATCCGCAATTTCCTGTCACTGTCACTGCAGATATTGGTTACTCCGACTCAACCGTACTTTGGTTCTTTCAGGAACGACCCGATGGAGTCGCTGTTATTGACTGTGAGGAGGCACATGGTAAAGACCTGTCTTACTATTTTGACCTCCTTAGAGCGAAACCATACCGTATTGACAAAATCTGGTTGCCGCACGATGCAAGAGCTAAATCACTTCAAACTGGCAAGTCTACAATCGAGCAATTCATTGATGAATTCCGCGATACAGGTACTGAACTTGACATTGTACCCAGCTTATCAGTCCAGCATGGCATTGATGCAGTACGTCTCGTTCTACCATTCTGCTACTTCAACAGAAATACCTGCGAACATGGTTTTGAAGCACTTAGAACGTACCGAAGAAAATACGATGAGATCAACAAAAGGTATCACGATACACCACTCCATTCGTGGGAGTCTGATTACGCCGACTCATTCCGATATTTGGCACTGGTAGCGGACAAAAAACGCCGACCGGCACCTAACCCTCACGCTTCACTACAAAAAGACCCGTATCCGGCTTATAATTTGGCTGATCTGTTTGCTGATAGGGAATCGACCCCAACTGGCACTATTAAACGTATGAGGATTTAAACCAAATGAACGAAAATACTGCCAATAATGGTTCTATCGAATCCCGCAAGGACTTCAAAGACACGCCTAAAGGCCAGTATCAGTACTATGCCGAAGAATTAGGCGCATCAACCAAGATGCTACAAAAATGGCATAAAATGGCTGATAAAATTGTCAAAAAGTACCTTGGCGACAACACTTCTACCCAGAAGGATATGGGGACGTTTAAACTTAACCTCTTCCACTCCAACATCACCACACTACAGTCGATGATGTACGGAAATACGCCTAAAATCGCCGTGGACAGACAATATACTGACCAAAATGACGATGCTGGCAGGGTAGCAGCCACCACTATTCAGCGATTGCTCTCTCTCGACATCCAACAGAACGGTGAGGAAGTAGATTCAGTACTGCAATCAGCACTGTCTGACCGCCTTTTAGCTGGTTTAGGGTGCGCAAGGGTCCGCTACGACATGAAAACTGCCATGGTGGATGGTGAAGAGCAAGTTATGGATGAATCAGCCCCGATTGACTATTTCCATTGGGGTGATGTGATGTGGTCGTGGGCGCGCAACTGGTCTGAAGTACGTTGGATCGCGTTCAGGTCGTATATGACCAAAGACGAAGTTAAAGCACGTTTTGGTGAACAGGCAGGAAACAACGTACCGCTTAAACAGCAAAAAATGGCGACAGATGAAGAAACATCTAACCAAGATGCTGAGACAGACAGTGCGTGGAAGAAAGCTGAAGTCTGGGAAATATGGGACAAAGAGAAACGCAAGGTAGTGTGGTTGTGCTTTGGGTACGATAAAGTACTCGAAACGAAAGACGATCCACTGCAATTAGAGAACTTCTATCCAGTACCTCCATTTTTATTGGCGAACCCTACCACCAGCCTTTACCTGCCTACGCCTGACTACAAGTTAGCAGAAGACCTATACAATGAGATAGATAAGCTGCAAGAGCGCATATCGATCATTACAGAGGCTGTGAAGGTAGTAGGTGTTTACGACTCTTCTTCTGAAGAAATTAAGAAGATGATGAACAACGGTACTGATAACCAACTCATCCCAGTCAGTAACTGGGCGGTATTTGGTGAGAAACAAGGCCTTAAAGGTCAAGTTGATTGGCTGCCGATAGCAGACGTTGTAAACGCGCTAGATAAACTACGCGATATGCGAAGTGAAGCTATTGGCTTACTGCAACAAATTACAGGCATGTCAGATATCATGCGTGGTGAGCTTGGCAGCGCCTATGAAGGTGTAGGCCAATCAGAGATGAAAGCAAAATTTGGATCGATGCGCGTCCAAGCACTGCAAGAGCAGTTCGCTAAGTTCGCCTCTGATTTGTTCCAGATCAAAGCTGAAATCATCTCTAAACACTTCTCACCGCAGACGATTGCTCAAAAATCTAACATGCAGCACTCAGTAGATGTGGACTTACTGCCGCAAGCTATTGAAATCATTAAGAATTACAAGCAAGCACAACTAAGAGTTAAGATTCGCCCTGAGTCTATCGCCATGGCTGACTACGCGCAGCTCAAGAGCGAACGAACAGAATACATCAACGCACTAGCGGTGTTTATGCAGTCTGCATCTCCAATTATGGAGCAAGACCCAAGCTCTAAACCTTTCCTACTTCAGCTATTGCAGTGGGGGCTTGCAGGGTTTAAAGGCGCTAACGAGATTGAAGGTGTGCTCGATAAAGCTATCGAAGCGGCTCAGAAAGCTCAGGATGAAGATCAAGGCGGTAAAACAGACCCTGCCATGGCAGCAGCACAACTTGCCATCCAGCAAGAGCAGCTCAAACAGCAAGGCGAGAAAGGTAAGATTGCTGCCAAAGCTGAAGCGGATGCACAGCTACGTGAACAGGACTTCATGCGCGACATGCAACTAGCACAGCAACAACACGCGATGAAACTGGAAGAGATCGAAGCAGATATGCAGCGCTCTCTGGCTGAGACTCAAGCCAAGCTGGAAGCCGACCTGTTGATGGAGAAAGTCGAAACTCAGTCTAACCTAGTGCAGACTAACGCGACTATCGAAGGCGAGATTCGCAAGGATGCAACAACCGCAGAGCTAGATATCATCACTGAAGCGGCTAAGACAGGGAACAAGATTCAAGAAATACGCGAAGCTGCAGCGCATAAGATAAAAGAAACTACGCAAGCTGCAAAAAAGGCAACTACTAAGGAATCAAAAGATGATTGATGGCGTTAAGAGCTTATCAAATGTGCTCTCGGCAGAGCAATGCCAGCAAATCGCCCAGAGGGTTCGAGAACTCGAACACCTTTGGGTGCCTCGAAGGGGTGGACTATTCCACACCCTCGGGGCTTCAACATACAACGACGATCCTAAAGACTACCCGCAGTTTTCGTTCTGCACTAACTCAGACCTAACCCGCTATTTCGGCGGTCTGATGCAGTACGTGGCTGACCTGTTTGAGGAGGAACTAAGGCAAAAAGTAGTGTTCCTGCCCGAAGTAGCGCTTATGGGTTTTCATATTTTCAAAAATGAATGCAACGGTGTCGAAGGACATATCCACATAGACGAACCGTTTAAACGTATAGAGTGGCCTATGCCCGTTGTGGATACGTTTACATTCACTCTACCGCTAGAGCTACCTTCTGAAGGTGGGCTTAACCTGTACCCAACTATCGATGAAGAGTGGTTTGGTAAATACGACAATGAGCAGCCGGTAGAAATACCAGAACCTACTTACGTTAAATATGAAGTAGGTACGCTGTACACCCATTCCGGTATGATCCCGCACCAGATAGCTAACCCTGTAGATATGGAAGCGAACGAAGCTCGCATAACACTACAAGGACATGGCGTGGTTCTGGCTGATAACTCTGTCGTACTGTACTTTTAGGAGGCATCATGTCTAATATCCGATCACGTAAAAACTCTGAAGAGTTCGACGAAGAGTACGACCGCATTTTCGGCAAAGATAAGAAGCCAGAACGTGGATCATGGGTGCAAGACCCTGAAACTGGTAAACTTATTGATAAAGCAGACCTGTACAGAGTAGACCCCAATGCACCTGCAATATTAGGTTCGCCTGAACCGTTTGTAAGCCCTATCGATGGAACGCTAATCGATGATAGGGCACAGTTACGCCGACACAATAAAAAACATGGTGTGACCAACCTCCAAGATTTTGGAGATAATGGTGGCGAAGCTTTCTTCGAACGTAAACGTAGAGAGCGCAGTGCTGAGATGACAGGTGCAACCCGAGAAGCTAAAGCGCAGCGGGTTGAAACAATTAAACGAGCTATGTACGATCACGGCTTACGATAAACGGCAGAGGAAATAATCATGGGCGATATTAGAGAAGCTTTAAACGAATCGATAGACACAATAGATGCAGGTAGCTCGCTAGAAGAGACACCGCAGGAAGTTATCACAGACGCAGTTGAAGGCGAGCAAGATACAAGCGCAGCCATCGAAGGTGATCAAGATAACACCGATCCAGAAAAAGAGGGGTCTGCCGAGTCAGAGGGTGATGTTACCTCTGCCGAGCAATCAGCCGAAGGCGCGGCAGCCCCCCACCTACAGGATGGCACCGATGATCAAGAGCAGGATACGAGCAAAAACAGTATTAAAGCTCCTGTTAATTGGGGGCCACAAGAGCGTGAACAGTGGTCAAAAATTCCAAGGCCTCTGCAAGAAAAAATCATGTCACGTGAAAAAGAAATGGCCGACTCCATGGCTAACACCAAAGAAGCGCGACAAACTCACGAACAGCTATCTAGCATCAGTCAATCGTTTGCTCCGATCATGGCAGCGGAAGGCTTCAGCACCCCAATGGAGGCGATGCAAGCAGCTTTCGGTGTAATGACAACAATGCGCATGGGCACACCCCAGCAAAAAGCGCAAGAGATAGCGCGCTTAATCGGTCAGTACGGCGTAGATATTGAATCACTAGACAACGTGCTAGTTGCAGGACCACAAGGCCAAGCACCGGCAGCTGCAGACCCTCAGACAGCTGCACTAGAACGCATGCTTAATGAACGCCTAGCACCTGTTAACAACTTGATGCAGCAAGCTCAACAAGCACAACAGCTGCAACAACAGCAACGTGTAAACCAAGCAAACGGCGAAATTGCTAAATTTGCTGAAAAACATGAGTTCTTAGCCGATGTACGCGAAGACATGGCAGACATCATAGAACTAGCATCTAAACGCGGTGTAAACGTATCACTAGAAGACGCGTATAAGCGCGCATGTGCTGCACATCCTGAAATTTCTAATGTTATCTCACAGCGTGAACGCGATGCGCAGATAAAAGGCAATCAGCAAACATTAGATCAAAAACGTGCTGCAGCGAGCAGTATTTCAGGCCGTCAACTAGGTACAGGCGGTGGCGGTGGAGAACTATCGCTAAGAGATCAGTTAAACGCTGCCTTTGATGATGCAGCAAATAGTTGATCTAGTGTAAACCCTGCGCTAATATTCTACATACACATTTGACTTTTCAAATCTTTAGTCCCAGCCTCGGTAGCAGACAAGAAAAAGATAGCGAACGGTCAATAAAGCGCAGGGTTTCAGCGCAGACGCAGGGACTCAGCAACAAGTATTTTTTCTTTATTGACTCTATGGAGAGTAACCATGGCTTTCGCTAACTCAAATATCAGCGATATCATGGCGACTACGATTGAATCTCGTACTCGCAAGATCGCAGATAACGTAACAAACAACAACGCCTTGCTTGCCAAACTTAAAAAGAATGGTCGTATTAAGACTTTCTCAGGCGGCACTAAAATCCTTCAGGAACTATCGTTCGCAGAAAACAACAACGCAGGTTGGTATTCTGGGTATGATCTGTTGCCAGTTGGCGTATCTGATGTGCTTTCAGCCGCAGAATACGACATCAAACAGGCTGCAGTACCTGTAGTAATTTCAGGCCTAGAGCAGTTGCAGAACTCCGGTCGTGAAAAAATGATCGATCTTATGGAGTCTCGCCTAGAAGTAGCTGAAGCTACCATGGCTAACTTGATCTGCGGCGGTTTGTACTCTGATGGTACAGCAGCTGGCGGTAAACAGATCGATGGTCTGGAAGCAGCTATCCCTGTAGACCCCACGGCGGCAGCTTATGGCGGCATCGATGGCGGTACGTTCACTTTCTGGCAGAACGCAGTATCTGACCAAACAGCAGCGAACGGCTTAGACCCTACTAAAATCCAAGGCTATTGGAACCTTTTGTGGGCTGAGTTGGTACGTGGCATGGAACGCCCTGACCTAATCATGGCTGACACAACTGTATGGAATGCGTACATCGCATCTCTACAGGCACAGCAGCGCTTCACTAACACTGATTCAGGTGATGCAGGTTTCGCAACTGTTAAGTTCATGGATGCGGACGTATGCTTGGATGGTGGTATCTACAACGGTGCTAACGGATCAGGCGCGCCAGCTGGTACAGCCTTCTTCCTTAACACTAAGTATGTTCACTACCGCCCACACGCGGATCGTAACATGGTGCCGTTATCACCTAACCGCCGTTATGCTACCAACCAAGATGCTGAAGTTCAGATCATGGCTTGGGCGGGTAACTTAACTACTTCAGGCCGTATGCTTCAAGGTCGTTTCGACGCTAACGGTTAATATTAGGCAGGGGGTGTAAACTACCCCCTCCTTTTAATCTAAATGTGGAGAAGTAACCATGGCTACTAACTTAGCTACTTATGCAATCGGCACCACCCGCGCAGGCGAAGTTACTGCAGCGGACTGGGCAGGCGGCATGAATAAAGGCGCATCTAATGCGCCGAGCGTAGGAACTAACACAGGTGACTACAACCCTAAAGAGCAGGATTGGCCTCGTATCGAAGATACAGTAGCGCATCAATCCGGCATCATTGGGGCCGCTGCAGTTGATGTAAACACCGTTAATGGTGCGGACGTTAACAATGAGGTGGCTTTCGTAGCCGCTGACGCTAGTACAGCACCTGATGCAGTTCTAGATGCGACAACTGGTGCAGTTAACCGCACCGGACAGACAGTACCTTCAGGTGCTTATGTCTGGGGTGAAATACCAGTAGCGTAAACCAGAAGCGAGGGAAACCTCGCTTTTTACTTTTAACAGGCAGAGATAAACACTATGCAAACATACGATCTAAACCATAACGATTTTCAGCAAGGCCGTGAATCTGAAGCTGACTCACAGTTAATGGTTAAATTTTTCCTTAAAGAGCGCGAAGATAAAGAAGCCACTGCAAAAGAAGGCCGACCTATTTTCGTAGAGCGTGAATACATTGAGATTCGCATTGCCGGTAAGCGCGATGCACAAGCTTGCCGCCCAGCTACTCACGCGGATAAACAGCGCTTTCCACGCCACTATGATATGTTTAAACAACGCGTAGAGGCACCTTCTGAAGGTACACCACTAAGCGAATGGCCTCAGATCAGCCGCACTATGGTTGAAGAGCTGTCGTTCTTACATGTTAAGACAGTTGAACAACTAGTAAGCGTGTCTGATGGTGATATCTCCCGTATTCGTGGTGGTGTTACACTACGTGAAAAAGCTAAAGCTTTCCTAGAGTACTCAGATCAGACTAAACTGGTTGAAGAGAAACAAGCACTTGAAGAGCGTCTCGCTAAACAAGATGCTGAAATGGCTGAAATGCGTCAGATGCTTGCTGACATGCAGGAAGTAAAGGCAGCAGACAAGCCAGCGCAAGAGGAAGTAAAGGCAGCAGACAAGCCAGCGCAAGAGGAAGAAAAGCCTAAGCGCCGCCGCACTGCTCGCAAACCGCCTGAAATCGCAGAAGAATAAAGGATAGACCATGGCAATCACCACCTTAGACACGGCAAATAAAATTTTAAACAGAGTCGCTGCTGAGGTGGGGATTACCCCTGTTATCGACCCTTATGCTTCGGCAGACCCTTCATTCATAAAAATGCGATACCTGCTAAACATTGCAGGTGAAGAACTAGTAGAAGCCCATCCATGGGAGCAACTTCTAAAAGAACATCAAATCCTCACGCAAAGCGGTGATTCAGGTGCCTATGCACTGCCTGATGACTTCGCATATATGATGAATCAAACAGTATGGGAGCGCAGCCAGCGAGTACCGTTAGGTGGCCCGCTTACATCTGAAGACTGGGCATACCTTAAAGGGCGTGACTTCTCTAACTCATCCATCTACGCATCTTTCCGAATTGCTGAAGGTAGATTTAACGTATATCCAGACCCACCACCTGTAGGCCTAGATATCAATTTTGAATATGTATCCAACGGTTGGGTGCGTTCAGGTACTGAGCCTTTCGAACACACCAATGAGATAACTGCGGGCGACCAAGTACCACTGTTCCATAGAACACTTATCAGCCGATATCTAAAACTTAAATACTTAGACGCTACCGGCTTTGATACGACTAAAGCACAAGATGACTTTAACCAAATTTTCGCATTCATCACAGGCACCGAAAAAGGTGCTCCGGTGTTGAACGCAGGCTCATCTAATGCATACCCTTACTTAAACATTCGAAACGTACCTGATACAGGATTTGGACAGTAATGGCTATTCATGCGGTACGCAGAGGCGGGTTATCTAAACCTAAACGGCAAGAATCAGCAACTACGCGCATACCTGCACCTTATAAAGGCGTAGATTCACGCACACCACTGGCACAAGGCGCACTAGACGTGTGTGTTTACACGTACAACCTAGTTCCAGACGATGGCGGTATAAAGTTACGCAAAGGGTATAGAGAGTGGCAGATCGAAGTCGAGGCAGCCACAGGCATATCAGTCAACACTATAATGCCATTTGATGGGTTAGCAGAAGACGGTAGCGAAGACCGTCTTTTTGCAGTCACCAACGAAGGTATTTTCGATGTAACTGCTTCTGCAGGTACACCAACTAATAAAGTAACCTTCACCACTCAGACAGAGGATGCTGGTTTCGGTGTTTACATCTCGTACATAACCGATGCAGGCGATAAGATAATGATGTATGCAGACAGCCTTAACGGACTGTTTACATACGATGTGACTGGCGATACGTGGGCACAGGCTACTGGCATAACAGGCGTAACTGTAACCGATATAAACTTCGTAGCTCTGCATAAGCAGCGCATATGGTTTATAGAACGTAACAGCCCAGATTCATATTACTTAGGTCTAGGCGCTATAGCTGGCGCAGCTACTAAGTTCTCATTTGGCCCTAAGTTTAAAAGCGGTGGTTCACTACGCGGCTTGTTCAACTGGTCCGTAGATGGTGGTGCTGGCGTAGATGATATGTTTGTCGGTGTCAGCAGTGCAGGCGATGTAGCAGTATACCAAGGCGACGACCCTAGCTCTGCCACTACTTGGGAGCTGCGGGGTATATATTTCATAGGTAACCTGCCTAAAGGCCCAAAATTCGCTACAGATGTTGGCGGGGAGCTGTATTTACTCTCCACTTACGGTCTGATATCCATGGGCGACTTGCTAAAAGGTACGTCAATCACTAACCCTGATGATATACAGGCATCTTTCAGAGTTGCAGGTATCATTCGTGGGTTAATGGCAGCTGATAGCACATTAAACGGATGGTCAGTACGTTACATCCCTTCTGAAGGCGGCATTTTAATCACTACGCCGGTTAAGGAAGGGGTTAGACCTCTACAGCTGTTCTACAACACTACCGTAGATGGTTGGGGTTTCTGGCGCGACCTAGCTATTCGCTCTTTCGCCACTTGGAAGAACGCTGTTGTATTTGGTGACGCTTCTATGCGCGTAAACTACATGGACGTTGAAGTGGATGACGTAAAAATCACACCGCCACCAGCACCTACAGTTAACGCCACCCCGATAGAATTCTCAGTATTGTCTAGTTTTTCACCGCTAGGCCTGCAAGGTATAAACAAGGTAGTTCAGTATATTCGCCCTGATACTATAGGTGTAATAGAACCAACCTTTTCAGCAGTGGCAAGATACGACTATACTTCACTAGAAAGCACGACTCCGGTAGCGTCCGCACCGCCTAAAATCGGTATTTGGGACGTAGATAACTGGGATGGTGCGGTCTGGGGTGCTGATATTAACTCAGGTTGGAACACCATATACGGTAGTTCTGGCATAGGGCGAAATGCAGCGGTAGCCTACAGAGGCCAAGCGTACAATACGTTTACACTTGTTGGCTGGGACGTTATTTATAAGGCAGGGGGTCCGATGATATGAGGATCGAATATAGAAGTTTTCACGGTCCTACGGACTGGGAATGGATAAACAGCCATCTACCGATAATGCAGGTAGAGGATACAAGCGGTATAATCGCAGTAGATTTAGACACTGAAGAGCGTGTCGGGGCGTTAGTTCTGGATAACTGGACTAATAACTCGGTACAAGGGCATTTTTTAATTACGTCTGCCATGGTGCTAAAACACGGATTTCTAGAGTTGTGTTCAGATTACATTTTCAACGCTTCGGATAAAAAAGTGCTTTACGCCTTCATCCCTAGCGATAATAAGAAAGCTATTAAGCTAGACACACACATAGGGTTCACAGAAGTATTCCGCATGAAAGATGGTTTTGCAGATGGCGTAGATTACGTTGTCATGCAGTTACTTAAAGAAAATTGTGTTTGTCTGCCTAAGCAGGAGGTTGCTTAAAATGGGTAAAAAAGGTGGTAGTTCTCCTGATGTGGTAGGGGCAGCTAAACAAGAGGGTATTGAAAACCGAGTAACGGCGCGCGATGTAAACTACGCGAACCGACCGGACCAATATAACCCGTTCGGTAGCCAAACGTGGAATACCGAAGAACATATCGACCCTGCAACTGGTGAGAAAGTCACTAAGTGGACGCAGAGCCAGAATCTATCACCTGAAATGCAAGCTATTTTTGAACAGCAGATGGGCGGTGCAGGGCAACTAAGTCAAATGCAGCAAGATGCACTTAATAGGGCGCAACAGGATTTATCTGCAGGTCCAGAATGGGGTCAGTTTGGCGACCCTACAGGCTTAGACTATAACCCTGATGAGATTCGCGCTAGGGCAGAAGATGCAGCATACGGTCGTGAAACTTCTCGACTAGACCCTCAGTTCCAGCAACGTGCTGAAGCTATGGAAGCTAAATTACGTAACCAAGGCTTACGCGCAGGTGACCAAGCCTACGATGAAGCCATGGGTAATTTTGAACGTTCACGCAATGATGCGTATGAACAGGCTAGAATGGGTGCAGTAGGTACTGGCAGAGATGAAGCCGCCCAGCTTTGGAGTCAGCAATTAGGCAGTGCAGACTTCGCCAACGCATTGCGCGATAAGAAGATTCAAGAGTATATCAGCAAACGTAATTTCAACATTGGTGAAGCTACGTCACTTGATCCAAACGCGCCAATTGCTAACATGAATGAATCTTTCGGGAGTAACTAAACATGCGCTTTGCAGATTTTAAAACAGCCGCACAAGCGGGTACGCCGGACTTCTTACAGGCTGAATTAGAGCGCGCCCGAATAGATAGCGCTAACAAACAGCAAGAGTACGCACAGAATAAAGAGCTGATGGCTGATGCTGCCACTATGTACGATAAGTGGACCGGCGACAGCACTCCTATTGCAGATGCAGTATCAGGCGCTAAAAATAGCATGGTTGAAGCACTTAGAGGCTCAAACCCTGCTTATTTTGACGCAGGTATGGACATGCCTACAGATATCGCCACAACAGCGCCAACTGATGCGATTGCAGGTATGGGCGATATGCCTATGGATGCGGCAACTACTACTATGGTAGATTCAGGGGCAGATGCACTGGATGCTGCAGGTATGGATTTCCCAGTAGATACTGGCGTACCTATCGTTTCCGCACTGCGCGGAGTAGATCAACTGGCGCAAGGTGATATCGCAGGCGCTGCAGGTACTGGCGCTAAAGCGTACTTATCCACTCTCGGTCCTTGGGGTATGGGTGCAGGCGCACTATTGAGCTTATTGGGGTTATAAAATGGCTGATGTAAACGCTTTGGCTTCTGCTCTACGCACTCAAGGTAGAACAGCAGCAGATGTTAAAGGATTAGAAGAGCAAATGGCTGAAGCGCTAGCATTGCGAAATACTGCTAGGCCTGAAGCGCGCAGCATGCTGTCC
>Ga0209121_10000590_pt1 | contig 38254 bp, 32 predicted proteins | sample Cruoilmetagenom3_FD_187292 | JGI IMG/M metagenome (GOLD analysis project Ga0209121, IMG submission 187292) | Oil polluted marine microbial communities from Coal Oil Point, Santa Barbara, California, USA - Sample 3 (SPAdes) (version 2) | ecosystem: Environmental > Aquatic > Marine > Oil seeps ... | reverse complement strand
CCCCGCCGTTTACCGCCGCCTCGACCCAGTGATCCCTCTGGGCTTTGGGCTTTGGGCTTTGAGATTTGTCACTTGCCCACTTGTCACTTATAATGCCTCTCGATGACCGTCCTCTTCGCGCTCTTGGGCCTCCTCGGCGGCGGCCTGGTCAATCAACTCGGCTCCGATCTGCCTGCCCGGCGGAGCATCACTCGTCCCCACTGCCCCTACTGCGGGCGAGTCCGCCCCTGGTGGCAATGGCTCGCCCTGCCCGCCTACCTGATCGGGCGCGTTGGCTGCCCCTGCTGTGGCGCACCAATCGGCCTGCGCCATCCACTAGTCGAAATCGGGTTGGCAGTAGCCTACGACCACCTCTGGGTCATGCTCGGCCCCTCCGTCAAACTGATCCTCTATCTTATCTACAGCACCATCTTCGCCGTTATCCTCATCACCGACGTCGAACGGCGGCTGATTCTCAACGTCGTGATGTATCCCGCCATCCTCATCGCCATCGTTGCTAGTTTCTTCACCCCAGGGATGAGGTGGGAATATGCGCTGGCTGGCGGGGCGCTTGGCTTCGTGTTCTTCCTCGTCGCTGCGTTGGTGGGGAATGTCCTCTTTGGCGGTGGGGCGTTGGGCGGCGGCGACGTCAAACTGGCCGCTTTCGTCGGGCTTATCACCGGCTTCCCGCTGGTCATCGAGGCGCTGGTGTTGACCATCCTCATCGGGGGGGCCATCAGCCTGATCCTACTGATCACCCGCGTGCGCGGCCGGCGCGACCCCATCCCCTACGGGCCGTTCCTCATCGCCGGCGCGGTCATCACCCTGCTGTGGGGCTACCCCATCGCCGAATGGTTCCTTCGCCGATAAACTGCCTACTGAAGCCTTAGAGGTAACAAAATGTCCACGATGGGTGACAAACTACGCGCCTGGTTGGCCCTCTCCCGCCCGCCGTTCCACTTCGTGGGGGTGCTGCCATTTATCCTGGGCGGGATGCTGGCCTGGCGACAAGGCGTAGCCTTCCGCTGGGATGTCTGCTTGCGCCGCGGCAACAGAGATGGCGGGCATCCTCGCCGGGGCAGGGAAACCGCAGATCGCCGCCCTGCGCCGTTTCGGTCGGGAGTTAGGAATGGCCTTTCAGATCGTGGACGATGTGTTGGATTTCATCGGCGACGAGGCGCAGTTGGGCAAGCCGGCCGGCAGCGATCTCCGCCAGGGCCTAATCACCTTGCCAACCCTCTGCTACCTGGATAGGGTCGAGGACGACGTCTCTGTCAACGCCGTGCTATCCGGCCAGCGGGACGAGGAGCACTTGCGAGCGGCTATCGAGGCCGTTTGCTCGTCGGGAGCCATCGAGGCCTCGCTGGCGGAGGCACGAGCCCACGCCAGGCAAAGCCAGGAGGCATTGGCGACATTGCCCGACAACAGTTCACGCCATACGTTGCGCTCTCTGGCTGAATATGTGGTGCAGCGAAAGCGCTGAGAAACGATGATTATGCTTCGTCCAGATCGCCTCTGGCGACTTCGGCAACCCTGGGAAGATCAGCCGCTACTCCAGCCCAAACCCAGCACGGCACTTAGGCACACTCGACAAGATTTGGCAGTCGGCGCGCCTCTACCACGCTAGCACCCTGCGGTAGATAGCCAGAGTCTTGCGGGCGGTCTCCTCCCATGTGAAGCGCGCCGCCTGCGCCAGTCCCAGTTCCCGCATCCGCGCTCGCAGTGGTTCCTCTGTCAGCACACGGGCCAGCGCCCGGGCGATGTCATCCGGGTCGTCTGGGTTCACCAGCAGCCCCGCCTCCCCCACCACCTCCGGCAGCGAGGACCGCTCAGTGACGACGACCGGCGTGCCACACGCCATCGCCTCCAACGCTGGCAATCCAAACCCCTCGTAAAACGATGGCGTCGCCAACACGCTGGCAGCGTTGTACAGCCCCGGAAGATCGGTATCCGGCACGCCGTGGAGGAAGCGCACATGGCCGGTCAGGTGCAGCACCCTGACACGCTCAAAGACCTCCTCGTACAGCCACCCTTTGCCACCGACCAGCACCAGCGGCGCGGTTATCACCTCCGCGTTGAGCAGCAGGCGGTAGGCTTGCAGCAAGCCCGGCAGGTTCTTGCGCGGCTCGAGCGTCCCCACGAAGAGCAGGAAGTGTGGCTCCAGGCCATACCGCGCAGCGACCTGCCCTGCTTCTGCTTCTGGCAGCGGGCGGAAGGCCGGGTCGGCGGCCAGGTGCACGACCGAGATCTTCTCTGGTGGCACATTCAGCAGCAGGGTCAAGTCGGATTTGGTGGCGTGGGAATCGGCCAGGATGTGATCGGTGCGACGTATCGCCCACTCGATCTGCTGGTTGTGGTAACGGTGGCTTTCGGGAGTGAGAAACTGCGGGTAATAGAGGAAGTTCACGTCGTGGATGGTGATCACCGACCGGCGATAGCCAAAGGCGGGCGGGATGAAATCGGGGCTGTGCAGCAGGTCGAGTCCCAGTCGCGCCACCTCCACCCCTAGTGCCCACCGCTCCAGCCGGTGATGCGAAGGAGTCCAGCAGGCGGTGGGGTGGAAGTTCGGTCCTGGCCGCGGGGGATCACGGTCCTTGCGACTGTGCAGGATGTAGTAGTCCGTGTCCGCGTCGAGGGCAGCCAGCGCCCCCAGTAGATGCAGCACGTAGTTGCAGACGCCGTCCCAGGCATAGTGGATAATACGGACATCAATGCCGATATGCATATCTGGCTCCGGACTCATTATAGTGGCTCGTGGCGATCTGTCAACCGTTGCCTGTGAGGAAGAATGATGTTATAATCAGCACCACTAAACTCACCCAGGGGGTGTGACAATGGCAACGAATGTGACGCAGGCACTAGATATGACTCAGGCGATGCAGACGCTCAAGTGGCTAGATGAGGAGCGTCGCAAGGACAAGGCCGAGATCGCCGCGCTGCAGGAACGGATGCAGGAGCAGGCACGGCAACTGGCCCAGCAGGCGGCTCAGACACAGGAACTACGAACCGTGTTGGCGGACATCCAGGGAGTCCTATCTCAAGTGACCGGGTTCGAGCAGATGGTCTCGAACTACAAAAAGGAACTGATCTTTCAGATGGGCCGGCGTGACGAGGTGCGGCGGAAGGAACAGGCCGAGGCCGAGCGGCTGCGCCGGATCGAGCACGAAGCGCTAGGCAGCAACCTGAAACGGCTGGAGAAAGAACTGCGTGTCCTGCCCCGTTACGACGAGGAATTGAACGCCAGCCGGGCCGAGGATCAGCGGTTGAGTGAAACCCTCCAGCGCCTGGAAGTCGGCGTAGCCGAACTGAGCAAACGCTCCGACGACCGTGTGCAGGCCGTCACCTTCCTGGAGGAGCAGCGCCGCGCTGATACCCGCCGCATCGCCGAACTGGAGCAGGATAGTACTGAACTGCGCAAGAATATCGAGACCTTGACCACGAAGTTCCCTCTTCTCGAGGACACACTTCAGAAGCAAAGATCCCGTGTTGAAGAGGCCATCCAGGAGACGAAGAAGTACGAGAAGCCCATCGAAGAGTTGCGCATCTCTGACTTCCAGCGCGAGCAGAAGATGAAGCAGTATCTGGATCAGGGTGAGCAGGTGGCCCAGGAGATGGAGCAGATACGAGCGCAGACGCAGGGCTTCATTGAGCAACGACAACTGGTCAAGCGGGCTCTCAGCCCTCTGGAGAAGTTCAAGGTGCGCATAGAGAAACGCCAGGACGAGATAGCCGAAAGGCAGCGCATAGCCGAGGAGCGCGCCAAGCAGCAGTGGGAAGAATGGCAGACGGCGCGGTTGAAGGCGCAGAAAAAACAAGAGGTACTGGTCGGGGAGCGCTGGCGCAAACAAAAGCAGACCAACACCGAGCACCTGAAGCGCCTGGACGCACTGCAGTCCGCCGGCGAGTTGTATAATGCTCAACTGGACACTCTCTGGGAGGCCCGCCGTGCCGAGGCCACTAGCCTGCTCAAGGCCGTGCAGGACGTGCATCAGACGCTCGTCGCACCGATTGATGAGCAACTGGCAGCTTTGCGCAGCGAACAACAGGAGTAAAAGACAATGCACGTCATCGGCACCGCTGGCCACGTAGACCACGGCAAGTCCACCCTCGTTCACGCCCTTACCGGCATTGACCCCGACCGTCTCCGCGAGGAAAAGGAACGGGAGATGACAATAGACCTGGGCTTCGCCTGGCTCACGCTCCCCAACGGCGAAGCGGCCGGCATCGTGGACGTGCCCGGACACAGGGACTTCATCGAGAACATGCTGGCGGGTATGGGAGGCATTGACGCCGCCCTCTTCGTCGTCGCCGCCGACGAGGGAGTGATGCCACAGACCAAAGAGCACCTGGCCATACTCGACCTGCTGGGAGTCAGCACAGGGGTCGTTGCCCTGACCAAGGTAGACCTGGCCGAGAGCGAGGATTGGGTTGAGTTAGTTGCTGCCGACGTGTCCGAGACACTGGAGGGGACAGTGCTGGAGAGCGCGCCCATCATACCCGTCTCCGCCCGCACAGGGCAGGGTCTTGACGAATTGCTAGCTGCCTTGCAGGAAACGCTCGCACAGGCCAAACCCCGTCCCGACCGGGGACGACCCCGGCTGCCGATAGACCGCGTTTTCACCATCAGCGGCTTCGGCACCGTCGTCACCGGCACTCTCACTGGCGGATGCTTCGAGGTGGGGCAAGAAGTCGAGGTACTGCCCCGGAGGTTGAAGGTCCGCGTGCGGGGCCTGCAGACCCACAAGCAGAAGATCGAACGAGCGGTGCCGGGCAGCCGCGTGGCGATGAACCTCAGCGGCGTCAGCAAGGCCGAACTCAAGCGTGGTGACGTCGTCACCATCCCTGGCTGGCTGCGGTCCACAGTGCTGGTAGACGTGCAATTGCGCTACCTGCCCGACACCCTTCGGCTAGGCTCAGGGCAGGCGCAACGCCCATTGCGCCACAACGCCCAACTCAAGTTCTTCTCCGGCGCGGCTGAGACGATGGCTCGTGTGCGGCTCCTGGGCCAGGACAAACTGCCACTGGGGCAATCTGGCTGGGCACAACTACGACTCCAGGAGCCGGTGCCGCTGGTCAGAGGTGACCGCTTCATTGTCCGTATCCCCTCGCCCTCCGCGACCGTGGGTGGTGGCATTGTCGTGGACCCCCATCCGGGCCGCAAGCACCGCCGCTTCCGGCCCGGGGTAGTGGCCCGCCTGGAGACGCTGGCCCAGGGCAGCCCGGCCGAGATTTTGCTGCAAGCCCTCGAACGGCGTGGCCCTGCCACCGCCCGTGACTTGCTCTCCGCCAGCGGCCTGGGCGAGACCGTCTCCGAGGCACTCGCTCAACTGCTGGACGAAGGCCAGGCGATCCTACTAGGTCCGCAGGCCAGTATCCAGCATCCAGCATCCAGTATCCAGCATCCAGTATCCAGTATCCAGCAACTAGCCTCCAGCAACCAGTTGCTTGCCGCCAGCACCTGGTGGTCCGCTCTGAGCGATCGGTTATCCCACGAACTCTCTGCCTACCATCAGCAGTTCCCGCTGCGGGCAGGGATGGGCCGCGAAGCCCTGCGCGGAGGGCTTCGACTGGAGGCGAAAGTGTTCAACGCGGTAATGGCCCGTGCCGCCGCCGAGGGATTGGTCGCCGATGAAGGAGCTACTGTCCGGCTCCCCTCCCACACCGTCCGTCTCAACCCCGAGCAGCAGCAGCGGGTGGATGCACTTCTAGCCCGTTTCCACCGTCAGCCCCACACCACCCCCTCGGTCAAGGAAAGCATCGCCGCAGTGGGGGATGAGGTGCTGGGCGTGCTAGTAGCCCGAGGCGACCTGGTACAAGTTTCGCCGGAGGTGCTGTTCCTACCCGAGACCTACGAGGAGATGGTGGCCCACATCCGCGCGCACATCGAGCGGGAGGGGAACATCACCCTGGCCCAGACACGCGACATGTTTGGGACCAGCCGCAAGTACGCGCAGGGGATCCTGGAGCACATGGACGAAATAGGTATGACGAAGCGTGTGGGAGATACGCGCGTGCTACGGTAGGAAAGCCGCGATTTTTGGGCATCATTTTTTGCGCCTGCTCCACCACTTTTCCAGCCGCTCGATGATCTTCCGCTCGTAGCCGTGCCCCTTAGGCTGAAACCACCCGCCCTCTACCCCCTCCGGCAAGTAGCGCTGCTCCACCCACCCATCAGGGTAGGCGTGGGGATACTTGTACCCCTCGTGTTCGCCCAACGTGCGCTTGTAGTGCTCGCGCAGCGCGCCGTGGAAGACGTCGCTCTTGTCGCGCAGGTAGACCGGCACTGGCCCAGCCCCGTGCTCCTCGATCTCCGCCAATGCCCCCCAGTAGGCACCCACCGCATTGGACTTGGGGGCTGTAGCCAGGTAGAGCGTCGCCAGCGCCAGGTGATACTGACCCTCCGGCATCCCCACCCACTCGAAAGCCTGGGCGCAACCGTTGACGACCACAATCCCGTTGGGGTCGGCCAACCCGATATCCTCCGCCGCCAGGATGTAGAGCCGGCGCAGGATGAAACGGGAGTCCTCGCCAGCGGCGACCATCTTGGCCAGCCAATATAGCGCCGCATCGGGATCACTCCCGCGCACCGACTTGATGAAGGCAGAGACGGTGTCGTAATGCGCGTCGCCCGCTTTGTCGTAGCGTAGCGCTCGTTGTTGGATCGAGTCCTCGGCTACAGCGAGCGTGACGTGGATGACGCCGTCGTCGTCGGGTGGCGTGCTCTCTACAGCCAACTCCAGCGCGTTGAGCGCGGCCCGGGCATCTCCACCAGCGATGCGCACCAGGTGGGCCAGCGCCTCGTCGCCGAGTTGGACGTTACGAGCCCCGTAGCCACGCTCGGGACTAGCCAGAGCGCGGCACAGGATCACCGCCACCTCATCATCGGCGAGCGGCTTGAACTGAAAGACGCGGGAGCGGGAGACCAGGGGCGCGATGACCCCGAAGTAGGGGTTCTCAGTCGTCGCGCCGATGAGCACGACGGTGCCATCCTCGACGTGAGGCAGCAATGCATCCTGCTGTGCCCGGTTCCAACGGTGGATCTCATCCACGAGCAGGATGGTGCGCCGCCCGTACATCCCGCGCCGCTCCCTGGCATCCTTGATGATGCGCCGCAGATCGGCCACGCCCGCCAGCACGGCGCTGATAGTCTCAAAGTGGCGGGCGGTCGTATTGGCGACGATCATCGCCAGCGTCGTCTTGCCGGTGCCCGGCGGCCCCCAGAAGATGAGTGAGGAGAACAGACGGTCGGCCTTGATGGCACGACGCAGCAGCCGCCCCTGGCCGACGATGTGCTCCTGGCCGACGAACTCGTCCAGGGTGCGGGGGCGCATGCGCGCCGCCAGTGGCGCTTCGCGGCGAATTTGTTCTTGCCGACTATGCTCAAACAGGTCCATTAGGGAGCAAAGAACGTGTAGGTCTCCGCCAGGTGGGCTGCCAGCGGCGCGAGAACCTGCGGCAAGAGCCCGATCCCCACACAGCCCAGTATTACCACCGCCACGACCGCTGCTGTCAGCCAGCCTTCAGAGGTAACGCGGGGGAATCTGTCACCCTCAGGCGGTCGAGAGCGCACCAGGAGAGCAGACAACCCTCGCCACACGCCGGTCATCACGCCGCCCCCTGCCAGGAGAAGGAGCAACGCAAGCCCAGGGCTGGATGGCGCCAGTGCGCGACAGAGGGGCCAGCGCCAGATGAAGCCAGCGCTGACCGGCAACCCCGCCACCGAAAGCCCGCCGAAAATCAGCGCCGCCGTGCTCCACGGTGCTTTCCAGCCCAGCCCACGCAGCGCATCGAAACTGTCGTCATCACCGTTGCGCGCCCGCAGACCGCTCAGGCCGGTCGCCATCAGGGCCAGACCAAACGGACGCACCACCAGCGACAGGAGAACCAGCGTCAACCCCAGCCTGCTGTGCATCCCCAGGGCGATGAGCGCGCCGCCACTATCCACCAGCGCGCCGTATCCCATCAACGGCCCCAGGCGACGCTGAGCGGGCGCGAGTAGTCCCCCCACGACGACCATCGCCAGTCCTGCCGTGGAGAAGAGGGAGCCAAAGTGGGGATGGGTGCTGAGCCAGGGGTAGGTCTCCAGAAAGTCTAGCAGCAGGAACCAGACCGCCCCGTTACCGACAGTGAGGACAAAGGTGCCCGCCAGTGGCACACTGTCGCCAGCGACGGCTGGCACCCAGGTGTGGAAAGGCACAATACCCAGTAGCAACGCGAAAGAGATAGCCAGCAGGACAGCGGCCATGTTGAGCAATCCCGTCTCGTCCGGCGTCAGCACATACCGCTCCAACAACCAGTGGGTGACCAACACACCAGGTAGAGCCAAGGTGGTGAACGTCAGGTAGCGTATCCCGCCTCGAGTGGCTGGCTGCCCCTCGGCCTGCAGCGCAAACACGGAGAGGGCGGCGGCAATTTCAACGAGCAGGGCAGAGTAGACGAGAGGCCGGATCAGCAGCGCTCCACTCAGCAGGCTGAGCAGGCCCAGCCCCATCGGAAAGATCAGGGAACGCGGCGCAACACGCCACGCCAGGAAAAAGAGGCCAGCGGCTGTGAGAAACAGAAATGCCATCGCCACCCGGTCGGCCTGCCCCAGAACCAACTCGCGTCCGAGAAAGGTCACCGCCTCGCCCATAACAATCTGGCGTTCTCCCCAGAAGTACACCGGTACCGGCTGATCCAGCGGCAGCGTGACGACCGCGATACCCAACGCCAACGCCGTGCCAACGCTCAGCAGCGCCGAGAGGGACGCCCAGCGGAGCAGGATGTACACGACACCCGCCATCACTAGCGGGACGATCAGCAACAAGAGAGGGCCTGCAATCACAATGTCTTCCCCTCGCCACCAGCAGTAACTTGGGCAACCCTCAATTGGGCCGTTGCCAATGCGATGAGGAAACTGACGGCACCGAGCAACCCGGCCACGGCCAGGCTTGGCTCCAGAGCAGCATAGAAAAGATCGAAACCCGATAGAAAGGTCAGCAGCCCCAAACCCACCTGCATCGGCGCTTCGCTCAATCCGACCAGCAACAACCCAAGCCCAGCCAACAGGTAACATGCCAGCGTGACGTCGGTTGAGACTTCGGGCAAGGGGATGCGCAGCGCAGCCGTGTATGCTGCCACTAAGACCAATATCCCGGCCAGCAGGCAAAACGACGCTCGAGCAGACATAATCCAACGGCGCCAGCGCTGAGACGGCCCTGTGCCTTCAACAGCCGAGGACTGCCCAAGCGCACTGGCTCGCCGCTCGGTCAGATAGAACACTATACAGATCATCCACCCAATCAACCCCTTGACGATCGCCACTTCCGGCTGGATCAGTCGGGTCAGCAACAGTACCACGAAAAAGTACTGCAAGGTGAGGGCAATCACGTTCAGCCGCCAACCCCGGCTGACGACCAGGAGCCCGGCGGTGATCAGTATGCCGGCCACGGCGGGCATCGCAGCCAGGAATGAAAGGCGCGTCAGAAGATCTATCAATGTCGGCATTACCTACCACCCCATACCAGCAGGAGAAGAAAGAACAGCAACCACGACCATAGCAGCGCCCCCGCACCTCCTACCACTTCATCGGCCTCCCGAAGTATGCTCAGCCCCCGACCCAATGCCCCTACCACCGCATCGTAGAGCCATTCCAGGCGCAACAGGTCGTGGGCCACACTGAGGAACAACCGGATATTCGGGCGCAGGTTCCTCTCCTGCCAAGCGAGAACTCCCCCGCTGGCGAGCGAGACCGCCCACAACAGCCAACCCATCAGGCCCGGCATCGCGAATAATGAGCCTAACGAGGGAACCAGGACGCCGTCGTTGAGGAGCGACGGGGACAAGCCAGCCACAGTCAGCAGCAACGCTGGCAACCCCAGCCCCAACCCACGCGCTACTAGCCTGATCCCTTGGCCTCCTTCCTTGCGAGGGAAGGGAGAGGAAGATGGCGATAGTAACCAACGCACCAACGACGGGATTAGAAATAGATGCCCGACGAAAAAAGCGCCCCCCCACCCCGGGTCGCCTCCCCTCGTGAGCCCTCCGAGCAAGACCGCCTCTGCCACAAACCCCAACGTGAGAGGCACTCCCACCAATGCCAGCGATCCGACCAGCGGGGGAATGTTCCACCATAATGCCTCTCGTTGGAAGCCATCGCTCAGGAAAAGCACTGCTAATCCCAGTGCCCAGGCCACGCTGCCAGCGGCAATGACGGCTGTGGCGCTATCCCCCACCAGTCCGGCGGCCAGCAGCACCGCTCCGTTCACCCCCATCCCAATCCACGGCAACATGCGGCGCGGGGACTCGCAAGACCAGGCCAGAAAGCCACCTACGGCCAGGGTGACCGCTGCTACGACTGGCACCCATGTGTTGCCGGGGACAGAGCCGCCGTTTGCCTGGGCAAGCCGGAGCCACAGTCCCCAGCCAACAATGGGGCCCAAAAGAAGCGGAGCGGCGAGAGACGGGGCAGCGCCCAGGTCATCGGGAGTGGAGAAGTGCAGCGGGTACACCCACAGCCGCAGGACACCAGCCACCGCCCACAGCGTCAATGGTGCGTCGCTGAGAGCCATCAGCGGCCACGACTCGCTGCCTGCTCCACCGTCGGCCAACAACGCCCCGCTCCACAGGAACAGCGTCGCCAGACAGCCGAGGGCCAGACTGCGAACAGCCGTCTGCCCTGAACCTCCAGCCACGATGCGTCCCGCGGCCTGTAACAAATCATATACGGCCCAGATGATAATCATAGTGAGAAGGTTGGCCGCCCACAAGGCAACGAGGCCCGCAGAGAGCGAAGCCAGCAACGTGGCCATGAGCCGGGGGTGTGGCTTATCTGTACGACCGAGTTCTACAAGAATCGCGCTGCAAGTTGTCAGCGCCAGTACCAAAGCCAACGGCTGCATAATGACATCAGTCGTCAGCGTCGGCACGGCGCCGAACAGCAGGGAGGGTTGCCACAAGGAGAGGACGACCGTCATTGGTTCCATCCGCGTGAACGTCAGGAGCAGAACGGTGGTGAGGCCAGCCGCCACCAGGGCGATGTAGCGGGTATACGCGCGAGCACGGGGCACGAGGGACAAGCCAAGCGTCCCACCTGCACCCAGCAGTGGCAGAATGATCGTGAGAACAGGGAGTAATGATGGCATTAGACATCAACGTGCTAGAGTGTACTCCCAGCACGCCTTGTTATTCTAACACACAAGGGGAGAGGCCGCAAACAGAGCCTTGTCGAGAATCCTCTCCCATGCAGAGCGAGGCCCCGAGTGCATACCCAGGGCCTCGCGCCACGGCTGGTGAGGGTGGCTGCGGCAGCAAGCCTCTACTTCTCTAGAAAATCCTTTAGCTTGCGGGAGTGTGTAGGATGACGAAGACGGCTGAGCGCCTGGGCCTCTATCTGGCGCACTCGTTCACGGGTCACCCCCAGTTTCTTACCCACCTCCTCAAGAGTGTATGTTTCGCCATCCACCAGTCCATAGCGCAGTTGCAGAATGCGCACTTCACGTGGCGGGAGATCTTGTAGGATAACTCGGAGCAACTCCCGCAACATCGAAAAGGTCACCTCTTCGTCCGGAGCAGAGATGTCTTCATCTTCGATAAAATCACCCAGTTCGCTCTCCCCCTCGTCGTCGGTGGGCATTTCCAGCGAGAGAGGACGGCGTGCCACTCTCAGCATCTCCTCCACCTTGCGCGTAGGAATCTCCAGCGCGACGGCCAACTCCTCGGTGGCGGGCTCGCGCCCTAACTCCTGCGTCAGATGGTGAGCAGTTCGCAGCAATTTATTGATCTGGTCGCCCATGTGGACAGGGACGCGGATGGTGCGGCTCTGATCAGCGATCGCCCGCGTGACAGCCTGCCGGATCCACCAGGTTGCGTAGGTCGAGAACTTATGCCCCAAATGGTAGTTGAACTTGTTGGCGGCGCGTATAAGCCCGATGTTGCCCTCCTGGATCAAGTCGAGGAAGGGGACACCACGGCCAATGTATTTCTTGGCCACGCTGATCACCAGGCGAGAGTTAGCGCGAATGAGGTGTTCACGAGCAGCCAGACCATCTTGCACAACCTTCCCCATTTCGGCCCGTTTTTCGGGATTGAGACCATCCTGGTTCAGTTTCTCCTGGGCAACCTGACTGGCCTCCATGCGCTTGGCCAGCATGACCTCCTCTTCAGCCGTGAGCAACGGCACCCGGCCAACCTCCTTAAGATAGAGGCCAATCGTATCATCTATCGCGATGGTGTCGAAGTACGCCCGCTGGTCGGCTGCTGCGACAACCTGATCAAGCTTCGCGGGCACCCACGTTTTTTGCTTTTCCACCTCTTCCGGTACGCCTACCCTGACGCCGGTCTCCATCAGAGTAGCCAGGATATCCTCAAGTTCCTCCAGGTTCTCTTCGGCCTCAGGAAAAGCAGCCAGGACATCGTCGTACGTGACGAAGCCCTGCTCAGCCGCCTTGGCCAGCAGGTATTCCTCACGGCTCACCCCTTCTTCAATTTCTACCAGTGCATTCTTTTGATCCAACTTCATCTCTCACTCAGCGATAAGGAGCACAGTGCTTGACATCTATCGGTCAGGCAATGTGCTCCCGCCTACAATCGGGTAGTGGCACAAATGCTTTCGTCAAACGTTACTATACCACATTTCCATGCCTCTTGTCAACCCCCAATCGTACTATTTCAAATCTGCATATTGACATCCTTCCATTATCCGCTATACTTCTCCATACTACAGTAGCCGACCGCAGTTCCACTTTCGTATAGTGAAGCACCAATTATAGGACACAATCAACATAAATAAGGAGGAAGAACTATGACCATCAAACTGACCTGGTACGGACATGCTGCTTTCGCTCTGAACGTTGGAGGGACACAGGCCCTGGTGGACCCATTCCTCACCGGCAACCCCTTCGCCCCTGTCTCAGCCGACGCAGTCGAAGCCGACTACATCCTGGTCACCCACGGTCACGGCGACCACATCGGTGATACGGTCGCCATCGCCAAGCGTACCGGAGCCCTTGTCATCTCCAATTTCGAGATCTGCAACTGGCTCCAAGCCCAGGGCGTAGCCCGCACCCACGCCCAGCACATCGGCGGTGGCTTTCAGCATCCCTTCGGTTACCTGAAACTGACCATAGCTCACCACGGCTCCAGTCTGCCCGATGGCTCCTACGGCGGCAACCCCTGTGGGCTGCTGCTGACCACCGAGAACAAGAAAATCTACCTGGCCGGCGACACCGCGCTTTTCTACAGTATGCGTCTCATCGGCGAGGAAGGGATTGACCTAGCCGCTCTGCCCATTGGAGACAATTTCACTATGGGACCGGACGATGCGCTGCGAGCAGTCAAATTGGTCGAGCCCCAGGTCGTCATCCCCATTCACTACAATACCTTTGACGTCATCGTACAAGATCCGCACGCCTGGGCCAAGCGGGTGTGGGCCGAGACGTCTGCCGAGCCGGTAGTGCTCAAACCCGGCGAGAGTTACGAATTGTAGCACACAAGTACAAGGAACAAGCAGACAAGGACGTTAAGACACCTGAGCACCTTGTCTACTTGTGTATTCGTCTGCTTACTAGTGAGGAGTAAACAATGGACGACCGTACTATCGCCCGAGCAATCGAGATACTGGAGACCGACCCCGACTTCTACGTGCCAGTTAAGAAACTGTGGCTCATGTGCCAGGGAGAGGGGCTGGGCCTCGACCTGGAACTGGACGACCTCCACCAGGTGTTCGTGGACGACGAGCGATTCGAGTTTACGCCCGGCGTGGACCACACAGAGAGCTTTGAAGATGACCCCGAGTTCGCCGCTGAGATGGAGCGGGAGATGGAAGCGTTGGGCTTCTACAGCGGCCCGCGCGTCAAGCTGGTCTCCCGTGAGATGACGGCAGAGGACGTCTTTGCCGCCATGACCCGCAACCTGACGCGGATGAACGAAGCGCTCCAGGGTGCGTGGGAGACGCGGCCCGAGGGCGACCAGGAAACCGAAGACCAACTCCTTGACATCCTCGCCACCGGGCAGAAGTTGGTACGGGAGATCCAGGAGCTCATCGAACAGCATGAGAAGAAGGACGAGGAGTAGCCCGTGGCCACCGTCGCTGCGTGGGCGATTGGACCTGCTACGAAGTCTGCCCGGTGGGTTGCTGGGCGCCGGACAGGGAACGTCACAAGGCAGTCTTTCACGACGCGCAGCGGCGTATCGCCTGTGGCGCTTGCGCGTTACAATGTCCGGGAGAAGCGATCGAACTGCGGTAACTCATAGCACAGAGAAGGAGACAAACGATGAAACGCATGATTCGCTGGTACGACTACATCACGGTCAACGTCTACTGGCTAGGGCTGACGATGGTCTCGCAGAGCAACGGTCTCATCGTGCCGCTGCTAGTACAGAGATTCGTTGGCCCAGAACAGCAAGGCACCGCCTTTGGCCGCCTGCGCCTTTACACCCTGATGGTCGCCCTGTTGGTCCAGGCGCTGATGGGCATGCTTTCAGACCGCAGCACTCTGCGCTGGGGGCGGCGACGCCCGTTCATTCTAGTCGGCACGCTGCTGAACATGGCGTGTATGATTGCCATCGGAGCCTCGCCCGGCTACTGGCTCCTGTTCGGAGCAGTAGTGCTCTCACAGATTGCCTCCAACATCGCCCACGGCGCGGAGCAAGGACTGATTCCCGACCTTGTGCCGGAAGACCGTCGCGGTCGCTTCTCCGGCGTGAAGTCCATTATGGAACTTCTGCCGGTTATCATTGTCGCCCTCACCGTCGGCAAACTGGTCGCGGCAGGGCAGATGTGGGCCGGCATCCTGGTGGCAATTGGCATCCTGTTCCTGAGCATGGCCATCACTATGTTTGTCCGTGAAGAACCACTGCGCGAATCTCCCGGCCCGCTGGATTGGGAACCATTCGGACGCCTCGTGGCAATGACACTGGTTTTCATGATAGTCATTCTGGGTCTGGGAGAGATTGTCAAAGGAATAGGCAAACTCCTGGGCGATGTGAATTCGGTGACCACACTCCTGATCGTGATGGGGGGCACGGGCCTGCTGGCGATGGCCGCCGCCGTCGTCGTGGGCGTGTGGGCCAGCGTGCACATCAGCATCGGCGGCGAGGCGGCACGGCGTTATCCATCCTTCACCTGGTGGGTGATCAACCGGCTGGCTTTCCTCGTTGGAACCGCAAACCTTTCCGGTTTCGCGGTCTATTTCCTGCAGGCCCGGCTGGGCCTGAAGGGCGAGGCAGCCGCGGGGCCAGCCTCACAACTGATGATGGTGGTCGGCATCCTGATCCTGCTGTGCGCATTGCCGAGCGGCTGGCTCGCTGACCGGATCGGGCGCAAGCAACTGGTGGCATTTAGCGGTATCGGGGCGGCAGTGGGCGCGCTGGTGCTCGTCCTGGCCCCAAATATGGCCGTGATATACGTGGGCGGCTGCATAGTCGGTGCTGCCACAGGTATATTCTTCACCACCAACTGGGCGTTGGGAACAGACGTGGTGCCCAAAGAGGAGGCCGGACGCTACCTGGGCATTTCCAACCTGGCCGGGGCAGGTGCAGGGGCAGTGGGAGGTTACATCGGGGGCCCCATAGCCGACTATTTCACCGTCCATGTCCCTCAATCACCGGGATTGGGGTACCTGCTGATCTTCGCTATCTACGCAGCCCTCTTTCTCCTCTCTGCTGGTGTCTTGGTCAAGGTACGTGAGGTATGGAAAACTGAGCAAGGGTAGATTTCCTGGTTGTCTAGCAGTCTGTCGGAGTGAAAATGCCGTCCCTAAATCTGCGGCTTTTTGCGGCAAAAGTGGTACGCAAGACCTGAATTCAGGCCCAAAATCGCGCTTGAGTGGGGCTTTTCTCAGCAAAACGTGTTCTCTCCAACAAGCTACTAGTCGTACTAATTGATATAGCATGCAAGTAAATATTATTGTAAATTGTAGTCGTAGTAGTAGGGCAGGGGAAAGCGGGGAAAACGTGTGTGCTGGGGCTGAACTGCCTTGGATATGGCGGGTGAGTGAACACGAGGCTGTAAATATGGAGATATAGGCGAAACATATTATCCACAATCGGTTGTGGACGGCGAGGGAGAGGGGAGGGCGTACCCTGGGAGCAGGTGGCTAAATAGTCACCTGCTTCCTGCATGCGAGGACACAAATTCCCTCATGCAGGCTAGAGTTATCCCCATGCCGCCTCTGTTATCCACAGAAAACAGGGGGTTATCCACAGGCCGGGTGCTGTGGGAGGAGCATCGGGGTCATGTCTCCCCCCAGATATGGGGGGGACAGGGGCTCAGAGACCAGGACTGGCGGATGTGGATATTGACGAGAGGGTGTGGAAAGCGAGGTAGTCAGGTCACTTGTCGTTGTTGTAGAGCTGCTGGCGCAGAGTGATGACCTGGCGTCGGATGTCCGTATCCTCCTCGATCAGGTCGGCGATGCGCTCGCAGCCGTAGAGGATGGTAGTATGATCACGTCCTCCCAATACTGTCCCAATCTGGGGTAGCGATGCCCCGGTCTCTTTGCGGATAAGGTACATCGCGATCTGACGTGGGCGTGCGATGGCTCGGCTGCGGCTGCGTCCCTGGAGTGCGTTGACCTCAACGCTGAAGTGGAGAGCCACTGCTTCCACTATCTGCTCCGGGGTCAGTTTGCTGCGCCGGGGGAGCAGATTGCTCAGGGCTGTCTCAGTGATTTCCGGTGTGAGGGGTTGGTGGGTGAGTTGGGAAAGAGCCAGCACGCGGTTGAGCGCACCTTCGAGTTCGCGGATGTTGCTTTGTATCTGGCTGGCGATGAGGACGAGAATCTCGTCGGGGACCGATACACCACAGGCGACAGATTTGGAGCGCAAGATGGCGATGCGCGTCTCCAGATCAGGCGGCTGAATGTCGGCGATCAATCCCCACTCGAAGCGGGAGCACAGCCGCTCCTCCAGCGTAATCATTGCCTTCGGCGCTCGGTCCGAAGAAATGACGATTTGCTTCACGGCACCGTGGAGCGTGTTGAAGGTGTGGAAAAACTCCTCCTGGGTGCTTTCCTTGCCGGCGATGAACTGGATATCGTCCACGAGCAGAACATCGGCGGTGCGGTACTTTTCGCGGAAGGCGTCGGTGGTGTGGGAGCGAATGGCCTCGATGAGATCGTTGGTGAACTCCTCCGATGAGATGTAGAGTACGCGCAGGCCCTGTGCCTGACAGGTGTGCCCGATGGCGTGTAGGAGGTGCGTCTTGCCCAAGCCCACTCCTCCGTAGATAAAGAGCGGGTTGTAGGCGGCGGCGGGATTCTCGGTCACGGCCATGGAGGCCGCGTGGGCCAACCGGTTACCTGGCCCCACCACGAAGCTATCGAAGGTATAACGCGGATTCAGGTTCGCGAGAGAGGAAGCTGAGACCGGTGCTGAGGCCAGCGTGGGCAGATTGAGCAAAGGAGCGTCGTCCTGCTGCTGGCCCTCCTCGCTCCACACGACGAACCTGACTTCGACGGTCCGACTGGTCAGCCGGGCGAGGGTTCGTTTGATGGTGGCGAGCAGCCGGTGCTCCAGCCAGTCCTTGGCATACCCACTCTTGACAGCAACGACAAAGGTGCCATCTTCGTACTTCAGCAACCTGGAGTCACGCAACCAGGTGTCGAAGGTGGCCTGCGTCATCTGAAGTTGAAGTTCGCCGAGTGCGGCCGACCAGACGTGGTCAGATTCCATTGTAGATTATGTGAACAAGGACTGATTAGCGGCAGGAAACAGCGCGGGGTCAGAAAAACAGATTCCACAGCCCGCGTGGGATTGGTGGCCCTTTCTCGTTGCCAGCCAGAGTGGCTGCTTGAGGCAGAGCATTCCCTAGCGGTGGCCGACTGTCCCGCTCTGAAGCGTAGCCCCATTTTACCAGAGGAGTGAGCGCTTGGCAACCGTTTTCAGCCGTAGTGAACTTAAAAGGGACAGCGTTTTAATGTAAGTTATGGAGAGTGCCTGACTGACGATCGGCGTGCTGTGTTCTTCCTATTCCTTCGGCTTGCGAGGGCGACAACCCCAAGATATGGGGGTGGCATCTGGCAAGGGGCTTCTGGGCGGATGCGTGCTGCCTCCCAAAACCGCGCCGCACACAGGTCAGAATTGGCTAACAGTGCCAAATCTGCTACGGCACTTCAGAATACCGGCAGCAACGCGAGACCGACCAGCAGACCAGCCACCCATCCACCGGCGACGTCCGAGGCGAAATGTACCTGAAGTACAACTCGGGCCAGCCCGACCAGCCCGGCCCACAGTGCAAACGTCGCCGTGCCCCAGGGAGGTAGGAGCGGGGCCAGCAGCACGACCAGACAGGCGGAGCGGCTGGCGTGGCCGGAAGGGAAAGCGTGGCGGTCAAACTGTGTGTAGAAACCTCGCCCCTCGCCCGGTGGGCGTTGGCGTCGGAAGAGCCACTTGAGGGCGGTGGTGGCTGCACCGGCGACCAGTGTCCCAACCAGCACGCGCCATCCGAAGTCGCGCCAGGTCCCATCTCCCCATACGAGCGCCATGGCCGCGCCAGTCAGCCAGAGCGGGCTGTCGCCGCTGTGAGCGATGATGAGCGCCAGCAGGCGCAGGAAGCGCGCCTCACGCGGGACGGCGAGGCGCGTCGATGATTGCCGATCGATGGTGATGAAATGCCGCAGGCGGGCCATCCCTTACTCGGTTCCAGCGGCGCGGGCCTCAAGTTCGGCGCGCACGATTTCCAACTGGAAGGGTTTGTCCACGTCCATCCCTATCTCGGCGTAGGGGAAGGGGACACCCCGCCCGCGCACATTGAGCGCTTTGCCGCCACGTCGTTCGGCCTCAGCCAGGGAGAGGCGGCGGGTGATGAGTTTGAGGAGGGGCCACAGGCCAATCATGCGGGCCTGCTGCAGCGCGTTCTTGCGCGCCCCAGCCAGACTCTGCCACAGGTCCCGCTGGCTAAGGGTTATGCTGGGGCGGATAAGCAGGAGATCGCCGCCAGCGAAGTCCCCCTCGCGCAGGTGGATGTAACTGCGGCGTGCTTCGGGGAAGCGGGCTTCCATTACCGGGCGCTCGACGATGCTGTAGTACAGATCGTGGTCAGTGTGGAGGCACTCTTCGATGAAGGCGTCCACGATGGCCGGGGTGATGGTGGGCACGTCGGAACTGCTGAGAAGTATTGCGTCCAGGTCGGGATAATAGTCCAGTGCGTATTGGAGACCGGCCTCGGCATTGGCCAGAAGCCCCCCAGCGTCGGGTACGTACTCAACCGGCACCGGAAACCGCACCTCGGCAGCAGGGTCAAGCGCGACGATGATGATGTGTTGAATGTAGCGGGACCCGGCCAGGGCGTCCACTACGTAGGCGATCATCGGCTTGCCAGCGATAGGGATGAGGGCCTTAGGCCTGCCTTGGGTGTACTCGGCCAACGGATCGTCGTCACTGGGGCTCCAACCAGCAGTGACGACGGCTGCGACCGACGGTTGCTCGTTCATCCTGTCCTCCTAATTCAATGAGGGTTCGTAGTGGCGACTTCAGTCGCTCATCCCTCGTCATGGACGACCGAAGTCGTCACTACGAATGAATTGCCAGTGTCCACTACTCGTCCAAACGTTGGATTGTGGGCTTAAGGCCAAGTTGCTTCAGCATCTCCTGGAGTTCGTCAGTAGTGAGCGGGCGTCCCTTACCTGCGATGGCGACCAGGGCGGCCTCCATCATGTTGGTGCCGAAGGAGCGGCCCTCCAGCCGTGGGGTGGATGTGACCAGGTAGTGCACCCCGCGCTGGCGGAAAGCCTCGACGTCGGCTGCCGTGGTGGTGTTAGTGGCGATGATCTTGCCGTCGAGCCGGTCGGGCATGTGTTGTTTGATGTAGAGGCAATCGCCGCAGATGACGGTGGCCCAGGCGTACCACTTGCCGAACTTCGGCACGATCTGCTCCTGCTTCTCACCGGTGGGGTAGAGGAACTCCAGCGGCAGATGGCCAACGATGGGCATAAGGATGCGGGCCAGGATGCGCAATCCGCGCAGTGAGCGGATCGGGATGGGTATGCCCAGTGCGAACCCCAGGTCGCCGAAGAGGGTCTCGTATCCTGCTTCGTCGAAGGAGAGAGCGCTGCCGTAGCGATCCACACCAGCGGTGACGAGCGCCCGTTTGGGCTGGACATCGTTACCAATCTCCCGCTCGATGAACTGGGCGATACCGCGCTCCAGGGTCTGCTTGAGACCGCCGCCGTCTACAACCGGCGTCTGCCGGACGCCGGTGACCAGTTTCTGTGCGTCGTAGAGGGGATAGTAGCGACCGGCGACGGTCATGCCCAGGTCAATGCCTCCCACGCCAAAGGCGTCCACCTTGCCATCCAGTTCGTTGTATAATTGGGTGGCTTTCTTGACGTCACCGTCGGTGCCTGTACGCTCGATGGTGATTTCTTCGCCGAGGAGCGTGAGGGGGACCTTCTTATCGCGAGTAGAGCTCCCCAGGCTAATGCTGACGGCCTGTTTCATAGAATATTCCTCCTGGTTGATAGCGTATGATGATATTTATACATGATAACCCGCCAGCGTGGCGGGCGATGCGCTAACGGCGGATTTTATCAGATTGTGAGGCTGTGTCAATCTGGGATTGACGGCGGGGTATAGTTCAGAACTTTGGAGGCTCCTCGGTGCCGGTTTGTCGAAAGGCTATCTGGTGAACAAATTAGAGGCGCGGTCACCGCGCCCCTACTTTGGGGCTGTCAAGAAACAGCTTCCCGTTCTCGGAACTATCGGCCACGGTAGGGCGGGTTAGCGGCGAGTCAGGCGTGGAGCCGTCTCGTACTGATACATTCGTTGCGGTTACTTTCATCGAAGCAAATCACCCCAGCCGCCTACCTGCCGTCCCACGAAGTGGCAGGTAGGCCGCTCTCTCGTTTTCCTCAACCGGACTCGATGCTTACCACGGCTCCAGTGACCCGCTGTTTCTATCCAAGTCGCGGCCAACCCGCCCTACGAAACAGGTGGTTAGAATGGACGTCTCCACAGTGGGAGCGTCTCCAATAGTGGACACCGTGCCATGCAGAAGGGTTCCACGTCCCAGTGACGGGTTAGAGATTACATTAGCGCGGCTCCCACTTCACGGCGTCAAATCCGATCAGGCGCGTCACACGCGGCTCGAAGGTGACATCGGCCAGCGAGACGTAGTCGGCGCGCGTGCCCCGGAACCAGTACGTTCCCAGCGACACCCAGCGGTTCCCGTTGACCGACTGGTTCACGATGCGCAGGGTGAAGCCACCGGCGTGCGAGATCCAGTAGCGTGCCCGTGAAGTGGTCGTGTAGCGTTCCGGGATGTACGCGAAGACCTCGTATCGCCCTGGCGCCAGGCTGGGATACCAGCGCGCCCAGTTGTAGTTCGGCCGCCCCCGATCGTTGTTGCGCGTCCAGATCAGGCGGTCTCCGTAGCCTTCGGATACAATGCGCCAGCCGGCCGGTGCTCCTCCTTTGACAAAGCCCGCGTCGGTGTCGTCAACGATCACCGCGTCCGGCGGTGGCGGCGGTGGAGTATCCACGCGATCCCACGAGAGTTGGGCGACGGCCCCGCCACCGTTCTCGTAGTATTCCATCTTGACCGGAATGGCGCCTTCAGGCAGATAGATGTCACCAGTGTACGTCGTGGGGGGCTGGTCCCGCCAGGTGTCAATGAGCAGGTGGTGATTCACCCAGAGACGGCCGCCATCGTCCACCGTCATCTTGAAGCGGTACATACCGGCCAACAGGCTGAGATCCCGTGTCCAACGGACCGAAAACCTGTCCGTGTTGATAACGCCCCAGGCAGGTGAGCCAGTGCCCCAGTCATAGTAGATGTGTGGGTCATCTTGGACGAGGGCCGGGCTGCCGCTGAGCGTCACGTTGTTGAAGTACTCGCCGCGCCAGTTGGTGACCGGCACGGATGTTGGCGCCCACGACACCTTGGTAACGGCCCCGACGGTGTTTTCGTAGAACTCGACCTTCACCAGGTGATGACCAGCACTCAGACTCTTCTCGACGCTGACCGTTTTCGGCGGGTGGTCGTACCACTCATTGATGATCAGAGTGCTGTCTATCCAGACCCTGATCCCGTCGTCGCTGGTGGCCGTGAAACGGTACGTGCCGGGCTCCTCGTCAATGTAGCGCGTCCAGCGGGCGGAAAAGTGGTCCGTGTTGACGCCGGGACCCGGAGAGCCGGTCCCCCAGTCGTGATCTAGGTCGGCCTCGCTGCGCTGAAGCACGGGGGATCCAGAAAGCGCCATATTGTTCCAATACGACGCCTGCCAGGTGGGATCAGAGTGCTGAGGCCAAGGCGGCTGGGCCAACGCTGTACTGGTCAGCATCAGCGCGACGAGCACTCCGATGAGCAAACGAACTCGCTTAACCATCGTGCACCTCCTTCTAAAATCTCAGAAACGCATCTCCCATATTGCATCCAATGGAGCATCCTTATTGTTAGACGTTTAGCCGCGCCAAGAAGTTCCACGTTCTGGCGAAGAAGCCATCCTCCCTCCCTGCCATTTGACCTTCACTCGTTCGATATGACGACCAGATCCTCTGGCCCGTAGACGTGTTCGGCGGTGAAGGCGATCCAGCGGCCATCGGGTGAGATGAGCACCGTTTCATACTGACCTGAGAAGTAGCCCCCGCCGGGGTACGTCTCAGCAAGCCTGGGGATAACACGGGTGGATCGAGAACAGGTCTCTTTTGACAGGGTATCTGTGTCACCCTCGAAGGGTGTGACTGTATCTGTGTCCAGGTGATAGGTCTGGGGGGCGTCCGGAGAACCGGGGTGCCAGCCGTCCATATCGTAGAAGCCCTCGCACCACTGGCGGTAGACGAGTGTCTGCGCGTCCACCCAGCCCAGCGGCTCGTATTGGCACCCGCGCACTTCGGCTGCGGCCTGACAACTTTTGACCGCTCCGGCCAGCAGGCCTGGCCTGTCCACGACGCGCAGTTCGACGCCGGGCGCGGCTTCGACGGCCGGCTGGTAACGCATCAGCAGCGGGAAGACCAGGATTGCTACGAGAGCGGCTGCCAGCAGGTAGAAGCGTTTGTGCCGCCATACCTGGCCACGTTCGCGTGCGATCAGCCAGATTAGCGCCACCAGCGCCAGCCCCAGCGCGGCCAGGCTGATGACCAGGTAGCGCGTCATAGCGCTCAAGAGCATGGCGGTGAAGAAAACCGGGACAAAGAGGATGGCGAATCCTCCCGGCGGCGTACCTGAAAACAGTGTGACGATCAGCCTAAGCAGAGTTAGCAGGGGTGTAGCCACCAGGAAGGGCAGGGCGAACAGGGTCGCCAAACTGGCGAGTGCAAACTCCGATTTTTCCATCGTTTTCACCGCTCCACCTCCGGTTTTCTCATTTGCGCCCTCGACACTATAGCGGATTGAGAAACGAACGGATATTCTCTCGCCTGGTCGTCCGTTTTATTCCAAATCCGCTGTTGTGTTCTGATGATACGCCGAAAAGGACTTGCCTGCTGAACACTTTCCTGACGCCCGACGGGTGGGTGGGCTACGTGCCGGGGTAGTAGGCCAGCATCAAGCTCCGCTTACGTTTCACGTCGGGTCAGACAATCAGCCAAGAGGCGGCTCAGGCTAGCGGTCAGCGATCAGCAACCGCATATAGTCTCCGATGTCAGCGAAGTCCTCCAGCGCCCAGGTGGCCTCGATCACCTGCCGTTGCCTCTCCGGCGTGAGCACGGCGGCAGCGTTGGCGCGGAACTTGGCGACGATGTCATCGTCACTCATCGGATTCTCCGGGCTGCCCTTGGCGTGGTCCACCTGCTCCTCGTAGACCTCCCCGCCGGTGGTGGTGATGCGCACGATGGCCCGCTTCACCGCTGGGAAGAGCCCGTCAATCTCGGGGTCGGCCACGACCTTGATCTTGGGCAAAGTGGCCCAGATGCGCGGGTCGCGCAACTTCTCCTCCTCGAAGGAACTGGGCAGGACGTTGCCGTCAACGACGGCGGCGGCGATGCAGTAGGGCAGGCTATGGTCGGCCGTTTCCTTCGTCGTGGGCCGGTACTTGGAGGGGTCGGAGAGGATGTCGGCCCCACGGGTGGTGGTGCGCACGTGCACCTCGGCGATCGTCTCGGCAGTGATACCGTGGGCGCAGCATAAGTTCAACACGGCGGTGATGGGCTGGTGGGTCAACGCCTCGGTGGGGAAGGCTTTATAGGAGCAGGTGGTGATGAGGAACTTCTCCCCTGGTTCGACTTCGCTCACCACAGGCAGGCCGTCCAGCAGTGTGTCGGTGGACCACTCGACGTTGCTCAGCACCTCGATCAGCCCTTCTTTGCCCTCGATGACCTCGACCGGGCCGGTGTAGCCCTCGCGGGCCAGGAGCGCGGCGCGCACCCCTGCCTCGGTCGCCATCGGGTCGGCGGTGTTCTTCATATTCGTCAGGTGGCCCGCCACGACGCCACCCAGGGTGAAGTGGGAACTAGCGGAGATGCCGGCCGCCGCGACGGTCTGATCCTCGCTCAGGCCGAGAATGCGGGCCGCAACGAATGGGGAGACGAATTGGGTCAGGCTGGCGTGGTGCCAGCCGACCTCGCGGATGCCAGGGGTGGCGGCCAGGCACCAGCGCATCTCCAGTTCATAGGCGATGAGGATGCCAACCAAGGCCTCCCGCCCATCCCGATGTGCGGCTTCCCCAGCGGCCAGCGCGGCCGGGATGATGTCAGAGGGGTGGGAGGGGTCTTGCTCCCAGTAGATGTCGTTGTAGTCCAGCGCGCGTATCAATAGCGCGTTCATCAGCGCGGCGTTGGCGACGTTGGTGCGGTGACCGCTGCCGATGACCGTCGCCTCCGGCGTGCCACCCAAGCCGACGACGTAGCGGTGAGCGGCTTGCATGTCCTCGTATGGTACAGCGGCCAGTGCGCAGCCGGCGGAATCGAGCAGGAAACGCTTGGCCTCTCGCACCGCGCCGGCGGGTATGTCTTTGTACTGCAGGCCCAGCGCAAAGCGGGCCATCTGATGGGTGATAGAGTTCATCTGCATGTCCTCCTTGGAATGTGTGTTTGTAGAGTGCGGTGTTGCTGCCCGGGGACCTGCATGGACAATGGGCGCCTTGGTAGCCAGCTACAAGTCTATGCAGGGCAACTCGTCGGCACAGTCGCGCTCGTGCAACCTGCAACTACCGGAGCATTTCTGCTTTCATCCATCCGACAATCGCGGTGAACCACTCCCTATACTCACTGCCGGTGACGAAGAGAGTTAACATAGATCCAATCTGCGGTCCGAGGAATCGCAAAGTGCCACTGATGTCAATCGGCGAGCTAGGACTTTCATCAATTCGGGTTAGCAACTCTTGATAGGGCTCTAGCGACTCGGACCACGATTCGCCTGATGCCATCTTCTGACGGATCTCTGCAATTTGCTGTTCTATCTCGCATCTCACTTGATTCTTGAGATGCTCAACCAGATCCTTTAGAGTGGATATTGGGAGCCTGAATAGGAGTGGGTTATAGATAAGAGTAATGCCAGCAATAACTGAGAAGGCCCCTATGAATGGCCAGGTAAGCCGATTTAGGCCCTCGACCCGCTGAGATATCCCATTGTACGCTACCAATTGCGAAAAGTGTTGCCTGTCTCACATAATAGGAGGCTGTACACGTCACAGCCACTGACTTGGCTGGTGCGAGCCAATTGAAGCGGATACGGTCAAACCGTGCGAATGTGTACAACAGATAGAGTGATGCGGGAACTACCCATATAGCTGCGCCGCCTGCCAGTCCGAGGATCAGCAAAACGGTGACGGCGTACACGCCAAAGAACGAGAGCGGAAGGACGCCTGAGACAAAGAACATGACTATCTCGAGGATGGTGAGAACGAAAGTCACCAACGTTTGACCGCGTGAAACGTACATCAGTGCCCAGCACCCCTCGATTGACTCAATCTGTTCTTCAGATGTCAACGCTTCTAGGATCTCCAGGACCAAGCGTAGGGTAAGTTCTCGCATAGTCCAGAGGAACCAAACGGCGTAAGCCCAAGTCACGGCAACGGAAACCACCAATGGCCAGTACCAAGCAAAGTGGTCAGTGGCACCGAACGGCACCATACCCCAGCATGCGAGGAGAAAGACGCCCACACCAAGCGGAATGTGAAACGTCCTTGGCAGTCGGAGCCTGCGTTCAAGCCATACAGGGAAGCGTTCGTACCACGGTGCATATTTCGTTCTTAGATTATTGAGTGCTCGCTTTCGGGCCTTCACCAAGTTGGACTCTTCACTTGACTGTGAAGTGTTCACACTGCCTTGCGATGACATCTCGTCCTCCTTGAAATCCAGGTGGTCATCCTCTTGCGTGTTAGTGGCGTGTACAGTACGATGGCATTGCTGACTGCGGGTGCCTGTAGCCAACCAGTGGAGAGTGAGACATGAGCACATAAGCGCAAATCATTGCCCCAGCAGGCTCCTTCGCGCGATGTGTGAGCAGATTAGCGTAAGCCCCCATCTCATGGTTAGGGAGCGTGCTTCAGTGCTGCTGTCACATCGCATATAGGCATGTGTCTCTTAATAGTCGAATACAAGTCTGTGTGGGGCAACTCAGTTGGCGCAGTCGCGCTCGTGCAACTTGCAACTACCGGAGCATCTCTGCCCTAACCCACTCGACAATCGAGGTGAGCCACGTCCTATATTCGATGCCAGTGGCGAAGAGGGTTAGCATAGACCCAATTTGTGGTCCGAGGAATCGCAGAACTCCGCCGAGATCAACTGGCGAGTTGGGGCTCTCGTCAATCTGGGTTAGTAGCTCTTGATAAGGCTCTAGCGACTCGGACCACGGTTCACCTGATGCCATCTTCTTGTCGTAGATTTCTGCAATCTGCTTTTCTATCTTGCCTCTCACTTGATTCTTAAGACGTTTAACCATAGTCTCTAGAGTAGATTTTGGGAGTATGAACAGGAGCGGGTTGTATATGAGAGTAATGCCAGCAATAATCGAGAAGGCCCCTATGAATGGCCAGGTAAGCCGATTTAGGCCCTCGACCCGCCCTAGCACAAATATGATGTCCCATTGTATGCTACCGATCACAAAAAGTGTCGCCTGTCTCACATAATAGGAAGCCATACACATCACAGACACCGACTTGGCCGGTGCGAGCCAGTTGAAGCGGATATGGTCAAACCGTGCAAATGTACGCAACAGATATAGTGATGTGGAAACTACCCATATAGCTGCACCACCCATAAATCCCATGATCAGCGCAGTGGTGGCAGGATATATGCCGAAGAACAAGAGTGGAATGACACCCGAGACAAACAACAGGACTATCTCAATGATGCTGCCAACAATAGTCACCAACATCTGACCACGTGAAACGTATATCAGTGCCCAGCATCGCTCGATTGCATCAATCTGTTCCTCAGATGTCAGCGTTTCCACAATCTCTGGAGCCAAGCGTAAGGTGAGATCTCGCATGGTCCAAAGAAACCATACGGCGTATGCCCAAGCCAGGGCAACACAAATCATTACTGACCAGTACCAAGTGTAGTGGTCAGCGGCACCGAGTGGCACCATGCCCCAGCACGCGAGGAGAAAGACGGCGACGCCAAGCGGAATGTGAAATACTCTCGGCAATCGAAGCCGATGCTCAAGCCATCCAGGGAAGCGTTCGTACCACGGCGCATATTTCGTTCTCAGATTCTTGAGTGCCCGCTTTCGGACCTTCACCAGGTCGGACTCCTCGCTTGACTGTGAAGTGTTCATACTGCCTTGCGACGACACCTAGCCCTCCTCAAGTCCAGAATGATGGACAGCGTTTATTGGCTTGCCATTACTGATTGTGCGGTTCCAGATGCCCCGATGCTCGACAAGTAGCAAGGATCCAAAGAGATCGCAAAACGTTCAAAGTCTAAGTTAATCGCGAGCACCAGCAGCGCATATCTTCCCAAGGCAGGCAGCATAGGCAGCAAGCGCCGTGGAATGGAGCGTAGGCTGTAGAAATCCCGGTAAGCCCTCTGAACACCTTCTGCGAGCTCTTTTGGAGACATCTGCATTGGCCTGAACACCACGTGAAATGCATCATACAGGTTCCAGTCCCTGGTTAGAATCCTCCCCTCACGCGCTAGCCTCTCGCAGAGCCTCGTTCCCGGAAAAGGGGTCAAAGGGCAGAACTGAGCGACCTGCACCCGATTCTTATCGCAGAAGTCCACAGTCTTGTCAAATACGTCTTTTCCGTCAACATCGAAACCAAAGATAAATCCCGTCTGTACAACAATACCATGTGCATGGACTCTACGAATCAGGTGAGAGTACTCCGTTGCCCGGTATATTGATGCCTTATTTGCTTCCTTGAGAGCCTCTTGACTCAGTGACTCGAGTCCGATGAACAGCCCACGACATCCGCTTTCAGCAGCTAGGCGAAGTAACCCTTCATTCTGAGCGATGCGAATACTGCATTGGCTCACCCAATCAACCCTAAGTGGCTTCAGACGCTTGAACAGCTCTGCTGCATAGGCAGGGTCACCCACTATATTGTCATCTGCGAATAGCACTGAATTTCTTCCTATGCCGCGGGACGACTCTTGCTTTACCCTAATCTCTTTGATGACTGAGTCCAATGACCGATGTCTGATCTTCCTACCATTGAACGCAGTCACTGAGCAGAACTCGCAGTCGTAAGGACACCCACGTGTTGTCTGAACTACATTAATAGAAAAATAGTCAGACTCATGGATTTCAGTTCGTCCGCAGATAGGCAACTCTCGAAGATCAACGGCGTGCCCTACATTGTAGAACTGTTGCAGTCTGCCATTCTGCACGTCCTGGAGGATTCTCGGCCAAGCCGAATCCGCTTCACCAATGACCACGCTGTCCGCATGTGCGATAGCCTCTTGCGGGCAGACGGAAGGATGAATCCCGCCCAATATGACTTTGCTACCCAGCCTTCTATATGCATCTGCTATGACGTACGCTCGGCATGCTGTAGAAGTCAGTACGGAGATGCCCACAACATCCACGGGCTCAAAAGTCAAATCCTGAATGTTCTCATCTACTACCTCGACTTCCGTGTCAGGGGGAGTGGCGCAAGCCAGCCGCAACAGCCCTAAGGGCGGTACGCGATAGATTCTCATACCCCATAGACCCTGCTGCCACCTCGGCGCGATTAGCCGTATCTTCACTTAGATTTCTCCTTCCACAACACACTTCGCACCTTATGGATGTTCAGGTGATCACTCGAACAAAAGTGTCCAACAATAATACCCCATAAACGTTGGGAAAGCAAATTCGCGCGACAGCCAGTGTGCCTGTGCCTGTCTCTGCGCCAGTACTCAACCCAACACCGAACTGTCAGAAGGCAAGGCGTTCAGAGGAACCAAGTGGAAGTGGTGAGGATGATTGTATTTGTCCTTATTCGGTGCGTAACACATCGTTGTTTGGCGGGTTGCTATTTGAGCGGTAGTATGGTATATACTTCACCTCAGGCAACACGGGGTAGTTAATCTGGTGATTGCCTACATCTCGCCGCTGCCTGTCCTGGCCTGTCCGGCCACGGCAGGCCAGAGAGAACGCCAAGGGCGCAGAAAAGGCATTCTCTGTGAGCATTGGGCTCTCAGCGATAAGGAGAAGTGGTGGTGGTCGGGCCTGTACCGGGACATGTGGGTAATCACCGTATATTTATGGCGCAGTCAGTGGTCAGCCGAACATCTGTACACTGATTGGATGCCTCTTGTGCTGCACACGTGGCCATGGCGCGGGCATGTTGTGATCTGTGGTGAATGAGGGCCACGGCAGTGTCTTTGATGGTGAGACATCTATCCGATAATAATGGGTAAGTAAGAGGTTAAGGCTATGGTAGGCAAGCAGTATGTGTCAGGCAATGGTGTCAGTTCGGTGCCCTTCGATCGGAGGGTGCTCTTACTGCCTTATTGTCTTCGGCCCAGCCGTGACTGCCCTGGGGAGATGACCAAGCACGGGTTGGACTGTGGAGAGTGCCAGCGGGCAGAGTGTGCGATCTATCAATTGCGTTCTGCTGCGGAGGCGGCCGGGTATCAGGGCGTCTGTGTGTCACCGGGCGGGCGGCTGGTGCTCCGCTACTTGGTCAGGCAACAGCCAGAAGGTGTGGTAGCCATCGCGTGTGACAAGGAGCTCGAAGAGGGTAAGGAAGCGGTGGAGGGGATGGAGTGGCAATGTGGCAGGTTGCACGCCACCGGTGTGCCCCTGCTGGAGGATGGCTGTGTAGATACAGTGGTGGATGTTGAAGCCGCTCGATCGGTGATACTTGAGTACAATGCCACCGGCTGATGGGCCGGAGCCTAGCCCCGGCCCATCTGTGTCGCAGCTCTACAGCCGTTCTGCCACTGCCTGCGCCACCTCCAGTGTCGTGTTGCTCCCGCCCAGGTCGTAGGTGCGCACCTTCCCCTCGGCGATCACGTCGGCGATGGCCTGCTCCAGCGCCTGCGCCGTGTCTGTCTCTCCTAGCCAATCCAGCATCAGTTTAACCGCTAACAGCATAGCGGTGGGGTTGACCTTGTAGAGGCCGGCGTACTTGGGGGCCGAACCGTGAGTGGGTTCGAAGATGGCGAAGTCGTCGCCGATGTTGCCGCTGGAGGCGAACCCCAGCCCGCCGACCAACTGCGCCGCCAGGTCGGAGACGATGTCGCCGAACATGTTGCTTGAGACAAGCACGCCGTAGTCCTGCGGGTTCTTGACCAGCCACATGGCCATCGCGTCCACGTTCGTCTCCCACAGTTCGATCTTGGGATACTCGGTGGCGATTTTGCGCGCCTCGCGCACCATCAGCCCGCTAGTTTCGCGGATGACGTTGGGCTTCTCGACCAGCGTGACGGTGGGGCAGCCGTGGGCATCAGCATACTCGAAGGCGCGGCGCACGATGCGGCGGCAGCCTTCGCGGGTGAAGATGCGGCAGGAGAGGGCGATTTCGTCCGAGGGCACGCCCTCGAACGCGGCCATGCGGGGGCTATGGGTCTCCATCGCCGCCCGCACCTCCTGGGGCAGGGGGTAGAACTCGACGCCAGCGTAGAGGCCCTGCGTGTTCTCGCGGAAGACGACCAGGTCAACGTCGTCCCGGTAGTTGAGCGGGTTGCCCTTGAAGGCTTTGCAGGGGCGCATGTTGACGTAGAGGTCGAAGAGTTGGCGCATGCGCACGATGGGGCTGCGGTAGACCAGTCCCTTGCCCTGCAATTCGGGGGCCAGTTCGGCCTGGGCCTCTTCCTTGGGCTTGGATGTGATAGCGGCGAAGAGGGCGCAGTCGCACGCCTTGAGGGTGTCAATCGTGCGCTGCGGCAGCGGGTCGCCCTCCTTGCACCAGAGCTCCCAGCCGATGCTGGCGGGGACGTATTCGGCGTCGAGCCCGATCTTGTCGAGCACGATCTGTGCGGCGTCCATCACGTCTTTGCCGATGCCGTCGCCGGGCATCAGCGCGATGCGGTATTTTGGCATTTGTCCTCCTTCGAATGGATGATCGGAATTGGTGAGTCTATTCTACTCGATGGTTGGGGAGAGGGCAAGTGGAATATGGTTCAGGTGGGCGATGTTGGGGCCAGTGGGCCGTCAGGCCGGGTCAACGCTGTTATCACGTTCCCCATCGTCCGGCGGGCCGCGCGCGCCTGCCGGATCAAGTTCCACAGCGCCGGCCACTCGCGGGGATGTGTCAGCGCGTGGACGAGGAGTGCGCGCTTCGGGGCGCGGCCATGCTCGTCGGTAGGCAGCCGCGTCGGTGGTAGTGGCGACACAAGTGGGTCGAGCACGACGCGCAGGTGCACGAAGCTCGCGGACCGCGCAATGGCCCAGCGGGCCAGCGGCCCGGCCTCCATCTCGACGGCCACTGCGCCCGTGGCTGCACCATCACGCTTCTGTTCCACGCTTGCCAGCACCTTGTCCGAGGTGAGCATCGGGCCGACGGCCAGTCGAAGCCCCAGTTCCTCTGCGATACTCCGCACCTGCGCCACCAGTGGTTCAGGCGGGGAATATGGGAGCCGCGTCGTAGGCCCGCCGGCCCCCTCGGAGAAGATGGTCGAGTCGGCCAGCACCAGGTCGCCGACGGTCAGCTCTGGCACCAGTCCCCCGCACCAGCCGAAGAGCCACACCGCCTGGGTCTCCAGCGGTTCGATGTGCGGCAGCAACGCCTCCGCCAACTCCGGCCCGACACCCGGTTCGACGAGTAGCAGGTCGCCCACGCGCCAGGCTGGGACATCCCACTCCGGCTCGGGCACGGCGCCGGGTAGCGCCTTGAGCACGGTTTGACTTTCCATGTGGGTGGGGATGACGACGATGATGTTGTTCATGCTTCACCTGGCCTTGGGGGCTCCCGCGTCAGGCTGGGCCGCCCCACTGCCGTGAACGTCAATTCCGTTCCCAGGTAGACCCGTTGCCCCCACCCTGCTGCGACTAGCGCATCCCGGTCCACGCGAACCATCTGCACCTCGACCTGGTCGGCGCCCGCCTGCCGGGCCAGCGTCTCTAACTGGACCGGCAAAACTTGCCGGGCGTAGGCCACCGCTTCTTCCACGGTGGAAAAGTCGCGCACTCCGTCGGGCAGGTGCAAGCGGAGTCGGTTGGCGTTTAGCGGACGGACGGTTGCCCGCAGTTGCTGCACCACACCGCCAGCCACAGCGCCCACGGCGTTCGCCACCTCGGCGTGGCGCGGGATGACCAACTCGGTACATAATTGCTCAGCCACGCGAGGCATGTAGGCTTCCACCGGCGCGCCGACGGCAACTATCGCCTGGCGAAGCCTCAACTGGCAATCCAGGTTCGATCCGGGGACGTTCCCCAGCGCCCGGTTCAGCAGCGCCGTCGCCGAAGGCTCTCGCTCCCAAGCAGGCGGCGTGGCCTCGTCGCTTAGCACCTTGCTGACCAGCGCCGTCGTCACCAGGTTCGACGTTTCGGCGATCACTCGCTCACAAAACGCTTCGGGCGAAAGGCCCGCCTGCATGGCCAAAAGTTCCGCCCCCAGCCGCGACGCTTCGGCGTCCCAACGCTCAAAACGCCCCAGGATGTGCAGGGCATCCGTGGGCGTGAAGCCGGCCCGTAGAACCAGCCGCCGCGCCTCCAGACCTTCGATCCGCCGCGTGACTAGTGAGACGTAGCGCAGCCTGTTCACCAGCGATGCCAACGACTGGGGGCCTGTTGCCAGGTGACGCAACAAGTCCTGATCCTGTTCTGAGAGCGCATTGGCTGGCCGGCGCTGCGCTAGCACGAATTGCCCGGCCAGACTCTCTCGCTGGCGCGTCATCACCTGCCGTCGCAATTCGCCCAGGATTTTGGGGTGCTCGCTGGCCAGCAGGCACAACGGCACCACGCGCCAGGGACCGATGACCAGCCGGCCCTCCTTGTCCAGCCGCACGTGGCTGTCGCCGCCCAGTCCCACTGTGTGGATGTCCACCGCTTCGACCATCGTCCGCCATGCGCCGACTTGTGCGCCCTCCGGGTTCAGCCGGGGGCGGCCATCGCGCAGCGCGGCGATGTCGGTCGTCGTGCCGCCCACGTCCACCACCCACACGTCACGGCGGCCCGCCAGGTGCCACGCACCGACCACACTGGCCGCCGGCCCCGAAAGGATCGTCTCGATGGGTCGTCGCATGGCCCACTTGGCCCGCATCAGCGAACCGTCTCCCTTGACGATCATCAACGGTGCCTCGATGTCCATCTCTTGCAAGGTGCGACGAACGGTGACGAGGAGTTCCCGCAGCAACGGGATCAACCGGGCGTTGAGGGCCGCCGTCGTCGCCCGGCGCACGGCGTTGAGGCGGGTGGTCAGTTCGTGGCCGCAGGCGACCGGCAGATCGGTCAATTCTTCCACCAACGCCCGCACGCGCAGTTCGTGGGCCGGGTTGCGCACGCCAAAATAACCGGATACGGCAAAGGCCTCCACCCGGTCGCGCCAGGCCAGGATGGCCTCCCGCGCTGCCGTTTCGTCCAGGGGCTCGACCTCGTTGCCAACTCCGTCGTGGCCGCCGCGCAGGTAGACTACGTTTTGGGTCACCAGGTCGCGCTCGAAGCCGTACTGCCGGATCCAGTCCTGGTCGTAGCCGATGAGCAGCAAGCAAACCGGGCTGCCCTGCCCCTCGACGATAGCGTTGGTGGCCAGGGTGGTCGAAAGGGCCACCAGGCTCACATCGGCGGGGGACACGGCTTGCCTGTCGAAGGCTGCTGCCACGGCTTGCCCGATGCCAACCGACAAATCGTTACGGGTGGTCAGGGCCTTGGCGCTGGCTAGCACCGCACCGCTGGCGTAGTCTACCAGCACCGCGTCGGTATACGTGCCCCCCGTATCAATGCCCAAACTGACGGTCATTAATCCTCTCGCCGCCGCCAGCAGGTATCGGCCAGGGAGCAATAGCGGCACACCGAGCCCACGTGCGGCGATTCGTAGTCCGGTCCCATACCGATGACCATTGAGACGGACTTGTGTGGCTCCAGCACACAGTGGTCGTTCAACCGCACGCCGATTTTATCCAGGGGCAGCAGTACACACACCTCCCGCTGGCCTTGCAGCGGCCAGCCCACCAGTGACCCAGGGCTGAGCGCCGGGCTCACTCCCCAGCCGAATTCTGACGCTCGCTTTTCGACCCTGTCGCGCAGTGCTTCGCCGATAGCACCGAGGGCCAGCACCCCCACACTGTCGAGCATAAAGGCCAGCAGGTACTCATCGGCGGCGTGGAGTTCACTCACCCGCTTCTCCAACGCCGGCCCGATGGTGTAGACGGCCACCATCACCAGGCGCGCCGGAGCCAGCAGATCAACCCTGGGGCCGACGGTCAGGCGTCTCTCGTCCTTCCATTCAGAGGATGAATTGGCGGAAAGGACCACCTGCTCGCCGACCACGTCGCGCACCAGGAACTCGTCGTAGACGGCCGCCGGGACGACGAGCGCCTGGCTCATAGCGACGGCCTCTTGCGCGGCAGATACCAGCGCAGGGCGCGCCGGTCCCCGCTGGTTCCGGCACTGCGCTTGCAGCACCTCTTCGGGTGTCAGGGAGATTGGAACATCGCGCAAGGTGGTCACAGCCGGGTCAGCCCCCCCCTCAGTCCCCCCCAACCTTGGGGGGGAGGTATCCCTCGTCGCAGAAATCGCCCAACTGGGCCCCCTCCAGCGCTCGCAGCAGATCGTCGGGCGAGAGGGCCAATCCGGCGTCCGGGCGGCCCGCGCTGATGATCACCGTTTCCTGTTCCAGGATCCTCTCGTCTACGTAGGCAGTGACGTCCGGGCGGCGGAAGCCCAACACCGAAACCGCCCCTACCTGGTAACCAGTCACTCGCTGCACATCCCGCTCCAAGGCCAACGTCACTTTTTTGTCGCCCAGCGCCGTGCTGACCTTCTTGAGGCTGAGACGCCGGTCGCCGGGAATCACCACCAACGCGAACCGGCGATCAGAACGCTGGACGATCATTGCCTTGACTACCTGGGCCACCGGGATCCCCAGATCCTCTGCTACCCCTTCGGCCGTGTACTGCTTGTGTGCGTGCTGGTGCACTTCATGAGGAATCCCCTTCTGCTCTAGCACCCGCATCGGCATCGTCTTGGCTATGCTTTTCTTTTTTTTCGCCATCTTGTTATCCTCCTTCGTCTTCCGAATCCGGCATCTGCCGTCCGGTATCATTGCTTTGCTTTCGCCATAAGAGTAACATGCCACTGACCACCAGGGCTGCCCCGATGAGTTGCGTGGTCGTCAACCGCTCGCCCAGAATGAAGTAAGCGTAGACGGAGACGATGGGGATTTCGGACATGGCCAGGATGCTAGCGACACTCGCCGGCAGCCGTCCCAACCCGAACGTGTAAATGGAAAAAGGGATAATGGTGGAGAGGCCGATCAGAGCCGCGAACCAGATCCAGGTCGAAGGGGGTACGGGCCAGGGCTGGGGAGTGAAAAACTGAAGAGGCAACAAAGTCAGCGCTCCAAAGCCAAAGCCATAGAACAATATGGTCGGGGAACGATAGCGCGCGCTTATCCTCTTGCCAAACAGGTTGTAACCGGCATAGGTTATGGGAATACCCAGACCCACCAGCAGCCCCGGCGCGGTCAGATTGGCCCTTCCTAGAACGTCCAGACCCGATACCAGCACCGTGCCGGCGAAGGTCAAGACGATGGCCAGCACCTTGCGGCGCGTCAGCGGTTCATTCCAGAGCAGCCAGGCAGCGACAGTGACGATAGCCGGCATAGCCGCTTGCTGCACTGTCGCTACAGCCGCCCCGTTGAGCAACACACCCAGGTTCCAGAAAACGTGAAGCGCGCCCAGGCTACTGCCCAGAGCAAGCAGCCCAATCAAGTCGCGCCGCTCCGCCCGCAGCCAGGCCGGGCGTAGCAAGCCCAGGGTTAGCAACAGGACAGTGAATGTAGACAGATCGCGCCAGAAAGCCAGAGCCAGCGCCGAGACATTGCTGTCGGCGGCGATGAACTTGACGAATATGCCAGAAGTCCCCCAACCCGCACACGCCAGCAATACCGCCAGGTAACCAGCCATTTCCGATCGTCGCGGATTCACCATGATCTCAAATAAATCCTTCAGACTGCGGGTTGACAGGCACAGGGGCCGGTGGCGCACTTGCCGCACGCGTCGGCCAACCCCAACTCGCGGAAGTGATCGGCCACCTGCAGCAGCCACTCGTAGCAGCGGTGCTTATCCAGTCCCGCTTCGGTCAGCGCGCCCACGGGACAGCGCTCTACGCATACCCTGCAGCCTCTGTCGTAAAAGTAGCGGCAGCGCTCGCGAGCGGGAGCCCCAGGCGCCGATGTCGGCTCCAGCACCGCATCCACCACCAGGCTGCCGAAGCGCCCGGCGCAGCCGGCGTCGGTGATCAGCATGTGGTGCAGGCCAAAACTGCCCAGGCCGGCGATGGCCGCCACGCTCTTGTGCGACCAGCGGCTGATGAGGGTGACCGGGTCCCAGTTGTGCGTGGCCGGTTCCGCCGCGGCCTTCACGCCCCATTCGGCCAGGGCAGCGATGAGCCTCTCAGTGATGCGGTTGATGAGCGCGTTGGTCTCGACGTAGGCCAGGGCCCACTCGCGAGCCACCTCGCGCGGCTGCGCTCGATTGGCCTCCACGATCTCCTCGGCGAAGGGCAGGAAGAAGGAGATGACCGACTGGGCTGCTGGCAGCAGGTCGCCAGGCAGCAGGTGGGCCGGCTCGGCGATTTCCCGCAGTTGGAGGAAGCGAGGATCAGCGGCATCGGCAAAGCCCACCAACGGCTGCCGATAGCGGGTCTCGGTTCCTGCTTCGGCCACTTCCTGCTGCACGAAGGCGGCAATGAACTTCTTCAAGTCATTCATAACTTATCCCCCACGCCTCACATCAGAGCGGCCCAAGTATACCCATTTGAAGCAAAACTTAAACCCTGGGCGCACATGCCCCCTGCCATGGCTCACTACGCCATGGCAGGGGGCCGGGGAAGGAGCGAAATACCTGCTTTGGGCATCAACCCTCAACGGGCTGCTCTGTCTACATTAAGGTGACCTCTCCCTCCGCTAACTGATCGGCACGGGCGCAGATGGTCTTCAGCCTGGCTTCCACGTCCGGATCCAGCGGCTCGGGCTCGAAGTTCTCGATGATGTCCAACACTTTCTCTCGCACACGCTGGCCCAGGCTCTTGGACCCCGCCGTTTTCCAGTCCTCCCAACGGGTGCGGTCGAGGAGCGTCGGGTACCAGAACTCGGTCCTGAAGTGCTTGAGGGTGTGATCGTCGCCCAGGTAATGCCCACCAGGCCCTACGCGGTCTATGACGTGTACGGCCAGATGCTCGTCATCTACGGTGATGCCGCGCAGGATGTGCTTGACCATGCCGATGATCTCGTTGGACATGACCAGCATGTCGTAGGAGCCGATGAGCCCCGATTCCAGGTAGCCCACGTCGTGGATCAGGTTGGCCCCGGACAGAGCGGCCACGGCGATGGAGATGGCTGACTCGATGGCCGCCTGTTGATCCAGCGCCTTGGCATCGCCGCACCCGGCGGTAGAAAACATAGGCAGCCGCAGCCACTTGGCCACATCGGTCATCGCCGCGCTGAGCAACGTCATCTCTGGCGCGCCGTAAGACATGATAGTGCTGCTCATGTCCATGATGGACACCAGCCCACCGACGATGATCGCTGCGCCCTTCTTTTTGAGTTGGGCCAGCACGAGGCCGGTCAAGCACTCGGCCAGGCATTGCACCATGAGCCCGGCCAACGTCGCCGGAGCGGTGGCGCCGCACATGGGGCAGGGGGTATAAATGGCCGGGATGCCCGTCTCGGCGGCGTAGAGCACCTTCTCTACCGCCTCCCTGGAGTTGTTCAGCGGCGAGGAGGGCTCGATGTAGATGGCGAAGAGGGGGGCCTTGGCGAACTCTTCAAGGCCACCCAGCAACTCGCAGGCCATCTCGTAGTGGTCGGCCAGTCCGCTCTTGTCC
>Ga0209121_10000589_pt1 | contig 38289 bp, 38 predicted proteins | sample Cruoilmetagenom3_FD_187292 | JGI IMG/M metagenome (GOLD analysis project Ga0209121, IMG submission 187292) | Oil polluted marine microbial communities from Coal Oil Point, Santa Barbara, California, USA - Sample 3 (SPAdes) (version 2) | ecosystem: Environmental > Aquatic > Marine > Oil seeps ... | reverse complement strand
AACTCATCAAAACTTGCGCACCCCGGCGAAAGTAGAACAACATCACCGGAGACAGAATCGTTCCATGCCATATTAACGGCTTCTTTAAGATTCTTTGTAATTTTTGTTGTTACAATTCCACCAACCAGTGAATTAATCTGTTTTCCTGCCTCGCCAAAGAAAATCAATTCCCTGACCTTTTCCAATATCAAACTGGACAGAACAGTAAAATCCCCACCCTTATCTCTTCCACCCAAAAGAAGAATGACCGGTCTGGAAAATATCTCAAGTGCTCTGGCTACTGCATCTACATTGGTTCCTTTTGAATCGTTATAAAATTCCACACCATTCTTTACTCCAACAAATTCCACTCTATGTGGAATTCCTTCGAAGTCCGCGAGAGCATCGATAATCTTGTTGCGGGGACATCCCACACTTCTCGAAACAAGGATTGCGGCCATAATATTTTCTAAATTGTGATTACCCGGCAATTTTATACCCTCAAGAGGATATTCCTCATTTCTCCCTTTCTGATCCCGATATCGCAGAACAGAACCGTCTATAAAAATCCCCTCTTCAAGTTTGAAGGAAGAACTAAAGCGTTTCACCTTTGCCACAATCTTCTCAGAAAGTGATTCAGTAACAGGATCATCTGCATTGAGAACTGCCACATCAGTTTCGCAATGATTTGTAAAAAGTCTTTCTTTTACTCTTCGATACTTATCAAAAGTGCCGTGATAGTCGAGATGATCAGGACTCACATTTAAAAGAACCGATATAACAGGGTGAAAGGAATCAACCCACTGGAGCTGAAAGCTACTCACTTCCACAACCAGATAATCTTCTCTCTGTTTCCCATCAACAAAAGCTATCAGGGGGTTTCCTATATTCCCCCCCTCAAAGATCTTTTTTCCCCATTGCAAAAGCATTTTTCCAACCAGCTTTGTTGTTGTTGTCTTACCGTTTGTTCCGGTAATGGCAATCATCGGTTTCTTTATAAATCCGGAAGCAAGTTCTATCTCGCTTATAATCGGAATTCCTCTCTCTAACGCTCCGGCAAGTAAATAGTTAAACGGTGGAACGCCGGGAGAAGGTACGACTAAATCAAATCGTGGCAGAATATCAGCATTATGTTTTCCCAATTGTAGATCTACGTTCAAACTTCCGAGTTCACGAATTGCGCTTTCCAACTCAGAAGCTGGTTTTTCATCTATTATTACGACTTCTGCTTCCCTCTTCACCAAAAACCTGGCTGTTGCCACCCCCGTTCTTCCCAGACCGACAACCAATACCCTGCGACCGGATAAATCCATACGACCATCCTATCTCAGCTTCAACGTACTTACAGCAACAAGGGCAAGGATAATGGTAATAATCCAGAATCGCACAATTACCTTGGGCTCAGCCCATCCTTTCAGCTCAAAATGGTGATGAATTGGAGCCATTCTGAATATGCGTCTCCCATTGGATACTTTGAACCACCCAACCTGAAATATGACAGAAATAGTCTCAATCACAAATATTCCGCCCACTATAGCCAAAAGAATTTCCTGCTTTGTCAAAACAGCTAAAGTTCCCAGGGCGCCTCCCAGTGAAAGTGACCCCACATCACCCATAAAGATCTGTGCCGGATACGTATTGTACCAGAGGAAACCGATACCAGCGCCCACCATAGCCCCGCAAAAGACAGCCAGTTCTCCGGTACCTGCTACATAAGGAATTTGTAAGTAACTGGATATTTTGATATTTCCAGAAAAATAGGCAAAAAGAAGATAGGTTACAAAACAAATTGTAGCAGGTCCTATGGCAAGACCGTCCAGCCCATCCGTAAGATTCACCGCATTAGCTGCACCAACAATGATAAATACAGAGAAAACAACGTACCCCCACCCAAGATCAGGCAAAATCTCCTTAAAGAAAGGTATGGCCACGTACGAACTGAAATCCAGCTTTACATACAAAAAGATACCGATAATAAGAGCCAGGGTTATTTCTACAAACAATCTGATAATTCCCGGAACTCCTTTGCTGCTTGCACTTTTGAGCTTTTGGTAATCATCTATAAAACCGATGAGACCATATCCCACCGTTATCATGAGAATGAACCACACATAATCCACATCAAGCTTCGCCCACAGAAGTGTAGATATAACAACAGAAAAAATAATCAGGATACCGCCCATGGTGGGAGTCCCGGCTTTCGACAAATGAGAATCAGGGCCATCTTCTCTGACAGGCTGACCTATTTGCAGCACTTGTAGTTTGTTTATGAGCCATGGACCAAGCACAAAACAGATAACAAGGGAAGTTATGGTCGCATAGATCGTCCGAAAGGTTATGTAACGGAAAACATTAAAATACGACCATGTATCGCTTAATGGATATAAGAGATGATAAATCACTTTCAGCCCCCTGTCCGTAACTCAAAATTCAAAATTGTTTTTTCTCGCTTTTTGTTCTCCGAACACTTTAATAATTGCCATGGCAATATCTTCCATCTTCATCTTTCTGGATCCTTTAACTAATACCCAGTCCCCCTTTTTCAGATATGATTTTAGACACACAGCCAGTTTTACAGGATTATCAATGAAAAATATCTGATCACTTTTAAATCCACTTTGTATTGCCCCTGCAGCAACCGAGTGGGATAATCTTCCCATAAGGAAGATTTTGCCTACACTCCTGTCCGCCAGGTGCATCCCGATATCTTCATGTATCTTTTCCTCCTGTCCCCCGAGTTCAAGCATGTCTCCTAAAACAACTGTGCTCTCGTAACTTCCTTTTAACTCCTTTAAAGAGCTGAGCGCTTCCATCACAGATGCGGGATTGGCATTGTACGTGTCATCAATCAGATAGGCTCCATTCTTTAACCTGTGAAGATCCATCCGCCCGCCAATCTGTTTAAAGGCCTCCAGGCCTTCGCATATCAAATTATAATCTATGCCTAAGGCACATGAGGATGCAGCCGCGGCAAGGGCATTATAAATATTGTGCTCACCCAGGGTTGACAAGGTGATCTTTCTTTTAAATTTACCAATCCTGAGGGTAAAATTTACTCCCATATCTCTTTTCTTAATTATATTTTCCGCATGGATAAAGGCATCGCTTCCTATACCGAAAGTGATGCTTTCCCCTCCCCAGCGTTCCGCCAATATTTTTATTTCCTTATCATCATTGTTGATTATGGCAACTCCGCGGTCTTTCATACGGGAAAAAAGATCTCCCTTTTCTTCTCTAACTCCTTCCAAGGATTTAAGCCCTTCCAGATGAGCCGGTCCGACATTGGTTATGACCCCAATGTCAGGTTTTGCAATTTCTGCAAGCCTGGCGATTTCCCCCCTCTTGTTTGTCCCCATTTCAATGACTATTGCTTCATGATCAGAATTTATTTTCAGAAGAGTCAACGGCAATCCTATAAAATTATTAAAATTACCATAGTTTCTCAACACATTCTTTGACAACCCCGCTATAGATGCTATCATTTCTTTAGTTGTTGTTTTTCCTGAACTCCCCGTTACGGCAATAACAGGTATATCAAACCGCTTCCTCCAGAAATGAGCAATGTCTCCCAAGGCTTTAACTGTGTCGTTTATAAGAACTACAGGAACATTTTCAGGAACATTTTTTAATTTTTCTTCCTTTCTCACTTGTACGAGTAAACCCGCGGCCCCATTTTTCAGAGCGCTTCCTGTGAAATCATGTCCATCAAATTTATCCCCCTCAATGGGGATGAAAAGGTTATCATTTGTCAGGTTCCTTGAATCTGTCGATATCCCCCTGAATATCCTCTCAGGTCTGCCCTGGATCAGCCTTCCTCCGGTCGCTTTCAAGATATCCTCTACAGAAAAAGTGGGAAGTCGCAAATCTTTCACAATTAAGCCCCCCTCATCCGACGTCTTGCGAGGGCTTCCCTGGCAATTATCGCATCATCAAAGGAAATCTTAGTCTCGCCTATGATCTGGTAGCCTTCATGCCCCTTCCCTGCAATAAGAATGATATCTGAATTATTGGCAATAGATACGGCAAGACCGATAGCCTCTCCTCGATCGGGCATAATGATGTATCCTTTTTCGAGAAAACCTCCGGTTAACTCATCGGGAACATATTTCCTTAGAAAATTTTCTTTTATTCCCACTTCTATCTCGCTTATGATTGTAAAAGGATCTTCAGTTCTTGGATTATCCGAAGTAACAATAGTCAAATCGCTTAGTTCTGCTGCGGCTTTCCCCATGAGTGGCCTTTTCCCGCGATCCCTGCCCCCCCCACAGCCAAAAACAGTGATGATTCTTTTTTCTTTAAAACCGGACAAATTCTCCAGAACTCTTTTCAATGCATCTTCCGTATGGGCATAGTCCACAAAGGTTCGAGGCTCACTCCCATTGCTTACTCTCTCAAGACGACCGGGGACCCCCTTTAATCCCTTTATACCTGATTGAATAAACTCCTTCGGAACATGGAGAGAAACAGCTGCTGCCGTAGCCGCAAGAATGTTATACAGATTAAATTTGCCGACCATGGGAGATGATACAGGAAAATTCCCATCCGGCGTTGTTGTGTTTGCATGTATTCCATGTATGGAAATGTCAAACTTGTTGACTGAGATGTCACATGAATTTTCAATACCAAATGTTATCGCCGGTCTTTTCATATCGAGAACCAATTTTCTCCCCCAGTGATCATCTCCGTTTACGATCATTATCTTCCCTTCTTTCAGGATTTCCTGGAAAAACCTTTTCTTTGCCAGGAAATAATTTTCCATTGTATGGTGATAATCAAGGTGATCCTGAGAAAGATTTGTAAATATTCCAATGTCATGTTCAGAATCATCCACTCTCCCGAGATCAAGAGCGTGTGAGGACACTTCTGTAATAACATGGGTCACTCCAGAGTCCGCCATGCTCCTGAAAATTCTCTGCAGATCAACAGACTCCGGTGTTGTATTGACCGATTCAAATACACGCTGATTATATCGATAATTGATTGTTCCCACGACACCTACACGAAACCCGGCTGCTTTCAGGATCGATTCTAAAAGGTAGGTGACTGTTGTTTTTCCATTTGTCCCCGTAACACCTGTTAAACAAAGTTCGGCTGTAGGATTGTGAAAGAAATTTTTCCCTGACTTACCCAGAGCACTCCGGCTGTTTTTCACTCTGATGAATACGACTCCCTGCTCCGGGGGAATATTCCGTTCGTGGATAACATATTTCGCACCCTTTTTTGTGGCATCAGATATAAAATCATGACCATCAAATTTCAGCCCGGGGATGGCTACGAAAAGAGAACCTTTCGCACACCGTCTGGAATCATAGCAGATATCAGAGACATCTCCTCCGGGTTCTCCGGAAATTTTCAGTACGTCTATTCCCTCCAGCAGTTGAAGTAGCTTCACAGGAACCTCTCTAAGGCGGCAAAGAGCTGAGCAATGAGGACTGAGCAACGAGTAATGAGTGCTAAAAGTTGTCCCTTGTCCCTTGTCCCCTAATTCAAAATTAAGAATTCAAAATTCAAAATTGCTTTTATTTCCTTGTGCCTTGTACCTTTAGCCTTTAGCCTTTAGCCTCTAATACCCTGGTCTGAATAAAACACTACAGCGCAACCGGCGCTCAATCGGTGATCCGGGGGCAGGTTTCTGGTTCACGGCCCACCCACTACCAATAATTTTGATATGCAAACCTTTCTCCCGGACAATTTTCAAAACATTTCCCATTGTCATGCCCGTGAAATCAGGCATAACCGATCCGTCAATTTCAGCATGGCTGTTATTTATTTCAGGGGTGGAAATATTTTGAATACCTATATTCCTTTCATCCGTGACAACTTCTCTTTCTGTTACATCACTATCGAAACACCTTAATATCTGCTCAGAAATATTTTTGAAGACCGGCGCTGCCGCCTGCCCTCCCCATCTTTTCGTTTTGGGTTCATCCAGTATAACAAAAATGACTATTTGGGGATCTTCGGCGGGGAAAAAGCCGACGAAAGAAGCCTGCACTTTTTTCGATGAATAACGACCTGTACCAAAATCAAACTTCTGAGATGTTCCTGTTTTTCCTGCAACGGTAACATCCCCTATACGAGCGTTTTTACCGGTACCGTCTTCTGCTTCAACAACATCAATCATCATAGAGGTAACCCTTTGGGCAGTAAGAGATGAAACAACCCTCCTCACAACGGTTGGTGTAAATTCCTTTACGACCCTTCCTCTGCTATCCACCAAACCACGAACAATGTGAGGCTTCATCAAAACCCCCTGATTTGCGATAGCAGCCATAGCAGTGATCGCCTGGATTGCCGTAACTGATACTCCCTGCCCAAAGGCTATTGTCGCAAAATCAAAGTCAGTCCAATTTTCAGATTTTCTCAGGATTCCCGAGGATTCACCGGGCAAATCAACAGCTGTTCTGGAACCAAATCCAAATGCCCGGATATATTGATAAAACTTTTCCTTTCCAAGCCTTTCCGCCACTTTGGCAGAGCCTATGTTACTGGAATATTTTAGAACATCCCTCAAGGAAAGTTTCTCGTATTTTTCTCCCTGCGCGTCATGTATGACTTTTCTTCCAATAAAATATCTTCCATTCTCACAATCAATATTGTCACTCTCCTTGACAACTCCCTCTTCCAGGGCAGCGGCGACTAAAAATGGCTTAAAAGTCGAACCGGGATCAAAACAATCAGTAATCGCCTTGTTTCTCCTCAGCTCACTTGAATATCTCGAGAAAACATTGGGATTAAACACAGGTTCATTTGCCATAGCCAGGATTTCCCCGGTATGTGGATCCATAACAATAACAGTTCCCCCATCCGCACCGGTTCTTTCGGCAGCCTGTTTTAATTGTAATTCAACAATGTGTTGGATCCTGCTATCAATGGTCAGGATGAGGGTGCAATTTTCCTCTTCTTTTTTGCTATCGGCGGATGCTTTCACATAAAATCTATGGCCCCTTGCATCCTTACCCCATAAAACCTCCCTTGAAACCCTTTTCAGATATTTGTTATATTTGAGCTCCAGGCCGCTCAATCCATCCGAGTCCATTCCTACAAATCCGAGGACATGACCTGCCGACCCTCTATTAGCGTAAAAGCGTTTCGGCTCCTTGATAAGGTAAACACCATCAAAATTCAAAGCCTTGATAGCACTTGACTGACCCGGAGAAATTTTTCTCGCAATCCAACAAAAATTTTTATAGCGCGAAAGTTTTTTTAATATTTTTCTTTTATTCAAACCGAGGATAGACGAAAGCCTGACAGAAACTCTAGTACGATTTTTTATCCTTGACGGATCGGCATAAACCGAATCAACCATGAGACTTGCTGCAAGCACACTCCCATTTCTATCGAGTATCTGCCCTCTTTCTGTTTGCAGTTTCAGGACTCTCGTGTGCTGCCTGTCAGCTTTCGCTTTGAGCGACTCTCCAGAGAGAACTTGAAGTTGAAATGCCCTCGATATCAAAGCAACCGACAACACCAGAAAAAAAACTAATATCATTATGATCCTGAACTTCAGGAATTTTTTTGATCGACTAGTCATTTTAGATAAATAATTTGTCCCCTGTCAGGATATTGCATTTTTAATTTATCCCGGGCAATTGCCTCGATACGGCCCGGTGATTTTAAGTGCGCCATCTCTAATTTCAGTTTCTCATTTTCTTCAGAGAGATGATCCCCTGCCCTTATCTCACCCGCGATTTCATAGTTCAGTTCTGTGATATTAATGTGGCACCACACATAGACAAGAGTGATCGCCATAAACACCAGCATTGCAAAGATAAACGAGGAATGGCTCCAGATTGTTCCTTCTCTCCCGGATATTTTGATAGATCTTGAGACTGCCATTTATCAGATCCTCATTGCCGTTCTGAGTTTGGCGCTCCTTGCTCTTGGATTAGAATTTATTTCAACCTCACCGGACGTAACCGGCTTTCGGGTCAACACCTTCAACTTGCTTTTTCTGTTACAGACACAAATTGGAAAATCAGGGGGGCAAACACACCCTTTTTCCCAGGAACGAAACAAGTTCTTTGTGATTCTATCTTCAAGAGAATGAAATGATATTACAGAAAATCTACCCCCTTTATTCAATACATCTATGCCGTCATTTATTGCTTTATGGAGATTTGCGAGCTCATCATTTACCGCAATTCTAAGTGCCTGGAAGGTCCTCGTCGCTGGATGTATTCTTCCCCGTCTCAAGTGATACGGCAAGACACCGACAATGATCCTGGCAAGCTCCCCCGTTGTTCTTACGGGAGACACCTTTCTTTTTGCCAGAATTGCCCTTACAATCCTCCGGGCCCTTACTTCTTCTCCATAATCCCTTACGATTTTTACCAATTCTTTTTCTGAAAGATCGTTTACAAGATCACAGGCGCTTAAACCACCGATTTGGTCCATCCGCATATCAAGAGGAGCATCCGCCGAAAAACTGAAACCCCTGCCGGGAGTTTCAAGCTGGTGAGAAGACACACCTAAATCCAAAAGAATTCCATCAACTTTCTCAATTTGAAGATCGGTCAGTATCTTCTTTAAATTCGCAAAGTTACCTTTAACCAGCAACTTTCTATCACCAAATATTTTCAGTTTTTGATGAGTTTCATGAATAGCATCATCATCAAAGTCTATACCAACAAGGATCCCATCAGGAGCCGTCTTCGTCAATATTTCATAAGCGTGCCCTCCGCCTCCTACCGTTCCATCTAAAAACACACGCCCGGGCTTGCAATTAAGTGAATCGATTACCTCTTTAAGCATGACCGGTTTGTGAAAGGGAGATGTCACTATATACCTAATAAATCCGCAACATTATCAATAAAGTTATCAGTGTTTTGACCTGACACACTCAGATCTTCCTCAAAGCTCGTCCTGTTCCATATTTCTATCGTCTTGACCATCCCTGCCAAGACGATATCTTTTTCAAGCCTTGCCCGCACCCGGAGTGGAGGAGGAATAAGAACCCTCCACTGTGGGTCGAGAGTGCAATCCACAGCTCCCGACATGAAATAACGCTGGAATGCACGAATTTCTTTTTTCAAGATCGAATGTTGTTTCGCTTTTTCTTCGATGATGCTCCACTCATCGTATGGAAGGACAAGAAGGTAATTATCCAGACTGGTAATAACCAGCCTTTTATCATTCTTTTCTTTAAACACTTCCCGGAGTTTGGCTGGTAAGACAATTCTACCCTTTTCATCAATGGTGTGATAGTATTGACCTCTAAAAACAGACAAGATAAAATTCCTCCACAATCATCCACTTTACTCCACTTAAAAATGACTATAGGGGGGCATTATTACTTTGTCAAGGAAAAATTATCATTTTTTTCTTTTAATTTGATACTTTACGACTGCCTTATTGTGGCTCACAAGATTGGATGAAAAATGGTGGGATCCGTCATTTTTTGACACAAAATAAAGGTAACTTACCTGTGCAGGGAACAGGGCTGCTGATATTGCATCGATACCCGGATTGCAAATCGGCCCGGGCGGCAACCTTTTTATACGGTACGTGTTATATGGTGTTCTTCTTATAAGATCTTTTTTTGTAATATTCCCATTGAAGTTTTCAATATCATAAATAACCGTGGGGTCACTCTGGAGTCTCATTCTTTTTTTTAGTCTATTGTGGAAAACAGCGGCTACTAAAGGTTTTTCTTCCTTCAAACCGCCCTCCTTTTCAATAATCGAAGCCAGGGTAATGATTTCTTCCATGGTAAAACCAAGATCCCCCGCCCTTTTTATCATTTCAGGCGTAACCTTCTGTCGAAACTGCCTGGCCATGCACTTTATAATTTCTTTCTCCCCCATAGATTTATTAAAAATATAAGTATCCGGGAAGAGATACCCTTCGGCACTATTTCCAGGTATATCAAGCGACCTCAGAAAGTCCCTGTCGGAGGCAAGTGTTATGAATTTATCCTCATTCACCAATCTCCACGCAGACAAACGGGCAGCAATCTGACGAACAGTAAATCCCTCCGGTATGGGTATATGGTACCCCTTGATTTTTCCTTTTAATAATTTTTCAAGAATCTCTTCTGGAGTCATAGAACTCCTTAACTCATACTCCCCTGCTCTGATATGCTCCGGTGCATCTTCCAAAACCGCCAGAAAATAAAAAAGCTTTTTCTGTTTAATCAGATCCAGTTCTTCCAGTATGCCGGATGCTATGGAAAAACTGGTTCCCTTAGGTATTTCTACTGTAAATTGCCTGTCTTGAAAATCTACGGGACTTCCCACATAATTAGAAAAAATACCCCATAAAACAAAAAAAGATATTACAAAGACGACTGTAACTATTTTGATTACTTTTTTTATATTCATTTTATCTGTTTTCCACACGATCCAAATATTCCCGGAGTATTATTACTGCGGCTACTTTATCGACAACTTTTTTTCTTTTTTTACGATTCATGTTTGCTTCTATGAGAACACCTTCCGCCTCTTTCGTGGAAAGAGTTTCATCCCACTTGATAACCGGTATTGAAAACCTCGACTCAAGGATACGGGCAAATCCGGATACTTTTTCACACTGTATTCCTTCCGTTCCATCGAGCCTTAGCGGAAATCCTATAACGATTTTTTCAACACTATACTCCTTGATGAATCTGCCTATTGCCTCCATGTCATGTTCACGATTCTTTCTCGTAATGGTGGTAAGGCCCTGGGCTGTAATCCCTAATTCATCACAAACTGAAAGTCCTATTCTCTTACTGCCATAGTCAATACCAAGTATCCTCATTCTAAAAACTCCTTTAAAGTCTGGGAAACTAACACACCATCACCGATATAATCAATACAATTTACAGCATCGGCCAATCATCACTCATCAAACTCCGGTTTTTTCTTATTGTGCAAACTCAAAGATTTTGTTATCAATCTTACAATAATCATGAAAACACAAAATAAAAAGGATCACCATACCATGAAGCACATTATTATTGGCACCGCCGGTCATGTTGATCATGGGAAAACCGCACTTGTCAAAGCCTTAACAGGAATTGATACGGACAGGCTAAAAGAAGAAAAGGAAAGAGGAATTACCATCGAGCTTGGTTTTGCTCAATTTACTCTCAATAACGGTCAGAAAATTGGAATTGTAGATGTTCCGGGCCATGAAAGGTTCGTCAAAAATATGGTGGCCGGCGCCGGAGGTATTGATTTGGTAACTATGATAATAGCAGCCGACGAAGGTGTCATGCCGCAAACGAGAGAGCATCTTGATATATGCCAGTTGCTCGGTATTAAAAAAGGTGTTGTAGCTCTCACAAAAATTGATCTTGTAAACGAAGAATGGCGCGACCTTGTTAAAGAAGATATACGGGATTTTTTGAAAGGAACATTCCTTGAGGAATCTCCCATTATCCCGCTTTCAGCAGTTACCGGCGAAGGTCTTACAGACTTTATTTCAGCCATGGAGAAAGTCATTTTTGAAACTGACGAACGTTCGGCTGCAGGCTTTTTCAGACTGCCTGCGGACAGGGTATTTTCCATAAAGGGATTTGGAACGGTAGTAACGGGATCTTTGATGTCGGGGAAGACAAAGATTGGTAAAACTGTTGAAATAATGCCATGTCAGATAAAAGCCAGGATCAGGGGGATTCAGATACATAATGAAACGGCAGAAGTGGCTGTAACAGGACAAAGGACTGCCATAAATCTGCAGGGTGTTGGTAAAGATACCATACAAAGAGGAAATGTTCTCACACCTCCTGACACCTTTGAACCTACTGTTCGAATGGATATATCTTTGAAATATCTTCCCGGCACCGGCAGAAAGCTGAAAAACAGAACTTCGGTGCGATTTCACACAGGAACAAGCGAAATAATTTCGAGGGTCATCCTTTTTGATAAAAGTGATATTAAACAGGGAGAAGAAAGATATGCCCAAATCCTTCTCGGATCTCCCACGATTGCCATAGCAGGAGACAGATTTGTCATCAGAAGTTATTCTCCCATCAATACAATCGGAGGGGGCGAAATCCTTGACCCTATGGCGAAAAAACACAGGGGAAACGCTGAAAATATCTTTGATGAATTAAAAATTCTACACAGGGGAAACGCTTTTGATAAAACAAAAATTATATTGGAGCGAGCTGGGCTTAGAGGCATTACCGATCGACACCTCTCGGTAAGAACGGGAATTTCCTTAAAACAGCAAAATAAAATCCTGGAGGAACTGTTTTCAAAAAAGGAAGCCCTTCTATTGGACAGAGATGATCTCAGGGTTGTATCTTTCCACATGTATAAAATCTTACAGGATAAAATCCTGGAGTATGCTAAAACATATCATGAAAAATTTCCCCTGAAGGAGGGATATTCCAAGGAAGAACTCCGGATTAATGTGGGAACGTTTATCGATGCCAAACTCTTCAATATGGCCATAAGAAACCTTGAGAATGACGGAAAGATCATTGTAGAAAAAGAAAATATTCGCCTGGCTGGACATAGTGTGAACCTGAAAGGAGAATTGATGAATCTGCGGGAGAATATTACCAGTATATATCGTGAATCGAAACTGACCCCCCCCGCAACCAAAGAAATTACCGAAAGATTCTCCAATAAAAAAGCAGAGGCGATAAAAGTTCTCGATGTCATGCTCAACGAGGAACTAATTATAAAGGTCAATGAAAACATGTATTTTTATAAGAAATCCATAGATAAATTAAGAAGTGATTACAGAAAGCTTCTTTTAAAAGATGGTAAATCCACACCCGCTACTTTCAGAGATCTGACAGGTCTCTCGCGAAAATTCGTAATTCCACTTATGGAATATTTTGACAAAACCAAATTAACCATTCGTGTTGGTGACCATCGGATTCTCAGAGAAAGAAAAGAAAATGAAATCTGAAAATACAGGAACACCAATAGAGGAGTATGATGTTGAATTTTATGACGGCAAGAAACCTTCCCTGATCACAGATCGCATAATAAGAGAAGTCCCTGTAAAAATCTATCTTAATAGCCACAATATAATAACAATTGCCTGCGCAGGCATTCACCTTAAGGAATTGGCAACAGGTTTTCTCAAATCGGAAGGCATTATTGAAGTATCAGAAGATATAGAAAAGATATATGTATCCGATGAGGATTACAGCGTACATGTTTTTTTGAAAAGCCGTGACACTCTGTCTAACGAAAAATATATCCTGTCCAGCGGTGTGAGAGAAAGCAACCCGGAAGCAACCGGAGAGATTATAACATCAGATATACATATTTCAGCTGAGAGCGCCTTGAAACTTATGGAAGATCATCTTTATTCAACAAAGATTCACATGGCAACCCACGGAACTCACTGCTCATCACTTGCAGATACAACCGGCCGTATAATAATTTCAAGAGAAGACATTGGAAGGCATAACACTATTGATATGCTGGGGGGGTACTCCCTTTTTCATAAAATCGATTGTTCCGACAAGATTGTTTCAACAACCGGAAGGGTTTCTTCGGAAATTGTATCAAAGATTTGGAAGTCAGGCATACCTATTATCCTTTCTCGTGCGGTTCCCACATCGAGAGCTATAGCATTATCACTTGAAGCGGGAATAACAGTCATAGGATATATGAGGGATGGAAAGATGAATATATATTCCAATAAAGAAAGGGTGGTGTTTTGATTATGAAAAATATTTATGTCAAAGATATAGAGACCGGCAACAAGATAAACGATATATTTCTTGTAACAGAAAAAAATATGGCCGTTTCTCAGAAAGGTTCCCCCTATTTGAATCTTCGCCTTAGAGATAAAACCGGCGAAATAGAAGGAAGGGTCTGGGAAAATGCAGCACAGCTAAACAGAATATTTCAAAAGGGAGATGTCATTGACATACGGTCCCGGGCAGTCAATTACAGGAATGTCACACAACTTTCCATCTCGCAGATTGCAAAAATGGAGGATTCTGACACTAACCCCGCTGACTATTCCCCTGCGTCCAAATCGGATATTGATGAAATGTTCCGGGAGTTGATGCTATTTGTAGAAAAAATTACGACTCCCCCTTTAAAAGAATTACTAACCGCCATTTTCAGTGACGATGAAATCCTGTATGCATTCAAAAGAGCCCCGGCAGCCAAGGGGCTTCACCATTTCTACATCGGCGGTCTTCTGGAACACACACTTTCGGTCACCCGGCTTCTTGATCTTGCGGCAAATCACTATAAACATATAAACAAAGACCTGCTCATCACCGGTGGCATACTTCACGATATAGGGAAGATTCATGAACTTTCATATAAAAAAATCATAGATTATACTGATGTTGGACGACTGATCGGGCATATCGTCATCGGTTTGGAACTGATAGATGAAAAGATTGCCTCTATCGAAGATTTCCCTGAACAATTAGCCCTGGAACTCAAGCACATTGTGCTAAGCCATCACGGTGCCCTGGAATACGGATCACCAAAACGGCCCAAAACCCTGGAGGCATTGATTGTTAATATGATCGACGATCTGGACGCCAAGGTAAACGCTTTTCAGGAATTCATAGATGGTGCGAGTGACGACGAATCAGACTGGACACCCTTTCACAGGTTGTTTGAAAGATTCATTTATAAGGGGAAATAGGATTATGTGTTGTATCTTTTGAGGACACAGGGCTCGGTTTCCCCGAACGGGTTAAATATAAAAACATCAGGATGTATCCTTCGACTGGCTCAGGATGTATCTGTGGAACGGCTTCACCGTGAGCCTGTCGAACGGCTACAAATTTTATGTTAGAAAAGTAGAAATCTTTATATACTTTATTTTTCTTTTTGCCGGGAAACCTGCTTTCCTGAGGGTTGTTTTGATTTTCTTCACACTTGTTTTTTCATCGTTAAAAAACAACTCCGCAGTATGGGCCTTATAGTTTGTCCTCACTTTTATCACTCCGCCGATACTTTTCAGAATAGAGCCTGCCTCGCTTGCCGTCTCAAGTGAAACAATTGCCGGAACCGTCAGCCTAGCGGCCAGGCACCCAGCGATAGCATTTTGATAGGAGACAGCGACAAGAAAGAGACTCAGCAAAAAAATAACAGTAAACAATTTTATATTTTTCATAACATCCCCCTTTTACTTTTTCGATTTTGATTTACTTAGGCCTCGACCTTAAAATCTTATCGTAACAAACCGGTTTCTTTTGGAAAATATTTCATATCTTTTTGAATACTTGCTAAATTTGATGAACTCGTAAAAAATCGTCACTCCGGTGAAAACCGGAGTCTAGAGCCTTCGTAAGTAGCTGAATAGACTGGATTCCGGCTTTCGCCGGAATGACGAAAAATGGTACTTTTCGACTTTTTACGAATGTGTCGAATTTAATATCACAGAATTAGGGTAAGAATAAATGGGAAATTTCATACATATATTGTGAAAACCTTCACATAGGGGATTGCCGCAATTCAGAAAATCGTACGATGCAGGACCCGTTCCCCAAACATGCCACATATCAACAGATTATAAAAGTATCACCCCGCAAACTTATAGATTCAGTATGTCCTTTCTCCAAAAATAGCTCTTCCCACTCTGACAATGGTTGCCCCCTCTTCCACGGCCACAGTGAAATCACCTGACATTCCCATTGAAAGCTCGGCCATTTCAACACCTTCAATGTTTTCATCAACTATCTTGTCTCTCAGTTCTCTCAAGGCAACAAAGTAAGGTCTCGCATCTTCAGGGTCATCAAACCACGGCGGCATAGTCATCAGACCCTGTATTGACAGATTTTCGAGACTTGCAATCTCCTTAACAAGATCAACGGCTTTATCCTTCGGGACACCGTTTTTTGTTTCTTCTCCGCTAACATTAACTTCAATAAGTATCTTAGTGATACAACCAGCTTCCCTGGATTTTTTATCCAGTTCACGTGCCAGTTTCATTCTATCGACGGAATGAATCATGTCAAAAAGACTGACAACATATTTGGCCTTATTGGTCTGTAAATGCCCGATCATGTGCCATTCAAGAGTTTTTCCCATCTTTTCAATCTTTCGTTTTCCCTCCTGGACATAATTCTCACCGATAATATCAATGCCACAATCAATAGCTTCCATGATTTTGCTATCATCAACCGTTTTGGTTACACCCATCAATCTTATATCAGATGGATCTCGACCGGACCTCAAGGCTGCCTCGGCAATGTTTTCTCTTATTCTCTCTATGTTTTCTCTTATTGTCGACATCAATTTTCCTTCTGAGACGGCAAAGCCGCAGTTCTTGTGAATAAAGAATCTAAGACCTTTGCAAAATGTTTAATTTCGTTCAAGTTCAAGGAAGACGAAAAATTTAACCACAGGAATACATTGAGTATTTCGAGGATTAAATTTTGAGTCTGACGCAGAAATTGGGCGAAAGGGGCGTTTTGCAAAGGTCTCAATCTAAAAGACCAGCGCACCAACTCTCCTTAACGCCATTACAACTTCCGTAAGGGGAAGACCAATTACATTCGTATATGAACCGTGAATTTCGCTGACAAAAAATGCAGCCATTCCCTGCACGGCATATCCTCCCGCTTTATCGTATGGCTCTTCTGTCTTCACATACCAATTCATCTCATCCTCAAGTATTTCTTTAAATAGAACTGACGATTCAACAGCATCACTTATTATTACATCCGTACTCTTATTCACAATGGTAAAACCGGTTATTACCCTGTGTTCCCTGCCGCTCAGCTTTTTCAGCATTATCCTTGCTTCTTTCTGTGTCCCGGGTTTGCCCAGGACTTCCCCGTCAATTATAACGACTGTATCCGCACCCAACACCCACGCATCCGGGTTATTTTGTGATACAGCAAAACTTTTTTTCTTAGAGAGCCTCAATACATGGCCCCTCGGGGTTTCCCCATCCAGAGCGTCTTCATTGGCACCACTCGGAATCACATCAAATTTGATTCCTATCCCTTTAAGGAGCTCCTGTCTCCGGGGAGAGACAGATGCTAAAATAATGGAAGCCGGCAGCATAATTCTCTATACTTATCCCCTTCTTCGTTCTAAAACAGATACGATCTCCCCCGTAAAGAGGGTAATAGAAACAAGGTAAAATACCCAGATGACCACATATACCAGAGCGTGCAGTGAACCATAAACAAAACTCGCGGGGTTTCCTCCGAGAGAAAGATAAAAGTTAAATAACTGTTTCGCAACTTCCAGGAAAAGCGTGCATATTATGCCACCTGTCAGAGCATGGTAAAAATAAACTTTTTTATTGGGAATAACTTTATATATAATGGTAAAAAACAATACAGTAACTGAAAGAGGTATAACGTATCGTATGAGAGCGCTGTTGATTAAAAAATAACCTATCTTCCATTTTTCCAGGAACTGTGCCCCTGTATTTACCACTATGGAAAAAAGGATTGCCGTAAGCCCTACAGGTATCACGGAAACACCTACAAAGAATGATCTGAATGGATGTCTCTTATTTTTTACATTAAATATCTTCGTAAAAGCCGTTTCCAGAGAAGTTACAAACATGGTAGAAATCCACAGGAGAAAAAGGAAAGCTAACCAGCCAGCGAAACCACTGACATCTGACAACTGTTTAACCTCAAAAATTAACTTCTCCTCCACATAAGGATGCAGGTCTTTTATAAACTCAATAACAGCGACGTACGCGCTTTCCGAAGACCCTAACACCAAACCGCTTATGTAAAAAATGAGGTAAATGATCGGAATAACCGATATCATGGTATAAAAGGATACGGCGGCTGATAGATTGAAACAGTCATCATCAAAAAACGATCGGATAGCATCTGCAAGAATATCCAGCGGCAATTTACAGCAATGTAGAATTTTACTCATGTTTCACCAGATGCGGCAAAGCCGCAAAGTTATTAGTTATCAGAGGTCAGAAATCAGTAAAAGATTAATATTTTAAGGAAATCCTTTTGTTACTTTGTAAATTTTTAGACCTGACTGACAGGACCTTTGCAAAACTTCTAACTCTTTATAATTCTTAAGTATTTAACTTGGCCACTTATCCTCCTACCAACTCTTTTGGAGATGATCCAAAAGTTTTTACTCCGTTGGCACAAGTTTAACATATACCTTTCTTGTCCTCGGACCATCGAATTCGCAGAAAAAAAGAGACTGCCATGTACCGAGGACAATATCCCCATTTTCAATAAAGACCATCTCTGATGTGCCAATGAGAGACGATTTGATATGAGCGGCAGAGTTTCCTTCCATATGACTGTAATTATCATGAAGCGGAATCACTTTATCCAGTTCCATGATAATATCCCTCGGCACATCAGGATCAGCATTTTCATTGATCGTAACTGCCGCAGTCGTATGAGGTACAAACACATAACACACCCCGTTTTTCACATTACTTTCACACACCACAGACCTTACCTGATTCGTTATATCTTTCATCTCGAACCGCGAATTCGTTTTAACAATAAATTGTTTCATAAGACACCTTTAATTAACATATTTGGGTCTTCTCCAATTTAGTTGGAGAAGAGGGTTCAAGGATTTATAATTTTTAGCATTTCACTCGACCCCTGGAACCCTCTGGGATCATACCTGATTAATTGAAGCGTTTGCATAACTACGCTTTTGGTCATTGCGAGGAGCAAGGCGACGCGGCAATCTATTATGATTACAAGGAGTTATAGATTGCTTCGCTTCGCTCGCAATGACAATATGGCTACTGTGCAAAGCTTTCTAATTATAGATAACACACTTATTTTGCCTTAAGGGACTGGAAATGATCCACATATTTTTTGACTTCTTTTTTAGTATCAGCTATATTTGCCGATATAATAATTTATAATGATTTGTTTTTCAACAAAATGCTGAAAAATAAATCCTTTTGCCCCGCAAGAAAATATCCGATTGAAATGTTTGCATTATGAAACCTGAAAAATTATTTCTAAAAAGAGTCCACTTGTTTCAATCCCTCAGTGATGAAGACATTGAGCGCCTTGCCGCCTCATTAAGATACCGCCCCCTGAAGAAAGGGGAGACTCTTTTCCGTAAGGGAGACGAGGGGAACTCCCTTTATATCGTAAGATCGGGAAGCATCAGAATCGTACTCCCCTCTGAAAGTGGTGAAGAGGTTTCACCGGCAATTCTTTCCGAAGGGGATTTCTTCGGCGAAATGGCCCTTCTCGATGGAATGTCACGTTCGGCTGATGCTGTGGCGCTTGAAGCATCCGAGGTATTTGCCCTGAATCGAAGAGATTTCCTCTCATTCCTGTTGAATAATGAAAATGCAATACAATCTATCTTTTCCTTCCTGTCCATGCGCCTGCGCAAGACAGATGATCTTCTGGAAGATGTGTGCTTTTTTAACATCTCTACCAGGCTTGCCAGAAGACTTGTTGAGCTGGCAGCAAACTATGGGCGCCAAAAAGAAGGGGAAGACATTATACGAATTGATTTGCGCCTGACCCAGAAGGATCTTGCAAGCATGGTTGGTGTTACCAGAGAAAGCATCAATAAGGAAATGAAGGTCTTACGCGAAAGAAACTTAATCAGCACCAGGGAAAACATGATTCAGATACTCAATTTGACACGTCTTAAGAGACGTGCCCGTTTATAAAACTATGTGACCTGTTTCACTATAAAAGTATGAACTCTTTCATTGCGTTGTAACCTAAACACATAGTATATGACCTTCAAACCCTTTTTTCCGTTTAATAAAGTAATAAAGATTAATGTGTTTGTAAAAAGTCAGATTCCCCTCCCCTGGTGGGAGGGGATAAAGGGGAGGGGGACATAACTACTTGAAATAGCGGTGTCCTCAGCCCTACCCTCTCCCATCAAGCGAGAGGGAGTTCTTGGACTTTTTACGAATGTATCAAATTTAAGGGATTGATATTTTGACACTCGTAACATGGTATTTTGTTATTGTTTTATTGATGGTTGTCGGAGCCATAGTGGGGAGTTTTCTTAATGTTTGCATCTTTCGGATCCCAGATGGTAAATCCATTGTGTTTCCGGGTTCTCACTGTGTTAACTGTAACCACCCCATAAAGCCTTACGACAATATACCGATTATAAGTTACCTGGTTTTAAGAGGGAGGTGCCGAAACTGTAAAACAAAGATATCACCCATATATCCGGTTGTTGAATCGCTGACGGCAGTAATGTCGCTGCTTCTTTTTCTCAGATATGGTCTATCGCTGCAATATCTTGTTACGTTTATATTTACCTGTACACTTATCATTATAACATTCATCGACATTGACCATCAGATTATTCCTGACGTTATTACACTTCCCGGAATTCCCATTTTTTTTCTGTCGGCCATATTTGTCATGAACATCCGGCCTCTTGATTCTCTGCTGGGCATTTTAATTGGGGGCGGATGTCTTTACCTCATAGCTGCCGGATATGAGCTTTTAAGAAAAACCGAGGGAATGGGCGGGGGTGATATCAAACTATTAGCCATGTTGGGAGGATTTTTTGGCTGGCAATCTCTATGGTTTATTCTTCTTGCCGGTTCTCTCATCGGCGCTGTTGTGGGCATCTCCATCATGATCTTTAAAGGAAAAGATATGAAATATGCGGTTCCGTTTGGCCCCTTTCTATCGATGGCTGCCGTTGCCTACATATTTTTTGGTAAGTATATGACAGGACTTCTATTCGTAAGGTATTAAGGCTCCAAAAAATGCAGGGTTTGTTCCCCAACAGTTTTAATATGGAGTTGCAAATTAAAATCTGTTTTGGGAAAAACAAGTAAATAAAGGTTGTTAATTCTATAATTGAATAATTACTTAAAAAAAGCCAGAATATGGCACGTTAGTTGCTTTAACTATTCTTACATAAAATAGATAAATTAATCTTTGAGGATTGAATAATTGGCACTAAAATACCCTTACAAGTTACTGAAATCGGACAGGACACAAATTTAAATGATAAAATACCAAAAGGGTTTCTCATTAATCGAGCTTATAATTGTAATAGGAATAATTGCTATTCTGGCGACCTTCGCAGTGCCTGCCTTTTTAAAGTACACTGCAAATGCAAATCTGAAATCGGCTACAAGGGAAATTACGTCGGATATTCTCAATCAAAAAGAAAAAGCAATATCTGAAAACCTGAAACAAAGGATCATCTTCACCGTAGTTGCTGGGTCTAATGATTCGTACGAGTTAAAAAAAGAAAGCGGGGGGGGTTACGTAACTACACAGACCAAAACCCTTGCTTCCTTTGGCAGCAACATTGATATCACCGCTGGCTACACCATGACATTTCAAACACGAGGAACGGCAAATCTCGGAACTATAACGCTCAATAATAACAGAGGCTCCACGGCAACCATAAAAGTCAACATGACGGGAAGGACGTATGTTACATTTTCCATGCAATAACAGGGGTATCGGCATGATAGAGGTGCTTATTGCCGTTGTGATAACAGCTTTCGGCATTCTCGCAGTCATGTCCATGCAGCCCCTGTCATGGCATACCGCAAAAAGAGCCGATTTACTGGGCAGGGCTGCCAGCATATTGCATAGAGAGCTGCAGGATGCTGAGATTACCATAATGAACCCGAACAATCCAATCCCTGTAAACAGCAATACCACATGTTATGCCAGTGGCCCATCATCCCAGGGTTTTGGCGATGCGACATACACGGTTCAAAAAACCATTACGAACAATGGTGGATCATGGACCGTGAGAATATATGTTACAGATCCGGATAACAAAATTATTTCGGAGAGCATCATTGTTACAAGGCAGGAAGGTTTCAGATATTAGAGTTTTTATCCTCAACAACTGCGTTTTTTGCGCAGCTGCTGGTATCAATGATCAAGGTACAAGGTGCAAGGATAAAACGGATTATGGGGATAATCCTCTCCGGGTCTTTAGTCCTCATTGCTCGTTGCTCGGTCCTTGCGGCTTTGCCACAGTAGGATATAAACAATATCAAAGCAGGAGAGAAAGTCTTGCAGGTAATGAATAGTAGAGGTTTTTCGCTTATAGAGCTTATCGTTGCCATGGCCACCGGCCTGGTTATCCTGGGCGCCATTTACGCTGTGACGGAAATGGGACAGAGAACATCTGTCGCCGTCGAAAGAAAGGTCGTTGCCCAGCAGAACGCAAGGGCCGCCCTCGATATTATGGCCCTGGAAATTGGCATGGCATCGTTCAATCCAACATTTGCCAGCAATATCTGGGTCGATGGACCATCTACCGGTACATGTGGTAATATTGCAATTAATCAAACATACAGGGGAATCCAGGAAGCGACGGCAAATTCGATCACCGTGGAGATGGACATAGGCCAAAGTTCTGCCATTAAAGATGATTCAAATGAGATAATACGCTACAATTATGATACGGGAAATAAGTACATCACCCGCAGTATCAACTGCGGCGGGGCGTATGCCTTTTTAGGAGCTCAATCAGGAAATCCAAGAGAAGTTCGGGTCGTCAACAACACGGCCAGTGTTTCACTGTTCAGATACTATGACGGGACCGGGGCAGAGCTTGTTCCGGGAACAGATCTCCCCGCAAGCATCCCTGATATCCGGAGAATTAAGATCACCCTCGTCGTTGATACGGAAGCCATGGACCGGAGTTTAAACAGAAGGAGAAGAACGATTTCTTCAACAAGTATTATACCGAGGAATCATGCAATCAATTAAACATAATTGCCATAAAAGAGAATGGTCAGGAAAGGACCTGCTAAACTCTGATCGGGGATTCGTCCTTGTCCTAGCGGTTCTGGGCATAGCGCTCATTCTCGCGATAGGAGTCCTTGCCCTGACCATGTCAGGCAGAGATGTCCGGATCAGTTCCAGGGTTGTCGGCGAGCAGAAGGCATTTTCCGCCTGTGAATCGGGAGTTCATTACGTAACGACGATTCTTGATCCTTCAAACTTTTTCACTTCTCCTGTTACAGGCCAGGTTGACTCCACCAATGATCCGGCCTCTATTTACTCAATCGACCCGCCGGTCCCGCCTACCAGCGGTCCGGGAATGCTGCCGCTCGCAGGTTATTCCATCGGCGGGGGTCAAGTATGGGGTCAAACAAGATATGATGTAACCGTAAAGGGAGAAAACACAAACTATAAAAGTCAGGTACAGGTTAGTGTGGGACTCGGCTACGGACCTATAGAAACGACCACAATTTCAAGATAATTCAGCGGCTAAGAGCGAAGGAACATTAGCCTTTAGTCTTTAGCCTATAAACAACAGGAGAAGCGCTATGAAGAAAAAATTTATTTTCAAAAAATATTGTATTTTACTGGCAATTGTTATCTGCTTCTTTATGTATACTCCCGGCCTTTACGCGGATGAATCGGCACTCTTTACAGAGGTGGCACCTGATGCTTTGCTTGTCCTCGATTTATCGGGAAGTATGAAATGGGCGCCGGCCGGTGAATATATGTGGACTTCAAGCCTGAACCAATGCGGATCGGACAGCAAATACTATGCGGAGTTAGGTCTGAGCCATGAGAAGCAATGCGAGATAAACGCCTATGAAACTGTTCCGAAATACAGTAACGGATCCTGTTCCGGTCCCTTCTATATAAATAATTCACATACAGGCTACACCACTGACTGCAGCCGCGTCGCCATTGCCAAGAGAGCGATTTTCGATATTCTGGATGATAACAACGACAATACTGTTGATGATCAGGATGAAAACATCCTTAATGTGAGAATCGGTTACATGAGATTTCATGACGGCAATGATACGGGAGGAGATTATTCAAGCGGAAACAACGAGCTGATAGAACCCATCGGCACGGTTTACAGCACCGTATGGTCAAGCGTAAACAGCGATTACGCGAACAGCGGCACAGCCCTGGTCTCTTCCCTCAATGAAGCAAAGGCCTATCTTGACTATCAAAAATCCAAGGACAATGCCAAGGAATGCCGCCAGAAATTCGTGATACTCATCACCGATGGTGAGGACACATACTCCTGCAGTGGAATCGGATCTTCAGGTCAAGACGACCAGTACAAAAGGAGGAGAGAATTCGTTGACAAGGTAAAGGCTCTCGCCGATGCCGGGTACAGGGTTTTCGTCATCGGTTTCGGAGCGGATATGCCCTATGCCCTTAAAAATTCGCTGAACTGGGCAGCCTACTACGGCAATACGGACAACCCCGCAGAGGCCAATTCAGGTGACACAAGCACAAACGCCTATGATCCCTCTGCTATTACCAGCTGTCAGGAATCCACAACTTTGTTGGGCGGTTTCGCGAGTTCTAATGATCCAGGGAATGCCAGTCTTACCGGATATGCCTTTCTCGCATCTTCCTCGGATGAACTTACGGATGCTTTGAAACAGGCAATCAATATTATCAGGGAGGCAACTTATTCATTTTCCATGTCATCTATCCAGACATCGAGAACAACGGATGAAAATTACCTTTATGAAGCATCATTTGAACCGGTCAACAATGATCCCTTCTGGATTGGCCATCTAAAGAAATATGCTATAAACGTAGACGGAAGCGTGGGAAGCGAAATATGGGATGGCGGAGAAGTTCTGAAATCGCAAGACCCATCCAGCAGAACGATTTACACCTATACATCCGGTTCTCTGAAATCTTTTACAACATCCAACATTACCCCGCAAGATCTTGGCCTGGAATCGACTGAAACAGCTCAAAGAAATGCAATTGTCGGATACATCCGCGGTGAGGCTGCCTACAATCCGGATAACTGGAAGCTCGGTGACATATTCCGTTCCGCCCCGGTGACAATCGCGACACCTTCTTTCTTTTATAATGATACGAGAGACTCCGGCAATGCCTTTGCCACATTCAGGACAAACAACGAAAGGACATCTGCCAACGGAAAGCGGACGATTGTTGTTGGCGCAAATGACGGCCAGATTCACGCGTTCCTGACAGGCACGGGGGAAGAGAAATGGAGTTTTATCCCGCCGAACATGCTGTCCAAGTTGAAAAATATCGCCCATTCTTCTCATCCAACAGGACTTACCCACCAGTATTTCGCGGATGGCCCCGTGATGGTTGCCGATGTGTGGCTTGACCCGCTGGAGGGCGATGGCACAAGCAAATTAGTTGCGGACTGGAAAACTCTGATGATATTCGCAGAGGGAAGAGGCGGACTATCAAGACTGTGGAGCTCGTCATCATCGTGTGATTCCGGTTTCAGTGAAAATTATTCCGCCACTTATCCCTATTACGGTGGTTACTACTGCTTCGACGTTACCGATCCGATGAATCCCGCATATAAATGGCGTATCAACCCCTCAGCTTCAGAGTCGCCTTATCTGGGCGATCCATGGGTCAAGGTTTTCCCGGGAAAAGTAAAGATCAGCGGTAAGGAAAAATGGGTTGGCTTCATGGGAGGAGGATACAACGCTCAAGACTGCTCTAATATAAACAAATGCGATGAGCGGGGAAAGGGATTCTTCGTTATTGACCTTAGCAACGGAGACACTTTATGGAGCGTTACACTGGCAGACAACTCAGACATGATATACAGCATTCCCGCGACTGCATCTATTGTTGATACGGATAACGACGGCTTTATTGACACGGCATATGTCGGCGATTTAGGCGGCAATATGTGGAGATTCAAATTCTGTGGAGCAGCTGACTTACCTGCGTGTGCAACCACCGATTGGAGCGCGTCATTGCTCTTAGCGTCATCATCGGGAGAGATAAGACCAATCTATACAGCTCCCGTCGTATCCAAAGATTCACAGGGCAATCTGTGGGTTTACTGGGGAACGGGAGACAAGGAGGATCCCACAGCGGCAAACGCGCAGGAAAAATTCTATGCTGTAAAAGATAACGATCGCTCAACTACCTGGGGACTTTCTAATCTGGAAAACATTACTTCGGGTACATACGATCCATCCTCAACCAACTCGGGATGGTATATTAACTTTGCCGGACAAGGGGAAAAGGTATTGGGTGATCCTCTGGTTTTTGGCGGGGTTGTATATTTTACGACGTTTACCCCGGACCAGTCTGGCGATCCCTGCTCGTATGGTGGCGATGCAAACTTATACGGAGTAGATTATATCACCGGTGCAGGAAAGCTGTCAGATGGTGACAGAAGCATGAACATTGGGACGGGAATCCCGACGGCGCCTGTTATTTCATTGAAACCCGGAGCGGCATTGTCCCCGGACATCTATGTTACTGTCAGTGGTGGCGGTGGCGGTGGAACCTCAAGCACACAAAGGGTAAGTTTCGATCCACCGACTCTTTCGAATCGAACCAACATGCTCTTCTGGTTTGATAAACGTTTGCAGTAAACAATATCAGATCTTTAGCAGGGCCCGTTCCCCGGAACGGGCCAATTTCCACCGTGAGTCCTTCGACCTGGCCTGTCCTGAGTATAATCGAAGGACTCAGGATGTACCCTTCGACTTGGCTTGTCCTGAGTGTAATCGACGGGCTCAGGATGTATCCTTCGACGGGCTCAGGATGTACCTGTCGAACGGCTTCACCGTGAGCCTGTCGAACGGCGGGCCGATGAGGGCATCGGCCCCTACAAGATGAGAGCTTTTTACAATACCCATATTGTCATTGCGAGTAAAGCGAAGCAATCTCATAACATATTGATAATTCACATGATTGCCGCGTCGCTTTGCTCCTCGCAATGACCAGAAATGTAGTTATGCAAACCTCTCAAGATGTGCAGTCAACAGTAAACGGCCCGACCCCATTTTCACTCGTTTGGCTTTGTCCTTGATTTAATTCAAAATTATTTTGCCCCCTGCCCCTTGTTCCTTGATCCTTGTTTCTTGTTCCTTCGTCCTTAATTCAAAATTAAGAATTCAAAATTCAAAATTGTTTTTATACCCTTGCCCCTTGATCCTTGAACCTTGAACCTTGTTCCTCAATTCAAAATTTAAAATTATTTCACCTTATTTCTTGACTTCAAAATCAGATAAATATAAAAAACCTCTGACTTTGTGTGCCAGGGAAATTAATGAAAGCCCGTTTAATCAAACTATTAGAAAAATCGCTGGGAACCTGTTTTGAAAAGGGAATCCTGACAGAAAAAGATATTCCATCCATAGAAGTCGAGTCCACGAAAGAAAACTCACATGGAGACTATGCCACGAACCTGGCTATGATCCTTGCTTCAAGCATGAAAACGAATCCCCGCAAAATAGCCGATGCGGTTGTGGAAAACATTCAGGACGAAGACAATATACTTGAGAAATGGGAAATCGCCGGTCCCGGTTTTATCAACTTCTTCATGAAAGGTAACGCATGGGTTACACTTCTAAAAGAGGTGGATGAGAAGAAAGATCATTATGGAGAATCGGGCCTTGGCAAAGACAAACGTGTACAGGTAGAATTCGTAAGCGCCAACCCCACAGGCCCCCTCCATATCGGACACGCAAGGGGCGCCGTCATCGGTGATGTCATCGCCAGTATTCTGGAGGCTTCAGGATTTTCTGTTTTCAGGGAATACTACATTAATGATGCCGGCAACCAGATGAACAACCTTGGAAAATCCGTATTCTACAGATATCGTGAATTGTCAGGCGAAAAAATTGATTACCCCACTGACTGTTACCAGGGACAGTACATTAAAAATCTGGCAGGTGAAATCCTTAAAAAATATGGTGACAGGTATCGCACGAGAAATGAAAAAGACATTCTTGAATTTTTTACAGACTATGCCGCTGATTCCATCCTCGAAGGTATAAAAAAAGATCTCAACGTCTTCGGTGTCGTTTTTGACCGTTACTTCAGTGAAAAAAAACTTTATAAGAATGACGGTGTCCGGAAGCTGCTGCAGGAACTCCAGAAAAAAGGTTTTGTCTACAAAGATGGTGACACCCTGTGGTTCAATACTAAAGATTGTGGTGATGAAAAAGACAGGGTCGTGGTCAGGGCAAATGGGGAACCCACATATTTTGCGGCGGATATCGCCTATCATCAGAACAAATATTCGAGAAATTTCGATACAGTTATAGATGTGTGGGGAGCGGATCATCACGGATATGTCCCCAGAATGTACGCGGGGATTCAAGCCCTTGGCAAGAAAAAAGGAGCCCTGGAAGTTGTTCTTGTTCAACTTGTAAACCTTTTAAGAGATGGAAAGCCTGTAGCCATGTCCACAAGGGCGGGTGAGTTCGTAACACTCGGAGATGTAGTTGCCGAAGTGGGAAAAGACGCATCGCGATACAACTTTCTTATGAGGCGATCAAACAGTCATCTTGATTTTGACCTCGAACTCGCGAAGAAACAATCAAATGAAAATCCAGTTTACTATGTTCAATATGCCCATGCCAGAATATCAAGTATTATGAGAATGGCTGCTGAAAGGGGTTATGAAATTCCCGCTTACGATGACGTGGATCTGAGTCTCCTCGTTCTTCCTGAGGAATTCAATATGATAAAATCAATCGACAGATTCCCTGAATTGATCGAGGGAAGTGCAAAAACCCTTGAACCTCATCGCATCACATTTTACGCTAATGACCTTGCTTCCATTTTTCACAGTTATTATAATAAGAACAGGGTCATTTCCGATGACGTGGAACTAAGCAAGGCAAGGCTTTTCCTGGTCAAATGCGCAGGCATCGTTCTGAGAAACGCCCTCCGGTTACTGGGTGTTTCAGCGCCGGAAAGAATGTAAAAAGAATTATTAATTCTGAATTTTGACAGTCTCGCAAAAAGTCGGATTTCCCCTCCCCTGGCGGGAGGGAATTAAGGGGAGGGGAATGTAAGTGATTGAAATAACGTTGTATCCACCCTCACCCCAACCCTCTCCCTTCAAGGGAGAGGGAGCAATTTGGACTTTTTGCGAGTCCATCAAATTCAAAATTATGTTCAGCACGGCGGATGATCGCTGACAGATGAAGACATCAGAGGCTAATTTATGTCCTCCAATAATTCACGAGATTTCGAATTTAAACTGGGTAAACTCGGTCTGTCCCTGTTTACTTTCGGAATTGCCCTTTTACTGTTATTCTCTTTTTTGTTCGGTGTCATGGTAGGCAAAAATATTGAAACTTATCCGGAAAAAATAGCAAAAGGCATCCCGAAGGCAATTAAGGAAAAGATTGTGGAGAAGTCAAGCGATGTAATTTCACACACAATAAAAAAAGACCACTCAAAAGATACCGAGAAGGAAAAAGACGACTTTAAGCTTACATTTTATGATACATTGACAAAGAAAGATAAAAACTTTAAACATGATATGCCAAAGGAAGTTATCCACCAAAAAAAGAGAAAAGAAATAAAAAAGACTTCCGTAAAAGGACAATATCTTATTCAGGTAGCTTCTTTTAAAGACAAAAAAAAGATGGAGAGGCTGCAAAGAAAACTGTCAGCTATGGGTTATTCTCCCAGAGTAGATGAAACAAAATTGAACTCAAGTGGAAAGTGGTTTCGCTTGAGGCTTGAGGGATTCTCAACCTCTCATGAAGCCAGGCAGGTATCAACCTCATTAGAAAAGAAGATCCGGGGGCTAAAATGCCTGATCATCCGTCACAAAAAGTGACGAAACACTAAATTCGAATAACGTTTTACGAATTATGACAAACTCGTAAAAAGCGCCATTATGCCGTTTAGCGGCATTATAATGGAAAGTAACTTTTGCAAAGCATGTTTAAGGCCGATGGGGGCATCGGCCCCTACATGTTGTACGGCCTGTTCCCCGAACAGGCCGTGTATCTGGATAGTATCCAGAAAAATCAACAAGTTATATTAAATTCGGCCAAACGAGTTACTTGAAAGTCGGACTTTTGCCGTAAACTCGAAACCCGAAACCCGAAACTGGGAACTGGGAACCCTTAACCCGGCATTAACTATGTTCGAAAATCTGACTGAAAAATTAGACAACGTTTTCAAAAAGCTCAAAGGCAGAGGTACGCTGGATGAAGAATCTGTCAGGGTAGCCATGAAAGACATACGAATGGCGCTCCTCGAAGCGGATGTAAATTTCAAGGTCACAAAAAACTTTGTGGAAGATGTCAGGGTAAAGGCTGTTGGACATGAGGTATTAGACAGTATCTCTCCGGGTCAACAAATCGTTAAAATCGTTCATGACAGGCTTATTGAGCTTCTGGGAGATGACAGCGGTCAATTGAAACTTGCAAATCGCCTCCCGGCGCCTATTATGCTGGTGGGGCTCCAGGGATGCGGCAAGACAACTACAGCAGCCAAGATAGCCCGTCATCTCATGGATCAGCAAAAAAGGGTTTCTCTTGTTTCAGCCGATATTTACAGGCCGGCGGCTATAGAGCAATTAAAAATTCTTGGAGAAAGCATCGGCGCCGGCTTCTTTGACTCAACCGACATGAATAATCCTGTGAAAATTTGCGCCGACGCCCTGAATGATGCCAGGACCAGAGGTTTCGACGCGCTGATTATTGATACCGCCGGCAGACTACACATCGACACCGAATTAATGGAAGAACTGAAAAACATAAAAAATGCCGTAAATCCGGCAGAAATTCTCTTTGTTGCCGATGCCATGACAGGCCAGGAAGCCGTTTCCGTCGCCGAAACTTTCAATGATCTTCTCGAAATAGACGGCGCTATATTAACAAAAATGGACGGCGATGCCCGCGGTGGAGCGGCATTGTCTTTCAAGACAGTAACGGGGAAACCTATAAAGTTCATTGGTACCGGTGAAAAAGTTGATGCTCTGGAAGTATTCCACCCTGAAAGAATGGCCTCCAGAATTTTGGGCCACGGTGACATCCTGACTCTCGTTGAAAAGGCACAGAAAACGTTCGACGAAAAAGAGGCGCGGGAACTGGAAAAAAAGATAAGGAAAGATTCCTTTACTCTTGAAGATTTCAGAAAGCAGTTATTACAGATAAGAAAGATGGGCTCAATTGAGGATATTTTAGGAATGATCCCGGGACTTGGTAAGGTAAAAAACCTGAAAAACGTCGCTCCCGATGATAAAGAATTTGTAAAAATCATAGCGATTATAGATTCAATGACCCGTGAGGAACGGATAAAATACCAGGTTATAAATGGCCAGAGGAGAAAAAGGATTGCCCGGGGAAGCGGTACAACTGTCCAGGATGTAAACCGGTTACTCAAAAACTACATTGGAATGAGAAAAATGATGAAAAAGATAACAAAGGGAGGAGCCAAATATTTAAAAAGAGGTAATTTCCCCTTTAACTAAGACATAATATGTGTTAGTAGTTGAAATCTTTCTTCACAACAGTTGCGTTTTTTGCGCAGATGCTGGTGTCATGGGTCAGGGATCTGCGGTGTTTTACAACGTGTCTCATCGTGCCGAAAGCCCAATGGGTGACCGTTGTCTTTTGCCGATCTGGTTCGACTGAGCTCACGCCGAAGGCTCACCGAACTCCCGACACCTGATCCCTGATAACTTTGCGGCTTTGCCGCCTTAGGAGGTAATATCAAAAGGAATGGCCATTAAGATTAGACTAGCTCGTATGGGTAAGAAAAAGAAACCGTTTTACAGGATTGTGGTAGCTGACAGCAAAGCTCCACGGAACGGAAGATTTCTTGAAATTGTTGGAAATTATGACCCTAAAAAAGATCCGCCGGAGATTATCCTCAAGGAGGATCGAATAACAGCCTGGTTGTCACAGGGTGCAAAACCCACGATAACAGTTTCAAATATTTTGAAAAAGAAAGGTGTTGCTTTAACAAAAGAAAATGTGAAGGCAGCCTGATAGTGAAAGTTTGCTGTAGACCCCTTATTGTTCAATTCAGTGTACATCAAATGTTTTTTTAGCTTACAAAGACGATCAGTGGAGGTTGATACGATGAAAGATTTGGTTAAGTACATGGCTCAAGCTTTGGTAGATAATCCTGATGAAGTTGACGTTGCCGAGGTGACAGGAGAACAGACTTCCGTAATTGAACTGCGGGTTGCAAAAGAAGACCTGGGAAAGGTTATTGGGAAACAGGGTAAAACAGCAAAGGCAATGCGAACAATTCTGAGCGCCGCATCATCAAAGATTCATAAAAGATCGGTTCTGGAGATTATTGAATAATTGAAAGACCTCCTTGAAATAGGAAGGATCAGTAAATCTGTTGGTGTTAATGGCCGCATGAAAGCCGTTTCATATATTGAATCACCCGAAGCGCTCAAACCTTTTAAAGATGTGTATATAACATGCAAAGAGCGGGGTCCCGATCTTTACAAAGTTAGATATATCAATTTCACCAAAAAGAGTTTTTCTTTTGAATTCGAAGGTGTGAACGACATTGATGCTACAATGTCTTTCGTCGGATGCCGAATGTTCATTCCTCCTGACAGACTCCGGAAATTGCCGGAGGGTGAATATTACTGGCGAGATATTATAGGGCTTGAAGTTTTCACAGGAGATAACCAAAAACTCGGAAAGATCGAAAAAATTTTCCAGGCAGGAAGCAATAATATTTATGTTTGCACCGGGGGAGAAAGAGAGATCCTTCTTCCGGATATTGAAGACGTAATAAAACAAATAAACCTCGAAAAAGGAATCATGATTGTCGAGTTGCTTGAGGGGCTTTAAGAAAGGATGATCAGGTTTGATATACTGTCCGTCTTCCCCAAGATGTTTCAAACCCCCTTTGACTGCAGTCTTATAAAAAAGGCCCTTGACAAACAATTAATCGAAATCCATCTCCATGATATCCGCAGTTATACCCTGGATAAGCACTGTATGACCGATGATTATCCTTACGGCGGCGGCGGCGGCATGGTGATGAAGGTTGAGCCTGTCGCAAGAGCGCTTGATGCCATCGTCCCCACGAGAGATAACGCGCATGTTGTCCTCATGACGCCACAGGGTGAAACCTTCAAACAGGAAATTGTGGAAGAACTATCCCGGTATTCTCAAATCATTCTCATCTGCGGTCATTACGAAGGAGTGGATGAAAGGATAAGGGAACATCTTGTTGACAGAGAGATTTCCATCGGTGATTACATTCTTACAGGAGGAGAATTGCCAGCAATGATTATAGTGGATGCCGTCTCGCGCCTTGTTCCGGAAGTCCTGGGAAATAAAGAATCAGCCCTGTTTGATTCTTTTTCGACCGGCCTTTTGGAAGGCCCCCAATATACACGTCCGCAGAAATACCGTAGCTGGGGGGTCCCTGATGTGATTCTTTCAGGTGATCACAAGAAAATTAATGAATGGAGACGCAAAACATCCCTCAAAAGGACCCTGATGAGAAGACCGGATTTACTGGCAAAGGCAAACCTGTCAGAAGAAGATATAAAAATTCTTGAAGACAAAGGTTAAAGAACAAAGGACAAAGGTACAAGGATCAAGGTAAAGACAACGGGTTCCTTGAACCTTGAACCTTTTACCTTGAACCTTGAACCTTGTACCTTGAACCTTGAACCTTGTACCTCTGATCCGTAGCTGTGCATATGAATAACGTTTACATCGCTCTCTTACATTATCCCGTTTACAATAAAAAAGGTGACGTTGTAACAACGGCAGTTACTAATATGGATATTCATGACATATCGAGGGCTGGCAAAACATACGGCGTTAAACGTTTCTATATTATTACACCCCTTGAGCAACAAAGACAATTTGTCAGGCGAATACTTGATCACTGGCAGAAAGGATATGGCGCAACCTATAACCCATGCAGGAAAGAAGCCCTTGACACAACGGTAATAAAGAGCTCCCTGGAAGATACCTTAAAGGAAATCGAGGAAGAAACAGGAAACGGTAAGGTAAATCTCGTTGTAACCGGCGCATCCCTTCGAGAAAAGTTTTTACGATTTGACGATTTAAATAAAAAGATATCAGAAAATAATAGCGCTTATCTCCTGGTTTTTGGCACGGGCTGGGGAATTGCCGATGAAATCACCGATAAAGCTGACTACTTCATCGAACCAATCAGGGGATCATCCAAATACAACCATCTATCCGTTAGATCGGCAGTGTCGATTGTGCTGGACAGATTGTTAGGAAAAAGGTAGTTAAATTGGTTCTTAGCTATTACGAAGAAAAGTTATAAGAATTACACTATAGTAAAAAATTACATCAGTTCTGGAGGATATACACAATGAATGCGCTTGACTTCATCGAGAAAGGACAAATGCGGGGAGACATTCCCGATTTTAAATCCGGTGACACGGTAAAAGTACACGTAAGAATTATAGAGGGTCAGAAAGAGAGAATACAGGTATTTGAAGGCGTCGTTATTAGAAAAAGAGGCGGAAATAATCGCGCCAGTTTCACCGTCAGGAAAATTTCCCGCGGCATAGGTGTGGAGAGAACATTCCCTTTACATTCACCCGTTGTCGATAAGATAGATGTGATCACAAGGGGTAAGGTCAGGCGATCTCGTTTATATTATCTTAGAGAACTAAAAGGCAAAAAAGCCAGGATTAAAGAACTGGGCAGAAGATGATATGAACAGCTTTGAATCTGAGGTCCGGCAACTCGGTTTCAAATCGGTTGCCGGCATAGATGAAGCTGGAAGGGGCCCCCTGGCGGGTCCCATTGTTGCCGCCGCAGTAATCCTCCCCTACGATTATATAAACGTGGACATTCGCGACTCAAAAAAGTTAACCCCATTACAAAGAGAAAAAATATTCAAAACCATAAGAAATGATGCTATTTCCATTGGACTTGGGTTTGTTGAACCTTCTGTAATTGATGAAATCAACATTCTCAGGGCAACGTTACTGGCCATGAAAAGGGCCGTTTTGAACCTTTCCGCCCCCACTGATTACCTTCTCATAGACGGCAGAGACACAATCAATCTTTCCATACCACAAAAAGCAATCATCAGAGGGGATTCCCTCAGCATCTCCGTGGCATCTGCATCCATTATGGCCAAGGTTTCGAGAGACCACGTGATGGAAAAATATCATCGACAGTTTCCTGATTATAATTTTCTCAGAAATAAGGGATACGGCACCAGAGAACACCGTGAAGCTATAATAAAATACGGCTATTGCAAAATTCACAGAAAATCCTTCAAGGTAAAGGCGTAAGGAATAAGGGACAAGGTGCAAGGAATAAGGGACAAGGATATAAAAACAATTTTGAATTCTTAATTTTGAATTAAGGACAAAGGAACAAGGTTCAAGGTTCAAGGTTCAAGGTAAATACAATTCTTAATTTTGAATTGAGGGGCAAGATGGGTGGCATGGACGGTTCGGCTGAGCGTTCGACTGAGCTCACGCCGAAGGCTCACCGAGGACAAACCATGTGCGGTTCGACTGAGCTCACGCCGAAGGCTGAACTTGTTTCAGTATCGTTTGTCCGTGTATTGGTGGCGTTCATAAAGGCCTGACCCTATAACATGACAACTCAACGTTATGAAAAGTGATAATAAAAAGACCGGCAAAACAGGCGAAGACATTGCCACTGCTTTTCTGAGAAAGAAGAGATACAAAATAATCGAGCGAAATTACAAATGTGTATTTGGAGAAATTGACATCGTTGCCCGTGATATGAGTGACATTGTTTTCATAGAAGTAAAAAGCAGAAAATCAAAAGACTTCGGTGAACCGGAGGATGCTGTAACCCTGAACAAACAAAGGAAGATATCCAAAGTAGCCTTGAACTATCTTAAAGAGAAAAATCTTGATGATCATAAAGCGCGGTTCGATGTAATCGCTATCAAACTATCGACAGAAGGCAACATTGTAAAACATATTAAAAATGCATTTGAACTCGCATGGGGCTGACGTAAAAGGACAAAGGTGCAAGGTGCAAGGTGCAAGGGACAATGAACAAGGAATATTATATATAGTTTCCACTCCCATAGGGAATATGGAGGACATTACTCTTCGTGCCCTGAGGATTTTGAAGGAAGTCCAACTCATAGCCGCCGAGGATACGCGACACACGAAAAAACTTCTCAATGCATACGACATTAATACCCCCCTGACCAGTCTCTATGACCAGAATGAACTGAAAAAGAGCAGCTACATCATATCCAGACTGAATGATGGAATGAATGTGGCCTATGTCTCCGATGCAGGGACCCCCGGCATATCAGATCCCGGATATATCCTTGTTAATCAGGCTATCCGGAATTTTATCAGGGTTGTGCCTGTACCCGGTCCATCAGCAGTTGTTGCCGCATTGAGCGCCGCAGGGCTTCCCATGGATAGCTTTGTTTTCTCAGGGTTTCTTCCTTCACGAAAAGGGAAAAGAAGGCAATTAATGAAATCCCTCAAGGATGAAACGAAAACGATTGTTTTTTACGAATCTCCGAGGAGAGTTATTTCTACACTTCAAGAAATAGAAGAAATTTTTGGGGACAGACACGCTGTAATTGGAAGAGAATTAACCAAGGTCTACGAGGAAATATTACGCGGCACTGTGAGCGAACTTATTGATTCTCTCAAGGAAAGACAGATTAAGGGTGAATTTACCCTTATCATCTCGGGAACGGAGAAACGTCCCAAGAGCTACTCACACGAAAAACTAACAACAAGATTCAAAGAATTACAAAACGATTCCAAACTCTCAACAAGAGACATTGTGAACATTATCTCCGAAGAAATGGGAGTATCAAAAAAGAACGTATACAAAGACGTCCTCCAATTCAAGGACAAAGGAACAAGGATCAAGGACAAAGGAACAGGGTAAAAGGTAGGATGGCTTGGTATGTAATTCAAAATTAAACATTCAAAATTCAAAATTGTTTTTCTATCCTTGTACTTTGTTCCTTGATCCTTGTTCCTTTGTCCTTTGTCCTTTGTCCTTTGTTTGTCCTTTCTTTTTTAGAAACAATATGATAGGTGTTTTTTGTTTTATATCACTTCATTGAGATAGAAAAGGAGATTATGTAATGGAATTTAAGCAATTCATGAAATTTTTCCTGGTTGTTTTAGTCCTATTGATTGTGGCCTGTGGAAGCACTGAGTCAAAAAAAATGAAATTTTTTGATAAGGGAGCAGAGCTTTACGCAAAGGGAGAATACACAAAGGCAACCGCCAACTTCAGTAATGCCATCAAGATTGATCCCAATTTTGCCAAAGCTTACTCCATGCTTGGCCAGGCTCTCCTGAAACAGATGAAATTTAAACCGGCCTACGGTGCGCTCTCCAAAGCCGTTGAGCTGAATCCCGAACTTCTGGACGCCCAGGCAGCTTTGGGGAAGATACTTCTTCTCGGCCGTCAAAAGGATAAGGCATGGGAAAAAGCGAAACTGGTACTGGCTAAAAATCCAGGTCATGAAGAAGCGCTCCTGTTAAACGCAAATTGTCTCCTTGCCGACGGTAAGGTTTCTGAAGCAGAGCAAATTCTGAAATCGCTCATCGAGAAAAATCCCAAAAAAAACGTCGCTTATCTTATCCTGGCTAATATCAAACTCAGGCAAAAGAATACACAAGGGGCAGAAAAAGTACTGGGAGACCTCCTCGCACAGGATCAAAAGAATGTGAGAGGCCGGCTGCTTCTAGCTCGTATTCTCGAAAAGGGCAATCGCCTGTACGATGCAGAAAAAGAATACAAAACTCTGGCCAGTCAGGAACCCGAAAATGACGGGCCAAAGCTCCTCCTGTCGCAATTTTACAACCGGACAAACAAAAAGAAAGAAGCCGAAATAATACTCAAAGATCTTGTTGACACTCACCCTGACAAGATAGAACTTCGCATCTATCTCTCCCGTTTCTACGCGGAAAATAAACAGGATGACGCCATGGTCAAAACACTGCAGACGGCCATTCGTGATATGCCCGATAAATATGCGCCGTATGAAATACTTGCCCGGTATGAGCTCGGGAAAAAGAATAAAGAAAAGGCCATGGAGCTCCTCAACCGGTTTATCGCAAAGATCAAAAGAGGGCCAGATTTTCTGAAAGCGAAAGTCTTTCTCGCGGGAATTTACTATCGGGACAGAAAATCTGACGCTGCAATGAAACTTGTAGAAGAAGTTTTAAAGGAAAATCCAAAAGACGTAGCCGGCCTCACCTTGAAAGGGGATATTCTTGTAAGCAAAAAAGATTATGTGGGAGCCATCTCAGAATATCGCACAGTTCTCGGCGAACAACCCGAAAATATTCCCGTATCCCTTGCCCTTGCGAGGGCTCACCTTTTAAACAAGGAACCGGCAATTGCCAAAGACATTTACAAAAAGGTGCTGGATAAGAATCCCAATGCAGGAGAAGCCCTGCTTGCCCTCGGTAATATGGCCCTGGAGAAAAAGGATCTTTCAGGGGCGGACAGATATTATTCACGCCTGTTAAAGCTTGCGCCCGGATCTCCTGTTGCTTACTACAAAAAAGGTATCGTAAAACGCCTGGAAAAGAAAGGCGCTGAGGCCGAATCGCTCTTCGCGAAAGCCCTCGAAGCCAACGTCAATTATACCCCTGCACTCATCCAGAGCATAGACCCCCTCTTGAAAAAAAAGAAACTTGACGAAGCCATAGGCAGAGTTCAACAGCAGATTAAAAAGAGCCCGAAGAATTCCGGCTATTATATTTTGCTGGGAAAACTTTATACAATCAA
>Ga0209121_10000588_pt1 | contig 38305 bp, 31 predicted proteins | sample Cruoilmetagenom3_FD_187292 | JGI IMG/M metagenome (GOLD analysis project Ga0209121, IMG submission 187292) | Oil polluted marine microbial communities from Coal Oil Point, Santa Barbara, California, USA - Sample 3 (SPAdes) (version 2) | ecosystem: Environmental > Aquatic > Marine > Oil seeps ... | reverse complement strand
GACACCCCGATGCCGGCCTGTTCCGGGCGGCTTTCGGATGCATCCGCGCCGGTGATAAAGCCCAAGTTGAACTCTTTTGAGATCACACCCGCCTCGATGAAGGCATCGCTCAGATCCAGCTGCGCCACATTGATATTCTTGTCGCGTGCCACATCTGCGCGTTTCACCCGGCCCTTGATATAGCCATCCACGCGCGACGAGGCCAACAGCCGGAATGTGACGGTTTCACCAATCTGGCCGGGGTTCGATATCACATAGTCGCGCACCTGGGCCGTTGAGGATGCAGACATGAGCTTTTTCATGTCTTTTGGTTTTTTCAGCGTGGTTTCGATCCCGTGGACCTCAATCAGCGTAAACAACCCTTTTTGAACCAAAGGCGCATAGGCAAAGGTCGACACCTTCTTGATGTCGGCAATATCCCTGTTGCCCTTTTTGTCCAGTTTGGCCGGATCCAGATAGACCGGCACATTCACAAAACTCTGTTGAAAGGCCCCAACGCCATTGTAAAAAATGGTGCTCAGCAACACGACCAGAAAGGTCAGCCCCAGGGCAATGGCGGCCAAGCCATATACACGAAAGCGCTTTTCGGCCTGATTGCGGCGGCGGGTGTGGGCACTCTGGGCCATCAGGGATGTGTGAGTGGCATCGCTCATTCGTACTGCTCCCGGTATTTGCGCACGATATAAAGGGCAAAGGCATTCAGGCAGAGGGTGATGACAAAGAGCGTCATCCCCAAAGCAAAGGCCACCAGCGCCTCGGGCGAGGCGAAATCCGCATCCCCCGTCAGCTGACTTACGATCTTGGCTGTGACGGTGGTCATGGCCTCAAATGGGTTCATGCTCAGCCGGGCGGCGGCCCCTGCCCCCATTACGACGATCATTGTTTCGCCAATGGCGCGTGAGGCAGCCAGCAGGATCGCGCCCACAATGCCGGGCAAGGCCGCAGGCAGCACAACCTGACGGATGGTTTCCGATTTGGTGGCCCCCAATCCATAAGACCCATCGCGCAAGGATTGCGGCACGGCGTTGATGATGTCATCCGACAATGAGCTGACAAAAGGGATCAACATGATACCCATCACCAGCCCGGCAGTCATAACGGCGGTGCCTGCCTGCATCCACCCCAAGCCGTTACTGCCGAACAGGCCCAGCAGCAACGGCCCAACTGTCAGCAAGGCAAACAGACCATAAACGATGGTGGGAATGCCTGCCAGAATTTCGATCAGCGGCTTGATATAGGCGCGCATTTTGGACCCGGCATATTCTGACAGGTAAATGGCCGAAAACAGGCCCACAGGCACCGCAACGACCAAGGCAATAAACGAGATGTAAAGCGTACCCCACAACAGTGGCAGCACCGCCAATTCTGACCCCCCGCCAAAGCTGGGTGCCCAGACCGAGCCAAAGAAGAAATCCCGAGCCGGGTGCAAACGAAAGAACTCGATGGTGTTAAAAATCAGCGACAAGATAATGCCCAGCGTGGTCAGGATCGCCAGGCTTGCGGCCATAATCAAAAGGGCGCGCACGCCTGCCTCGACAATATTTCGGGCCCGAAATTGCGCGTTGGTGCGCCGATAGGCGTAGGCAAACCCGATCAGCGCCAGCGCCACCACCGCGATACTCATGACCATGGCACCACGCGCTGTCAGTTGGCGGTGGTTTTTGGCAGCTTCCAGCACTGGACCCGGCACTTCAGCCCCAAGAGCCACACCAACATCACCAAGCATGGCACGAATATCTGTCTCATCGGCACTCAGGCTTGCCACCTCAGCGTCGCTCAGCACACCCCGTTCCACGGCAATATCCAGGCCCTGTGCGACGCGGCGTACATCCGACATCACCAGGCTAAGAGTGTGACCCTCAGGAAGGGCATCTGCAGGGATCATGCGCTCAATCGAGGCATTCACGATCAAGGGTTGTGCCAACAACCAGATCAGCATCACCCCAAAGGCGGGCACCATGGCCGAAAGCGCAACATTGGCGCCGTAATAATGCGGCAGTGAATGCAGGAGGCGCCGATCACCACCAGCATCGCGTAACGCACGTCCGCGCCCCATGAAAAACCCAACGGCTGAAAGGGCCAGGACGATCAGAACAAGCCAGTGAAGAGGCATGACAGCTCCGTGGTGTTGCGCAAAAAGGATCAGGGCGGCACAAGGCGCGCCGCCCCAAGTGGTTGATTACATTCCCGTCAGCAGGGTCTCATTGGCCACGGATGTTTGTGTGGCTTCCAGCTCAGGATCAGACACCAGACCATATTCAGCCAACGGGCCGTCTGGGCCTGCGACCTCATCGCTGACAAAGAACTCAGCATAGTCTTTCAGGCCGGGGATCACGCCGATATGGGCCTTTTTGATGTAAAAGAACAACGGGCGCGACACCGGGTATTCACCCGAGGCAATGCTTTGGGTGGTGGGTTCAATGTTGCCCATTGTGGCCACCTTCAGCGTGTCGGTGTTGTTTTCATAAAACGCCAACCCAAAAACGCCGATGCCGTTTTGGTTGCTGTCGATCCGCGCCAGTGTTTCGGTGTAATCGCCGTCAATGTCGACTGATTTACCGTCGGTGCGAACGTGGTAACACGCCTTTTTGGCCGCCTTTTTCTTGGCTTTTTCGCTGTCACCTTCAGCAACAGCCAGCAGCAGGTCATATGCGCCTGTGTCTTTGCAGCCCTGAACCAGCACTTTTTCCTCAAACACTTCACGCGTGCCGTGTTTGGTGCCGGGGATGAAGGTGGCAATGTCTACATCAGGCAGATCAGCGTTGAAATCTGACCATTTCTGATAGGGGTTATCAATCAGCTTGCCGTCCATAACAACTTGGGGTGACAAGGCGTTAAACAGATCTGATTGCGAGAATTCGGTAAAAGCTGGCCCATTGATTTGGCTGGCAAAAACGATGCCGTCATAACCAATGCGCACTTCGATGATCTCGGTGACACCGGCCTCGGCGCAGGCTTTGATTTCTTTTTCGCGGATCCTGCGCGAGGCATTGGCAATGTCGATGGTGTTTTCGCCAACACCTTCACAGAATCGCTTGAGGCCTGCCGACGAGCCGCCCGATTCAACAACCGGGGTCGGGACATCAAAGTTTTCGCCGAAGGCTTCGGCCACGATTGAGGCATAGGGCAACACGGTGGACGACCCGGCAACCTGCACATTGTCGCGCGCAATTGCCGTGGTGGCCGACAGCGCCAGAATGGCCAGAGCAGAGGTTGTCGATTTCGAGAAAGGCATGGTTGTTCTCTCCTGATTTGAATAGGTCGGTCCCCCAATTTCAGGAAACCGCTGAGTCGCGTGATAGGAGCCCTCAACAACGCTTTTGTTAAGGTTTTGTAACGGATTTATGACAACGCCCGATTTAGCGGAAATTTCTGGGGCATAGATTGATATCAAACGATGCTCTGGGCCGCGCTCACTCGTCATTGGCCGCAAGGATTGCCCAAGCAAGGCGGCGCATTTGACCTTACATTGTCAACAGAACAGCGCGGTTTGACTTGCTCATGTCACGGCCTCAGCAGGCAACACCACGCGAAATTCACTGCCCTGCCCAATGGTGCTGCTCACCCGCAGCCGTCCGCGGTGTCGGTTGATGATGTGTTTCACAATCGCCAGCCCCAGCCCCGTGCCGCCCATCTCGCGAGAGCGGTGGTTATCAATGCGATAAAACCGTTCGGTGAGGCGCGGCAAATGGATGTCTTCAATGCCGGGGCCGTGGTCTTGCACCACAATCACGGCGGCGGGGCCACGCACCAAAGGTTCGTTGGCGGATTGGCTCAGAGTGATTTCAACCTCTTTGCCTGCGCCACCATATTTGATCGCGTTCTCGATCAGGTTTGACATGACTTGAGCCAATTGATCAGCGTCAGCGGGTATGTTCACGGGCGTCTCAGGCGCCTTCAGGGTGATCGTCACATCGGTCTCTGCCGCCAGTGGCCGCAGCGTATGCAAGACAGATTGGATCACCCCGCCCACCTCTATGATTGTCGTTGGGCGCATGCGTTCCCCGGATTCAACCCGGCTGAGTGACAACAGATCATTCACCAAGCGTTCCATCCGCCCGGCTTCGCCTGACATGATGCCCAAAAACCGGTCAGTGGCGGCAGAGTCGTTGCGTGCAGGGCCTTGCAAGGTTTCGATAAACCCCAAGAGGGCCGTCAGGGGCGTGCGCAACTCGTGGCTGACATTGGCCACAAAATCGCGGCGCATCTGGCTGACCTGTTGCTGGTGGGTGATATCCTCAAAACTGACCAGCACGGCCTGGCCTGCCGCGGAGCTGACCTGTGCACAGCTGACAATAAAGGTGGTGTCTTGTGCGCCGTCATTGGTTAAATACTGGGTCTGGCGTGGCGTGGCGTCTTGCAGGCAAAGCTCGATCGTGTCCAACACGGCAGGTTGGCGCAACACTGTTATGAAATGCCGACCCTTAACCTGTGAGCCCAACAGCGATTGCGCCTTGGTGTTGGCGGTGATGATCCGCTCATCCGCCCCAATCAGCACAGCAGGCAGTGGCATAGCCTCAAGCAAAGCCCCAAAATCCTGCGCATCCATTGCCTAAAGCGCCTGCAAACCAGAGCGGAAACGGCGCATGTTGGCCTGATACCCCAACGCGCTGTTGCGCAAGCCCTCAATGGCGGCCTCATCCAACTGGCGCACCACCTTACCCGGCGCGCCCATCACCAAAGACCCCGCCGGAATGGTTTTGCCTTCGGTGACCAACGCCCCGGCCCCAATCAGGCAATTGTCACCAATCACAGCACCGTTCAGCACTGTGGCGCCCATGCCGATCAGCACATTGTCACCCAAAGTGCAGCCATGCAGCGTGGCCTTATGGCCAATGGTGCACCCCGCCCCGATGCTCAGCGGATACCCCATATCCGTGTGCAGCACGCAGTTTTCCTGAATGTTTGAGCCTATGCCAAGGGTGATCACCTCATTGTCGCCACGCAATGTGGACCCAAACCAGACCGAGCTGGCACTGTGCAGCACCACCTTGCCAATGACATTGGCATCCGGGGCAACCCAGAAATCTTCGTCCTCAGGCGTTTCGGGGCGCCAATCCTCGAGCGCATAAATCATTACTGCATTCCTTCAAATTCGGCGTGTAACACACGCACGTGATCGTTTAGCCCTGGTTGTTGCGAGCGGCGCAGGCGCGCGGCTGTGACAATGCTCTTCAGCTTGGCCTCGGTGGCATCAAGATCATCATTGACCAGCACAAAATCATAGCTGTCCCAATGGCTGATCTCGTCCCAGCTTTTCTGCATCCGCTTGGCGATCACCTTGGCACTGTCTTGGCCGCGCATCTCTAATCTGCGGTGCAGTTCAGATATGGAAGGCGGCAACAAAAAGATCGACAAAACATGTGCTTGCAGCGCCGAATTGGAGATCTGCTGTGCGCCCTGCCAGTCGATGTCAAACAAAACATCCTGTCCGCGATCAATTGCCGCCTGCACCGGTTTGCGCGGCGAGCCATAGAAATTACCGAACACATGGGCATGTTCCAGCATGTCCCCATTCACCACATCCTGCTTGAATTTCTCTTCTGACAAAAAGTGGTAGTCGCGCCCATCCTGTTCGCCATCTCGCGGCGCACGGGTTGTGGCCGAGACCGAGAAACTCAAGCTGTCGTCCCATTCCCTCAGTCGACGGGTCAAGGTTGATTTGCCAGCACCCGAGGGTGACGACAAAATGATCAGCAATCCACGTCTGTCGCTCATGCTTTGTCCCTTGCTATCTGATGGTAAGAAATCGCATTCGTTTCGAACACCCCCCACCTATTCCACATTTTGCACCTGTTCGCGCATCTGGTCGATCACCGTTTTCATTTCTATTCCCACGGTGGTCAGCCCGGTGTTTTGGGCCTTGGAACACAGCGTGTTGGCCTCTCGGTTGAATTCCTGTGCCAGAAAATCCAGTTTGCGCCCGATGGGGGATCCGGCGGCTATCAGGGCATGGGCGGCGCTGACATGGGCGCCCAAACGGTCGATCTCTTCGGTGACATCGGCCTTGACGGCCAGCAAGGCCAGCTCTTGTGCGATGCGCGCCTCGTCAGCGCCATCGGCAGCATTCAGAACCTTTGCCAGTGTTGTGCGCAGATGCGCCTCGACTTCGGGTGCGCGGGACTTGGCGATTTGAGCGGCGTCAGCGGTCAGCTTTGCTATCTGGTACAGTTGATTTGACAGCACCTCGCTTAGGGCGGCCCCTTCATGTGCGCGCATTTCAAGGAACCCGGCCAGAACGGGTTCAAAATCTGCGATCAGTGTTTTGCTCAGGGCTGTGGTGTCGGGCACAGTGCTGGCGTGGTCCAGCACACCGCGCAGGCTCAGGATGTCGGCGGCATTGGCGGGCGCCAGCGTCAGCCCTTGATCCATCGCCTGGGTTTCAACCTCGGCCATGGCTGCCAGCACATTATTCAATTGCGCCTGGTTGAGCACAAGCCCAGTGGCCTGATCCTCGGCCTGCAATTTCAGGGTCAGGTTGACATTGCCGCGCGCCAAAGCGCCGCCCAAGGTTTTGCGCAACGCAGCTTCCAGCCCGTCAATCCATTCGGGCACACGCAGCCGTACATCCAGCCCCTTGCCATTGACTGAACGTAACTCCCAACTCCAGCTGAACCCGTGGGCGCCCCCCTGGGCTGAGGCAAAACCGGTCATGGATTGTATCACGTTGACGTCTCCTTACTCGTTGCCAGATGTCCTAAAGCGTTTCGCGGCTGACGTGAAGTAAGAACACAAGCCACGCCCAAGCGGCAGCTGTATGATATCAGTTAACCAAATAGATGGGTTTTTAACAAAACTGGCCAGGTCTGTGTATTATGGAACCAGGAACAAGCTGTGGGGGCTTGGTATTAGGGTGACACATGAGCAACAATAGCACATCAGGCGACATCGTATCGTTGGGAAAAACCAAAAAATCTATCCGAGGCAAAGATTTGGGTGCGCTGCGCCTGTATTGGGAAAGCATGCGAGAGAATGCCGATGTGCCACGCCGCTCGCATATTGATCCGCGCGGATTGGAATCTTTGCTGGAAAACGCCCTGATTGCCGAAAAAATTGCACCGGGTCTGGCGCGCATGCGGATTGCGGGCCAACATCTGAGCGATGTGATGGGCATGGAGGTGCGCGGTATGCCGATCAGCGCGTTTATTGCGCCCGATCACCGCGATCAGCTTGCCCTTGCCCTGAGCGAGCTGTTTGAGCGCCCGGCCGTGGTAACACTGCATCTGAGTGCCCCCGGCAAGCTGGGGCAACCAGAGATGAGCGCAACAATGGTGTTAATGCCTTTGCGCAGCGATCTGGGCGATATTTCCCGCGCTTTGGGATGTTTTGTCACCCGTGGCAGCATCGGGCGAACCCCGCGCCGGTTTGAGATCACGTCGATTGATATTGACCGCATAGATACCAATCCGTCAGCGACGCGCGAATGCCCGGTTGCGGCAGGATTTGCGGAACCGGACCAGCCGTTCGAGCCCGAGCGCCCTGCCCTGTCTGGTGAACGCAGCTATCTGCGCCTGGTGAAATAGCCCTCAGGCATCGGGGCTCTGTGCCCCAATTGCCCCAAAGTTAACTAAAATCAGCGCGCCCAGCGGGCCAAATCCGCCGTATTGCCATGCCATAGGTGACTTGCAAATTGCTTAAACGCGAGGTCCCGATGGCACAGTCCATTCTACATAAGGCGAAAGCCGACAAGCATCAGCGATTGTTTGAACTGATCCGTCAGGGCAATCTGGCCGAGCAAACTCCCGACTGTGTTGTTATTCCATCGGCCACGGCCTCGGCCGAAGTAAATGCGTTTCGAAAGCAAGCGGAACAATCGCTTTTGCCGTCAAACCTAGCAGGTTAATCCTCGCCATCGCTGTCAATCGCGCCACGAAACCCTGTGGCGACAACGAATTTCTCGGAACTGTCAGAGCGTGACGCAGGTGGTTTGACATTGGCCACTTTGGTGAACCGCTGTTTCAGCAGTTTTTGCAACTCGCCTTCGGCCCCGCCGGCCAAAACCTTGGACACAAAGACGCCGCCCTCTTCCAGCACATCAAATGCAAAGTAAGCGGCCGCCTCACACAGCGAAATAATGCGCAAATGGTCGGTCTGTTTGTGGCCCGAACTGGACGCGGCCATATCCGACATGACGACATCTGCCTTGCCCCCCAGCCATTCTTTGACACGATCGTCAGCGCCTTCATCCATGAAATCCAGAACATGAAATTCGCACCCCGCCAGAGGTTCAACCTCTTGCAGGTCAATACCAAGAATACGGCCCACGGCCTTGCCTGATTTTTCACCCAGCGCGTTGACCCTTGGCACCGCGACCTGACACCAGCCACCAGGGGCACAGCCCAGGTCAACAATCCGCGCGCCGGGCACCAGAAAGCGGTATTTATCGTCAACTTCCATGATTTTATAAGCTGCGCGGCCACGGTAGCCTTCGGCCTGTGCGCGTTTTACATAAGGATCATTCAGCTGGCGCTGCAACCAACGGGTGGACGAACTGCGCCGCCCACGGGCCGTTTTAACCTTTACCGTCAGGTCTCGCATTCCGCGTCCCGAAGTATTCTTGCCATCGGGGCTTTTGCCGGTGGGTCTCTTTGCCATCGTGTTGCCTCAGCCGTTGCTGACAACCAGCCCGTCGTGGGCCGGTGCCAGTGTTTCTATTGCCCTATCGTTGCCCTCTTGTTTTAGCCGCGTGTTGGGGCCGATCAGGCGTTTGAACGTGGTCATCATAATCTGGCTGTACCAGCCCCGGAACGGATTGTCGTTGTGAAACACAGTATTTTTGCAGGTGACACTTGAGGGTTTTACCATCGTTTCAGCATCCAGTCGTGACGGCGGTTGCAATGATGCGTTGATACCAGTGACGGACACGGTAACGTTGAATTTGGTCGATGACCAAACGCTGGTGTCTTCTCGTGCCATCACATCACCGCCTTTGATCCAAGAACACACCGTCCGCCGCCATTTGAGCATACAGCATACCCTCGCGCAGGCCCCGGTCTGCCACCGATAACCGGTCCGTGGGCCAACACCGCAACAAGGCCTGCAAAATCGCCGAGCCGGACATAATCAGCGCCTGGCGGTCATGTCCGATGCGCGGGTCACGTTTACGCCCGGCCGGGCCAAGCGCCAGATAATCCCGGATCACCGCATCAATCTGATCGCTGGTCATGGTCAACCCATCCACCTTGTTGCGATCATAGCGTTTGAGGCCAAGATGGCTGGCCGCCACAGTGGTGACAGTGCCGCTGGTCCCGACGATCTGAAACCCTTCACGGGGTTGTTCGTTGGTGTAGGGGGCAAATTCGGCCAGGTTTTCCTCGAAATACCAGCTCATCAGGGCAAACCGTGCGGCGTCATCTTCAACATCGTTGAACTGATCGCGCAGGGTGGCCACGCCCAAGGGTACGCTGATCCAATCCACCACTCTGGCGTCTTTGTCGCCCAGATTGCCGGCTTGAAACCCCTTGTGCATCCGCATGATGGATTGTGATCTCTCATGGGATGGCACGCGGGACAGATCAATCCAGACCAGTTCGGTCGACCCGCCGCCAATATCCACCACCAGCAATTGATCCGTGGTCGGCGACACCAGCGGCGCACAGGATACAACGGCCAATTGGGCCTCTTCCTGCGGCTTGATGATATCCAGTTTCAGGCCCGTTTCACGGCGCACACGCGTCATGAATTCGGCCCCGTTTGTGGCCCGCCGACAGGCCTCGGTTGCGACCAGACGCATGCGTTTCACTTTGTGTCGATTCAATTTCTGACGGCACACCCGCAGGGCCTGAATCGTGCGATGAATCGATCCGCGGCTCAACTGTCCCGAGTGCTCTAATCCGGCGCCCAGTTGTACGGATTTTGAGAAGCTATCCACGACTTTAAACTGATTGCCGTGTGGTTCGGCAATCAGCATTCTGCAACTGTTTGTTCCCAGATCCAGCGCGGCATAGAGCGGGGCTGCGCCAGCGGGATTGAGTGCGGGGCTCTCAACCGTGTTTTGGCCTTTGGAGCCTGGGTTAGCGCCCGCACCATCGGGACGCTTGGGCGTCATAACAACACGCCCTTTCTTTTCGAGTTGAAATCAAGATAGGCGCGAAGCAATGCTTGCGCAATCCCCAGACTTCGGCAGTGCCTTCGAAAATGCAGAATCTCGTTCAGGTTCGCACGCGTCTTTTGGGAGTTCTCCGGGCGCTCTGCCCCCAAAGCGGCGCTCTTTCAAAGCTGTGGTTCACCGGCCGGCTTTGCCCCTGCCCCTGGTTGCTGAACATCGTTATGAATATCTTTCATAGCCTGCTCGGTGGTCACCGACGTCCCTGATACGCTATGCAGGTCGCTGCAAGGTATCGGAAAGTCGAAAACCGACATCGCAAATGGGCCGCTCTGCCATATTGAGGGGCAATCTGGAAAGAGGAATCAGCTATGATTGATGTCACAGTTGTTTACTGGCGCGATATTCCGGCGCAAGTGATTGTCGGCAAGGGGCGTCGCGGCGCCAAAAAGCAGCTGCCTGAACGGTTTGAACAGGCGATTGACCGCGCTGCAATGAAAGTTAACGCCAAAGACAGTGATGCCTATCTGGCTGAGTGGCGCAAAGCGGCCCCCTATCCGGTGGAAGGGGACGCCCATGACGTGGTTGAGGCCGAAGCCACCCGTCTGGACACAGAATACGACAAGGACCGCATCATGGCGCTGATTGCCAATGATGGTTGGGCCCGCGACGAACAAGAATGAGCAAACGCTCTTTATTGGAGGCCGCTATGGCTTTGTTGAATTTCCGCAAACGCACCACGTCTGATGACATGCTGGTCAATGGCAATGTTGAGGCCTTTGTAAAAGACTATTCCATCGAAGTGATGCCGCGCACCGCCGAGAAGGTCGAGAGCTTCCAGGACCTGCTGCCAAAAGGCACCCGCGTCTACATCGCTCATATCGACGGCACACCGATCGAGGATATGGTCGCCACCGCCAAGCGTATTTCTGACGAAGGCTATCCGGTGATGCCGCATTTTCCGGCGCGTATCATCAAGGACCAGGCAACGCTGACGGATTGGATCGCCCGGTATCAAGGCGAAGCCGGTGTGGATCAGGCGCTGCTGCTGGCGGGCGGTGTTGATCAGCCCCACGGTGACTTTCACAGCTCAATGCAACTGCTGGAAAGCGGTGCCTTTGGCAAAGCCGGCTTCAAACGTCTGCATGTCGCAGGCCACCCCGAGGGCAACAAAGACATTGATCCCGATGGCTCGATGACACAGGTCAACCAAGCACTGCGCTGGAAACAGGCGTTTTGGGAAACCTCTGACGCTGATATGGCGCTGACCACTCAATTTGCCTTTGATGCAGACCCTATTATCAAATGGGCTGACGATCTGGCCGACGCTGGCATCACCCTTCCGATCCATATCGGTATTGCTGGCCCTGCCAAACTGCAAACGCTGATCAGGTTTGCCATCGCCTGCGGTGTGGGTCCTTCACTGAAAGTGCTGCAAAAGCGTGCGATGGATGTGACCAAGCTGTTGTTGCCATATGAGCCAACCGATGTGCTGGCCAAACTGGCCGCTCACAAAATCGCCAACCCGGACTTTAATATCAGCCATGTGCATTTCTTCCCGCTGGGCGGGATCAAAACCAATGCCACATGGGCCATTGAACATGGCGGCGCCTCGGGCGTACCCGCCAGCCAACAAGGATAAATCTATGACCCGCACCGTTGTCGAAAGCAAAACCAAGACAGCCGTTCTCGGCTTTGACGAGCCGTTCTGCGTCATCGGTGAGCGCATCAATCCCACCGGTCGCAAGAAATTGGCAGCCGAGCTGGAAGCCGGCGATTTCTCAACTGTTGAGTCGGATGCAGTGGCGCAAGTCGCCGCCGGGGCCAGTATTTTGGATATCAACGCCGGGGTGGTTTATAACTCGAACCCCAACCCCAACGAAACCGAGCCCCCATTGATGGCCAAAGTGGTTAAGATGGTGCAGGAACTGGTGGATGTGCCTTTGTGCATCGACAGTTCCGTTCCAGCCGCGCTAGAGGCAGGTTTGCAAGCCTGCGAAGGCCGCCCCTTGCTGAACTCGGTCACGGGTGAAGAAGACCGGCTGGAATTTGTTCTGCCACTGGTTAAGAAATACAACGTGCCAGTTGTGGCCATTTCCAACGATGACACCGGCATTTCGGAAGATCCTGATGTGCGTTTTGAGGTGGCCAAGAAGATCGTGGAACGTGCGGCCGATTTCGGCATTCCGGCGCATGATATCGTGGTGGACCCGCTGGTGATGCCCATTGGCGCCATGGGCACTGCCGGGTTGCAGGTTTTCACCCTGGTGCGCCGTTTGCGCGAAGAATTGGGCGTGAATACCACGTGCGGTGCGTCCAACATCTCGTTTGGCCTGCCAAACCGTCACGGCATCAACAATGCCTTCCTGCCAATGGCCATGGGGGCTGGTATGACATCGGCCATCATGAACCCCATCGCCCTACCGGTGAAACAGGCCGAGATTGCCGCCAAGAAAGCCGCCGTTGAGGCCGCTGGTCTGGTTCTGCCCGAAGGTATGGATGACGAAACCTTCTGCCAGCTTTTCGGCCTTGGCTCGACAAAGGCACGTTCGGGCCAGGAAATGGAGGCCATTCGCGCCGCCAACTTCCTGACCAACAATGACCCACATGGCAGCACCTGGATCCGCACCAACAAACTGCCCTCTGCCGATGGCGAAGGTGGGGGCCGTGGTGGGCGCTCAGGTGGTCGGCGCCGTCGTCGCGCCTGATCCCGGACATTTTGTAAATCTTAGCCCCCTGTGCCGCAAAGCGCAGGGGGTTTTCATTTGTGCCGGGGCTTACTGCGCAACCTTGATGTCCAGCTCAATTTTGAACATCTCTTGAAATGGTTGCATCCGGGTCTGGGCCGCATCCGCCATTGTTTTGTCGCCAGCGATACCTTGCAGGGATATTTGATGGGCATCCAATGTCAAAACGCCCTGTTTCAGCCCCGCCAGGGCCTTGAGGCCGGATCGTGCTGCCGCCCACCAATCCGCATCGGCCGGAATTTCGGCAATCTCAAGGGTGGCCACCTCAATGGGAAAACCCAGAATAGCCGCCTGTGACGCCGGGCCCAGATCACGCGGCACCTTACCGCTCAGCACGCCGCGGCTGCCATCAAAGTCAAGCCGCAGGGCAAATGGGCGGCCATCATCCTGAAAACTGAATTCAGTTTCAAATCTATAGGCCTCAGGCAGGATGCCCAGCGTCTGGAGCACCATGTGTTCGGCTGCGGGATTGCGTACTGTGCCGTGCAGGTTGATATGCGTGTCGGTCATGTCCAGATCGCCTTTTTCAAACCGTGACAACGCCGTGACGGCAACCAGAGCCGCCTGCGGCCACTGCGCCGCGCCGGGTTTGGGGGTATGAACCAGTTTACCCAAGGCAATTGGCGCGCCTAGCGGGGCTGTCAGTTGATCCAACAGGGCACCATCGGGCAACTTCCCACTGATCTGTGCCGCCTGCCCGTCAAACGCGATTTTCAGGCGTAACGGGGTGCCGTCGTCGATCAGCTCAACGTTCAGAGCGAGGCCCACAGTCGCTGGCAAACCTTCGAGATGATGGCGTAGCTGCGCCAATCGGGGTGGGTCCTGCACGATACCTGAAAGGCCTAGAATGGTGCCGTCAAACGCCAGTTCAGCATTTTCAAAATGGCGCAGCGCGTGTGCCCCGAGGCTGGCGGCGCGCCACCAATCATCACCGGGCGAGATTTTCGCCACCTCTAGCCCGCTGGCCTGCACAGGTGCATTGCTAAGTGCGGCCAAAACGCCCGGCGCCAGACTGCGTGGCACCTTGCCAGTGGCCGTCACCTTTGCGCCCTCCAGCGTCATTAGCAATCCAAACGGCGCGCCGCTGTCTGCCAGTGTGATCTGGCGCGACACCGACATGGCACCCGGCAGTTCTGCCAGGATAGCTTTGGCACGATCAAAGGCGTCTTGTGACCATGCCTCACCCGTTAGGATCAGGCTTGTTCCGGTGATGGACAGTTGGCCATTTTGCAATGTCTCAAGCGCGCCCAGGCCCGACAAGACGGCCGCCTGCCAGCCGTCAAACGGAACCGCCAGTGGCGATTGTTCAAACTCGCCTGCGGGCAATCTGGAGATCAGATCACTGGGCAGTTTGCCGCTTAAGGCGATGAACACCGCGTCGTTGCGTGATGCCGTCAGGCGCAAGGGGCTACCATCATCCAAAACCCGCAGATCAGTTTCAAATGTATAAGAAACAGGCACGTCAGCCATAAGCAATTCTATACGTTCAACCACTTCTGGGGTCAGGGCCGTCCCCGAAAGTTCAAGGGATGTCGCCTCGACATCCAAACGCCCATCCGAAAGTTGGGTGAGGGCACGCAATGCGCCCTGGATGACATCGGGCCAATCCGCATCCGGCATGCCTGAGGCCAAAACCAGCGCCGATACCCCTTCTCCGTAGTCTAGCCCAAGGGCTGTTCGCAGAGCCTCGGTGGGCACGGCTCCGGCAAATTCCAACGCGGTGTCAGGCGTGTATCGCGCGCTGAATGTAAAGGGATCGGCTGGCGCCAGCACTGTGACATCGCTCACGATCTTGCCACGCCCATCCATCGCCTTGAGGGCGTTCAAAACCTCACGGCGTTCCTGGGGTGTATCAGCCAGCCCGGAAAGGTAAATCCTGCGTCCATCAACCTTCACCTCAAGCCCATGCACACTGTCGGCCACGATGGCATTGGCCTGTGATCTTAACCCGGCCTCCACCAGCGGTTCATCGGATTTGAAGTTGAACAGGCCAAGGCCAAAAAGCGCCGCAATCAACAGCAGTGCGCCCAAAATATCTTCGATGGCATATGTGCGTTTATCAGTCATCCCTGAGCATGTGTCAGGGGGCGCGGAGCGAAAGTCAAACGCTCAATGGAGCGGTGCGCCGACTATCAAACTAACACAATCCCAAATCGCGGGCGAGCATCGCAGCATGAGTGCGGTTTCGTGCCCCCAATTTGCGCGAGAGTGTTTTGAGATGCAGCTTGACCGTGACCTCTTGGATGTTCAGTACGCGGGCAATTTCCTTGTTGGATTTGCCTTCTGAAATACCACGCAAAACATCCGTTTCGCGGGGGGTCAGGCTGACCTCTGGCTGGGCTTGATCCGGGTTGGTCAGGAAGTCCACCGGCAAAAAGACCTCGCCCGCCAGCATGTCACGCACCGCACTCACCAGATCCAAAGGGGCCAGTGTTTTGGGCAAAAACCCTGCTGCACCTTCTTTGAGGGCACGACGAGCGATTCCTGGCGGGGCCGTGCCCGAAAGCATGGCCACCGGGCAATCCGCGAGCTCTCGCATGCGCCTCAGACCGCTAAGCGCGTCCATCCCCGGCATGGAATAATCCAGCAATATCAGGTCGTAAGGCTGTGTATTTTGGTACAGGTCGCAGGCTTCGTCAAATCCTGAGGCGCAAATGACAGCAAAGCCGCCTTGCGCGCGCAGATAGTCCGCCAGTGTCTCACGGACCAGATCATGATCGTCTGCCAATAACAATTTTTGCATGGGGTTTTCCCATTCTATATCTCTTAAAATGAACTATACGCCTACTGAGTGGTTCGGGCTTGCTTCACAATTATAAACCTGCAAACCAGGGGGCGCCACTCAAATGCTCAGACTGGACCGATATAGCTTTTCCAGTTAGACACTTTGCACCCGCCTTTTTTGTCTTCTGCCAGAGATTGCTGTCGTGCCATGGGCCTTGCCTCTTTTACCCGCCGTTTGACCCGCCGCCGTGCACAGCTGACTTTTTTCAGCGGGGTTGTCGCGGTTTGCCTGCTGGTGATTGTATTTTTGGCAACACAGGTGTTCTTGAAACTTGGTGATTATGCCGCCGCCAATCAAGACAATACACCTTGGTCTTTGGCGCGGCTTGAAGTTGAACAGATGAAAATGCTGGCGGCCCTGAGCGATTTGGAACTCGGGAATCCTGATAGCATAAACCTGCTACACCGTCGATTTGATGCACTATACAGCCGTCACGCGACGCTTGGGGTGGGTAAAACCTATCAGCCCCTCATGGCGCACCCCAAAGCCCGTGCCGTCTATGACCAACTGAGCACCAGCATTGAGGCGATGGAGGTGATCATGGATAGCCCCGATTCTGTGATCCTTGCAAACCGGAGCGAATTGGCGCGATTGACCAATCTTCTGTCTTCTCCGATCCAACGGTTATCTTCGATAGGTATCAGCACTGATGCACAACTCAAAGAGCACGAACGCCGCGCGTTGACCAACAAATTGCTTCAGGTGACCGTGCTTAGTGTCATGTTGTTGCTTGCTATGATCGCGCTCGCGGTGCTGCTTTGGTCTTTGTACAGGCTCTATCGTCAGCGTGCGTTTGAAAACCGCCAAACCTTGGGTCGGCTTGAGACAATCCTGAACACCTCGCAGGATGCCGTTTTGGTGGTCTGCCCTGAAGGAAAGGTGATTGATACCAATCGCGCGGCCGATACAATGTTCTATAACAACGCACCTCATGAGGATCGCGCTGATATCTCGCAGATATTGTTTGAAAAACAACCCGATGGTGCATTGTCAGGCGTCAGCGGTACGAAGCTTTTGGGCTCCTGCAAAGATGGGCCAAACCTGTGCACCAAACTGATTGCCCAAAACCCTGCGGGGGAAAAGTTTCCGATTGAACTGTCGGCCAACACCGCCCTGCGCGGTGACACGCAAGTCGTGATCTGCTTTATTCGCAATATCGCCCGTCGCATGGCCGATCAGGCCGAGCTGCTAGCGGCGCGTGACCGTGCTTTATCCGGCGAGAAAGCCAAGGCGCGTTTTCTGGGAACGATCAGCCACGAGATGCGCACCCCCCTTACCGGAATGCTGGGCGCTTTGGATTTGCTGGACAGCACGGCAATGTCCACAAAGCAGAAGACCTATGCGCAAATCATGCAGTCGTCAGGGCAGGTTTTGCTGAACCAGATCAATGATGCCCTTGATGTGGCCCAAGCTGATCAAGGTGGGGTGGCGCTCAGCTCTGGGGTGTTTGATCTGGATGCCAGTCTGGATGCACTGGTGACTGCACAAAGGCCGTTGGCTCATAAGGCAGGCAACAGTTTGCGCCGTGTCGGAAATGGCCCGCCACTGGGAAAGGTCACTGGTGATCGAAACCGTGTGTATCAAATCATACTCAATCTGGTGTCCAACGCGATCAAGTTCACCGTTGACGGTGAAATCACAGTGGACGGGGCACGTATCACATCGCCAAATGGGACGGCAGACATGGTCGAATTTCAGATCATAGATACCGGCATAGGTATTGCGGAGGATGATCAGGCCCGGATATTTGAGGATTTTGTGCGGCTTGAAAATGCTGAGGCTTTGAACATTGAGGGCACTGGGTTGGGCCTGGGGATTGTGCGCAACCTCGTGGTGTTGATGGGCGGCGAGATCGGCGTTGAGAGCGTTCCGGGCGAAGGCAGCCTCTTTTGGGTGCGGCTGCCTTTACCGGCAGCACTGGGCAAATTGGCCGAGCCCCCTGCCCTCAACCTGCCTGCAAAACCTGGGCCACGAAATGTGTTGATTGTTGAGGACAATGAAATCAACCGAACGGTGTTGGCGGAATTACTGGAAAAAGAAGGACACCACGTCTGGACGGCACCGAATGGGGCAGACGGCACCAACTTGGCAGCCAAACGGCGGTTTGACGTGATCTTGATGGACATCAACATGCCCGTGCTGGACGGCATCAGCGCCGCGCGCCAGATCAGGGCCAATGCCGATGGGGCCTCGCACGCCGCGAGGATCGTGGCGCTGAGTGCATATGTAACGCCCGAAACCAAAGCCGATGTGGGCAAAGCAGGCTTTGATGCGGTGCTGACCAAACCCTTGCGCCGCGAGGATCTGGAGCACGCCTTGCTGGGATCAGCCCCCGCCCGGGAGGTCAGTATGGGCACGATTATTGACGAAACAATCCTGGCCCAGTTGCACGAGGCCCTGAGCCCCGAGATATTGGAACAATTGCTGACTGGTTTCACGATGCAGGGGGCAGATTTGCTGAGTGAACTGGACCAGTTGAAAGGTGAAGACCTGCCCGCCCGGCTGCACGATTTGGCAGGGTTGTCAGCCACATTGGGCGCGCGTGCATTGCATACGCGCCTGTCGCAGGCGGAACTGGCCCTGCGCGCCGGGGATGCCAAAGGCGCTGTTGCCGCCTTGGATGCCCTGCCCGCGGTATGGAAGGCAACAATCACCCAATTAAGTGAACAGCGCGCGGCGGCGTAACCGGGGTTTACTTTCGGCCTTTCCGCATGTTCCTTTCGTAAGGATCGAATGTTTGCGATTTATGGTGAAAGACGAGAGGCGTCATGAAGAAATCCCAACTCAGCCTGAAATGGCTTGAGGTCTTTCAGCAGATTGCCCGGTCCGGCTCGGTTCAGGGGGCTGCGGAACAGACAGGATTGTCCGTCAGCACCGTGTCACATCACCTCAAATCGCTTGAGCAAAGCCTTGGCACCGATCTGTGTGATCACACTCGCCGCCCGATGCGCTTAACTCCTACCGGTGCCGTGTTTTTGCGCCAGATCGACGAAGCGATGCGCCTGTTGATCAAAGCCGAGATCGAAGCACAGAGTGGTGATCTGTCACAAACCCGCAGCCTGTCTCTGGCCATGATTGAGGATTTTGACAGCGAGATCGCCTCTGAACTGGCCCGCCTTCTAAGTCAGTCCATGCCCGGTTGTGTCTTTCGTCATCTGACCCGGCCCAGCCATGACATTCTGGACCTGCTGCGCGCCCGCGAGGTGGATATTGGTATTGCAGCCAAGCTCCAGTTTGATGCCGCAGATTTGATTGAATACCCGCTGTTGCGTGACCCGTTTGTGCTGGCGGTTCCAACAAACAAGGACGTTACGGCTGACGCCTGCCTGAATGGCTCAGCACCGTTGCCATTGATGCGCTACAGCCGGGATCAGATCATGGGCCGCCAAATCGAAGCGCAGTTGAAACGCCTGCGGATCACCCTGCCCCATGCGCATGAATTTGAAAGCAATCAAACCTTGATGAACATGGTGGCAGAAGGTGTTGGTTGGGCGATAACGACGCCAACCAATTATGCCCGCGCCAGCCGGTTTCACCGCCATGTTACGTTGCTGCCCTTCCCCGCCAAGGGGTTTGCGCGCCATATGTCCGTATTCACGGCCGAACTGCATCCATCGGCGGCGGTAGAAACCGTGGCCAGCATCCTGCGACAGTTGATTCAGACCCGTGCGATTGACCCCGCTGTGGTGCGGATGCCGTGGCTGCGTGACAGCTTTATGCTGCTTCCAGATCGGGATGCACCCTGACATCTGGCATTTGCGCTCAGGTGAGAATGTTGAATACGGCCCGGATCTGCCTATCCTGATCGGGCGTCAGATAATCTGGTCTATACGTCGCCAGCACTTCCTTTGCCTTGGTTCTTGCCCGGCTCCATGCATCCACCGCGCCGCTGTCAGCCCAGGTTTTTGGATCCTCCCGATCCGCCAGATCAGGATAGACATAATCGCGCTCCATCGCCTCCAATGTATGCGTGCCCCCCAGGAAATGCCCATCCCCTGTCACGGCCTCACAAATGGCGTCAAAGCCCAGATTGGCCTCACTCACTTCGACCCCGCGCAGCGTCCGATAGGTGATGGCATGCATTTCATCGTCCAGAATAAACGCCTCAAAGCTGACCCCCAACAACGAGGCCGTCATGCCTGAGCTTTCATAAATAAGATTGCCCCCCGCCAGACCCGCAGCCAGCGATGTCATGCCCTTTTCAACGCCATATTGCGCATCAATCGCCTTGGCATCGGCCATCGACGCCGCCACACCTGACGGCAGCCCAAACCAGTTGGATAGCTGCGCAGATGCGGCGTTCAACAGCACAGTTTCCGCGCCACCACCAGCAAAGGCCCCGGTGCGCAGATCAATCACCAGAGGCCAGTTGGAAAACACCATCGGATGGCCCGGTTTAATGGCATTGACCATCACCAGACTGGCCAGTGTTTCGGCCAGAGATTGCGCAAGAAACCCCGCCATGGTGGCCGACGCGGTGGCCCCGGCCTGCGCGGCCGTGATGCAGGAAACCGGTATGTTGTGTTCAAGGCATTCAAACGTCACATCCACCGCATCCTCGCCGTATCGCATCGGGCTGATCACCGGGCTGATATGCGCCTTCACAAACGGCCGTTTGGCAAATTCTCCAGGGCCACCTGCGGCAATGTCAAACATCTTCACGATGGGCGCCACATGCTCGGCCACGGTAAAGGCAGTGGCCACTGGTTTGGAGGTGTTTTTCAGCAGCGCATAGGCGGTGTTCACATCCAGATCAAACGGACCGGGCACATCGGTGGCAATGCAACAGCGGGTAAACCAACTAACATTATTCAACGTGTCCTGAAGGCGGGTGAAATCATGCAGGTCTTGCAGGGTTGAAGGCCGATACACGGCATTGTTGATATCCAGCGTCTGCACCGCGGCCCCGCCGGTGCCAAAATGCACAGCCCTGCCCCCAACGTCGATCGAGCGCGCCGGATCACGGCCATGAAAGGTAAAGCACTTGGGGGCCATCGCAATGCTGGCCTTGACCAGCTCGGGTGGCAGGCTAATGCGTTCATTGCCCAAGTCACGCGCACCGGCAGCCAGCAAAACCTTTGCCAGCCGCTCAGGCACCTCCCCCATTCCCAATTCTTCCAGCAACCGCAGGGCGGTGACATAGATTGCAGCGCAATCGGCCTCGCTCATTGGCTTATATTGCCCCCCCAACTGTCCTGGTGGGGCTGGGTTCACCGGTGGCGGGGCCGCACGTCTGGCGATGCGTTCCTTGCGCCCGGAGCGGCGGGGTTTTGGGGTGCTTTCATCACTCATTCATAATCTCCGGGCCAGGTGCTTTGCCGATAAGGCAACGCTCTGGGCCAATGGCGCAAGCGCAAACGCCGCCCGCCCTACAAAACGAAATACTGTTTCGAGTTTATCAAAACTAAGCCTGCCCCTATTGACCCAAACCCGGATTTCCCGATCTGTGATGCCAACCAACTGGAGGCCACTCATGAAAACCCAAACACGCTGCGTCGTGATCGGTGGCGGCATTGCCGGGTGCTCGACGCTTTATCACCTCACTCAGGAAGGCTGGAGCGACGTGGTTCTGGTGGAACGGGACGAACTGACATCAGGCACCACATGGCATTCAGCCGCACAGGTGACCAATTTCGGGATGACCCAAACAATGGTGGGCCTCAAAACCCATTCCATAAACCTTTACAAGGAATTGGCAGACGATCCTGATTATCCGATCAACTATCATCACGGCGATGGCGGCATCCGTCTGGCCAACACCGAGGCACAGATGGAGGGGTATCGCCACTTTGCCTCAATGGCGCGTGGCATGGACGTGGAGTTTGAGGTGGTCGACGCGGCTGAATGCGCACGACGTCACCCGCTGATTTCGACCGATAACCTGCTTGGCGGGCTATGGGACGAAATGGATGGCGATATTGACCCCGCACAGCTGTGTCAGGCATTGGCCCGCCGCGCCCGCAAAGCTGGGGCTGAGGTGTATCGCAACACCCCTGTCACTGGCCTCACTCAACACGCCGATGACAGCTGGACAGTGCACACCGACAAGGGCGATATCCGGGCTGAAGTCGTGGTTAATGCCTGTGGATACCGTGTCAATGAAGTGGGCGCGATGATGGGCGTGCACCATCCGGTCATGTCGATGGAACATCAGTACTTCCTGACCGAGGAGATCGAAGCGATCAAGGAGGCCGACCACCGAATGCCCCTGCTGCGCTGCCCGATCAGCGATTACTATTGCCGACAGGAAAAAAACGGCCTGTTGGTGGGGTTTTATGAACAAGACTGCAAAACCTGGGGTATGGACGGGATTGACCCAAATTTTACCAACGCGCTTTGCCCTGATGATCTGGACCGGGTGACGGATGTACTGGAAGGTGCCTTTGCGCGGATGCCTGCGTTGATGGACGTGGGCATTCATACGGTGGTCAATGGCCCAATCACCTATACGATTGATGGTGCGCCCTTGGTTGGCCCAATCCCCGGAAAAAGAAATGCGTTTTGTATCATAGGGTTGCGCGCTGGACTTGGGGAAGGTGGCGGTCATGGCTGGCTGCTGGCTCAGCAGATTGTACACGGCGAGGCATGTTATGACACCTGGGTTATAGACCCGCGTCGTTTTACAGGTCATGGCAATGTGGAACTGTGTGCTCTGAAAGCTGTCGAAGACTATCAAAACGAGTTTCGATTTCATTTCCCCCACGAGCATCGCCCCGCCGGGCGACCTGCAAAAACCACACCTCTGACTCCTATATTGGCGGCCGAAGGCGCGGAATTCACCGTGGTCAACGGCTGGGAACGTGCTGATTATTTCAAACCGATGCCTGAATTCACCGAGGAACATTCGTTTAAGTTCAACGGAGTAAAGGACGTTGTTAAAACTGAGGTACATGCCATTCAATCCGCAGTTGGGCTGGCCGAGGTGAATGGTTTCAACCGATTCGAGCTGACCGGCTCAGACGTTCATGATTTTCTTGACCGGATGATCTGTGGCCCTGTCACCCGCAAGCCGGGGCGCGTGGGGTTAGGGTATCTGCTCAATCATCACGGGATGCTCAAGGGCGAAGCAACTTTCGCCAATCTGACCAATGGCCGTGTCTGGTACGGCTCTGCTGCGGCGGCTGAATGGCATGATATGGATTGGCTTACGCAGCATCTGCGCGACGATGAAGATGTGCACATTCGCTCGCTCACCAACGATCAGACCATCCTTGTACTGGCCGGTCCCAAATCACGCGAGGTGATGCAAATGCTCAGCCGGGCGGATTGGTCATCACAGGCATTTCCTTGGCTCAGCGCGCGTGAATGTTTCATCGGTATTGCCCCAGCCACCGTGTTTTCTGTCAGCTTTTCAGGAGAGTTAGCTTATGAAATTCATGTTACTAACGCGCATCTCTATGCCGCATATCTTGCGCTGCGTCAGGCCGGTGAGGCCCATGACCTGAAACTGTTTGGCGCCCGCGCCGTCGACTCCATGCGCATGGAAAAAGGCTTTTTGCATTGGAAATCTGATATTCTGACTGAATTTGACCCGTTTGAAACCGGCCTCGGGCGTTTTGTAAAACTGGATAAACCAGAGTTCATTGGCAAAACCGCGCTTTTGGCGCGACATGCCGCCGGAGTGACAAGAAAACTGGTCACGCTGGAGGTGCAAAGCACCACGGCCCCTGCTCATGGTGGGGCATCAGTGATGCTGGATGGCAAGGTGGTCGGCACAGTCACATCCGGTGATTATGGTCATAGGGTGCAGAAAAACCTGGCCTATGCCTTTGTTGACCCGGCACTTGCCACCCAAGGTAGCGCGCTGGACATTGACATCATAGGTCAACTGACCCCGGCGCGCATCATTGCGCCCTCACCGTATGACCCCGGTATGAGCCTGCCGCGCGGTTAGAAAAAGAACCAATTTTGCCGTCTGTGCATTTAATTGGTTCTTTTCGTGGCAAACTGGTATAAACCTGCGAGGCCGCCATGAACTGAGGGTGAGATGAACAAGCTGTTGAAAGCTGAACCGAACCAGACCGCCCAACCGATCGGGGCCACGGCGCAGATCGTCATTGATACGCTGTTTGCACGCATCAAAGCCGAGGAATATCCGCTGGATACACGCCTGCCATCAGAGCGCACGCTTGCCTCTGATCTGGGTGTGGCCCGCAACACTGTGCGCGAGGCGCTGGACGTGCTGGAAGCACAAAATGTGATCCGCCGACGCGCGGGATCTGGCAGCTTTGTTACATATCGGTCTTCACCACCTGAAATCGCCCCGGACAATTCTGTCGCCAAGGATATGAGCCCATTGGACCATCTGGTGGTGCGCGGCATTCTGGAGCCGGAAATGGTGCGCCTGGCGGTGATCAATATGACTCCGCGGCAATTGGGCCAACTGGCAGAAACCCTGTCGCGGATTGAGGCCGTGCAAACCGATGTTGACAGGTTTATCGACCTTGAAGAACAGCTATACATGCAGATCGCCAAAGGTACGGGCAACCCTTTGTTGGCGTCGTGCTATCGGCTGACAATTGATACATACCGCGCCAGTTTTCGCACCAAATTGCGGCGGCGCAACCTCACGCCAAAACGGATTCAGGATTATCAGAAACGCTTTAACACATTGTTTAATGCGATTGGGTCACGCGATGTGGCCTCGGCGGTGGAGTTTGTTAAACTTCACCTGATCGAAGAGCAAAAACTGCTGCTGCAGGACGATTAATCGCCCCCTGCGGCCTGAATGATCCGCGCGCCCAGGGTGGGGCTTGTGTTGGCGTGCCCAACCCGCTGATCCCACATTTGCCCAAGGTCCAACATCTCGGCGCGTAGCAGGTCGCTGTGCTGGTTTAACCAATCGGGAATGGATTCAAACCCAACGATCCGGGCCTTGCTGTCTTGCACCTGCACCACCGGCCAATCCCCGACTAACGCATTGTCGATGCCAAATATCTCGGTGCCCCACCATTGCGCGGGGCCAAAGGCATGTGTGACATGGCCCAGCTGCTTCATTGCCGCCATCACCGAGACCGTGCCGAGAGAGCCGGCCTTGTCCACAGCCGCATGCCAGATATCCAGAATGGCGGCGTATTCCCAGCTAACGGCGGACCATCTGCCTGGGAAAAGGGTGTTATATTCCTCATAGAACACATTGGGTTGATTGAAGAAAAATGCCTTCTCGCGCAATGCAGGGTCGTCAAAATCAGGGAACTGAAAGATCACGCCTTCCATAAATTCGGCGCTGGTTTTGGTGATCAGCACGTCATATTGATCCATCGTGCAAGACAGGATTTGCCCGGTGTAACCTGCCTGATAGGCGTATTTGGTAAATGCGTGCACCATTGGGGTGTAACTGGTGCACCAACACAGAATATCCGGGTTTGCATCCAGCATCGGCTGCACAATTGCAGCGGGATCACCACCTTGGGCCGGGTATTGTACCTCTTTGATCACGTCGCGCCCTGAGGCCTTGAAAGCGGCGCGATATGTGGCCAGTGACGGCAGCCCCATACCATCTTTCTGACTGCACATGGCGACAGTTTTCAGCTGAGGTTTGGCGCGGGCCAGCCAATTAACTGCGGTGACCACATAGATCGGATGCACCTCGGATGGGGCAATGACATAGCGCGTGTCCGGCGACAGGTCTGATGGCAAAAGGGTTGAGGTCAAAATCCGCCGGTCAGCCAGAAAATCCGCGGCTGCGCTAAAGCTGTCACCGCCCAGCATCATCATAAGTTTGACGTCGTAGGTTTGGACCAATTGCAGTGCACCATTGCGGGCCGATGCAGGATCATCACCACAGTCAAACGCATGAATACGGATCGGATAGCGGCGCCCGCCAATCAGCAGCCCACCCGCCTTGTTCACCCAGTTTTCCCAAATGCGACAGCCGTGCAAACCTGGCAAACCCCAGGATTCGGCCTGCCCTGACAAGGGTGCCAGAAAGCCGACATTTACCGTATTGGCCATTTCCACCGACAATCGCGGCATCGCACCGCGAATGGCCATTTGATGTGCAAAGCTAGAAGGTGCCACGTTTTTTTATCTTTCAGCTGCCTTGGTCCTGCATCTTTCCCCCAGAAGAAATTATGCACAAGGCCGAATGTATTTGACATATTGGTCCCGTCATTGGTTTATTTGAGTGGACCAATAGAACCAATAACAAAATTTGGTTTAGTCCTAAAGGGAGAAAACAATGTCCAACAAACGTGTCGCCGTGATCGGCGCTGGCCCCTCCGGGTTGGCACAGCTGCGGGCCTTTCAATCTGCCAAAAAGAACGGTGAAGATATCCCCGAGGTGGTTTGCTATGAAAAGCAATCTGACTGGGGCGGCCTGTGGAACTACACTTGGCGCACCGGCGTGGATGAGGATGGCGAGCCCTGCCACTGCTCAATGTATCGCTATTTGTGGTCGAACGGCCCGAAAGAGGGCTTAGAATTTGCCGATTACACCTTTGATGAGCATTTCAACCGCGAAATCGCCAGCTATCCGCCACGCGCCGTGCTGTTTGATTACATCAAGGGACGGGTGGAGAAAGCCGGCGTGCGTGACTGGATCAAGTTCAATCATTTGATCCGTGATGTGCGCTTTGATGAGGCAACGGGACTGTTCACCGTAACAGCCCGCGACACTAAAAATGACACAGAAACCGCCGAAGAGTTTGATCATGTGATCGTGGCATCTGGTCACTTCTCAACCCCGAATGTACCGTATTATCCGGGTTTTGAGAGCTTCAACGGCCGTGTTCTGCATGCCCATGATTTCCGCGACGCCCGCGAATTTGCAGGCAAGGATATCCTGCTGCTGGGCACGTCCTATTCAGCCGAGGACATCGGCTCTCAGTGCTGGAAATACGGGGCCAAATCTATCACTGTGGCGCATCGCACTGCGCCCATGGGCTATGACTGGCCCGACAATTGGGCCGAAGTGCCCGCACTGGTCAAAGTTGAGGGGCGCACCGCACATTTCAAAGATGGCACAACACGCGACATAGATGCGATCATCCTGTGCACCGGCTATCGCCATCACTTCAATTTCCTGCCCGATGACCTGCGCCTGAAAACCGCCAACCGGTTGGCAGCCGCCGATCTGTACAAAGGTGTTGTCTGGACCAAAAACCCCAAAATGTTCTATCTGGGCATGCAGGACCAATGGTTCACCTTCAACATGTTTGATGCACAAGCCTGGTGGGTGCGCGATCAGATCATGGGCAAGATCGCCCTGCCCTCTCAGGCCGATATGGAGGCCGATCCGGTGCGCCGTGTTGCCCAGGAAGATGCAGGCGAAGACGATTATGCCGCCATCCGCTATCAGGGGGCTTATGTTCAAGAGTTGATCGACGAGACAGATTACCCCAGCTTTGATGTGGAAGCGGCCTGTCAGGCCTTCTTTGAGTGGAAGAAGCACAAGAAGAACGGCATCATGACCTTCCGAAACCACGGCTATACCTCGCCGATGACGGGCAAAAAGGCCCCGGCACACCACACGCCGTGGAAAGATGCATTGGATGACAGCCTTGAGGCTTATCTGCAAAGCTGACGTCGCGCTGCCCCAACAAAACGCCCCCGGCTGTACCTCTGCGCAGCCGGGGCGTTTTTATGTTTGAGAGTAAAGTGCTGGCCTTAGCCATACACTTTGATCATCCTATCAGAAGATAAAACCCGCAGCATCCAGATCTGCCAGGTTTGTATGCGTCTACGAAATCGCTTTTTGGCCGGACACACCACCGACATCTGCGAAAACGAAACTGTAGGCTTAAAGTTAGCTGATAGTGTCTCGTTGCCGATAGACCAGGGCTGGCGCATGCAGGTACAGCGCCCGGGCAGTGAACCTGGGTATCACGCACCTCACCAGAGCCCCCATGCCGGGCAGGTATCACCCATCTGATATAAAACCATCATCGGGCACTTGTTCCCGATGATGCTGTGTGGCCGTTCCTCATTGCAAACGAATTATTTGACACTCGGAAGGAGAGTGGAATATAAAGGTCCGGACATTCGGACATAAATGGTTCCGTTGGAAAAAATCAAATGGCACAAGGCATAGGCAATGCCAACAGACACAACAAATCGGTTTCCTACATCCCCCGCTGGCCCCAGTCGGGTGCTTAGCTGGAACTGGAAATCACATAAATCAAAAACTGTACTACACGCACAAGACTAACCTGACCATCATCCTTAAACCCGCCGATCCAGATCGGCATCGGAGGAACTTAAATGTCTGAACCCCTTTTACTGATTGAACAAATTGGCGCCGTGCGCCGCATCTGGTTTAACCGCGAAGGCGCGCGCAATGCCCAAAGCATGCGGATGCTGGACGAGCTCGACGATGCATTGGTTGAAGCGCAAAAAGATGAAGCGGTTCATGTGGTAATTCTGGCTGGCAAGGGACCTCATTTTTCCTCGGGACATGACCTGAAGGAAGGTCAGGCCGATCGGGCCGCCTTTACCGTGGAAGAGCGCTGGGACTACGAAGAAAAGCGCTATTATGACTACTGCATGCGCATGTGGGACTTTCCCAAGCCAATCATCGCCCAGGTTCAGGGCGGATGTATTGCCGGCGGCTTCATGGTGGCTAACATGTGTGATCTGATTGTTGCTTCGGAAGATGCCTTTTTCGCCGATCCGGTCGTTCAGACGCTGGCTGGCGCTGCGGTTGAAATTCTGATCCACCCTTGGGTTCTTGGTCTGCGCAAAGCAAAAGAAATGCTGTTTGCCGGAACGCCGGTTGGCGCCGAGGAAGCACGCGAAATGGGCATGGTGAACCGCGTTGTTCCTCTTGATCAACTCGAAGCCGAGACGCTGGCCCTGGCCGAGCGTATCTCGAAGGCATCCCCTTTCATCCTGCGCATGTTGAAAAAGTCGCTGAACCGGACCTATGACGCGCAAGGGTTCAGAGTTTCCCTTTCGGCGCATTTTGACACGCATCAGCTAAGCCACAAAACGGAAGCATTCAAAGAGGCGACCCAGTCCGGACTAGATGGAGCAATCAGCCGTGGACGTTCGAATGTCACATCGTCTTGATCCGCTACTGCAACCGGATTCTATCGCACTCATAGGGGCCAGCAATGACGCGGGTCGAATTGGCGGCATGCCACTCGACATTTTGCGGCATTTCGAATTCCCCGGTGCGGTGTATCCGGTCAATCCCAAATACGAAGAGGTATTCGGCTACAAATGTTATCCGGATATCGAATCGCTGCCCGCGGTGCCAGATCTGGCTGTCCTCGCGGTAGCAGCGCCGGGCGTGACGGCGATGCTTGAACGCTGTCATGCGCTGGGGGTGCGCGCGGCGATAATCTATGCCGCCGGCTTTGCCGAGGCAGGCGACGCCGGACAGGCTCTGCAAACCGAGCTTGAAGAATTCGCCGCAAAAAGCGGAATGGCTATTGCCGGGCCAAATTGCGTCGGCTTTGCCAACCTCAATAAACACGCCTACACCGCCTTTGCCTCTGTGTTCAAATCGGCCCCTGTGCAAAAAGAGCCAGGCCGGGTTAGCATCATCGGCCAAAGCGGAAATGTCTGCGCGACACTTTTCTCGGGGTCGCGCGATCTTGGTGTTCCGGTCAGCCATTTCCTGAATACCGGCAACGAAGCATGTCTTGACATGTCGGACTACCTTGAGTTCCTGGCGCAAGACGAAGCCACCGATACAGTGCTTGCCTATATTGAGCAACTTCGCGACGGGCCGGGTTTCATCGATGCGGCGCTTGAGATGTCGCGGTGCAACAAGCCGCTGATCGTATTTCAGGCCGGGGAAACTGAAAAAGGCTCGGAAGCCATTCGATCCCATACGGCTGCATTGGCTGGTGACATGGCCATTTCACAGGCCGCGTTTGCCCAGCTTAACGTCATTCAGGCGCGCGATATCCCGCAACTGGCAGACCTTGCCTATCTGACAGGGTATCGTCACCGCACGGGCGGGCGCCGCATGGCCGTGATGTCGATTTCCGGGGCGCTTGGTGGTGTTCTGGCAGACAAGATGGTTGGGGCCGGACTGGACGTGCCTGACTTTCCACAGGATGTTCAGGACGTGCTGCGCAGCGGCATTCCTGACTATGGTATGGTTTCGAACCCAGTTGATGTGACCGGAAACATTGCCAATAAGGCGGGGTTTTTCCCTGACGCTCTGGCATCGGTGGCCAATTGTGATCAAGTTGACGTCGTTGTGCTATACATACCCGGATATCTTCTCGACAGGATGGCCGATACGATCATTGAGGCCTCAAATCAGTCCGACAAGCTGTTTGTTGTCATTGATACTGCGCAGGCTACTTGCCGGGACGATCTGAGGGCTGCAAGCATCGCGGTATTTGACGACACCAGGCGCGCCGTAGAGGCGCTTGGACCGTTTTGCAACTGGCTTGAAGGGCGAGAGCGAGCCGCCAAATGGGCCGCGCAACGGAACGCGAAACCCCTGTACGACAAGGCTGAACTGACCAGCATCCCAAATGAATTCGACTCCAAGCAGCTGCTGGCAAGTTACGGCTTGCCCGAAATGCCAGAACGGGTGGCCAAGGACGAAGACGAAGCCGTTGCGGCAGCGGTCGAACTGGGCTTTCCGGTTGCGATCAAAATTCTGAGCGCCGATATCTTGCACAAAACCGAAATCGGCGGGCTGCGGCTTTCTCTTAACGACGAAGCCGCCGTGCGCTCCGGGGTGCGCGATGTGCTTGCCTCGGCATCCGCAAATGCGCCCGATGCCAAAATCGACGGTGTCCTCGTTCAGCGCATGTCATCCGGGGTGAGCGAACTTATCGTCGGTGTCACCACAGATTCAGTTTTTGGACAGGCGTTGACTGTTGGTCTGGGCGGTGTGCTGACTGAGATTTACAAAGATGTGACCCATCGCCTGTTACCGGTGGACAGCGCGCTGGCAGGTGAAATGTTGTCAGAACTGATCGCCTATCCCTTGCTTGAAGGTTATCGGGGTCGCCCCAAAGCCGATGTTGCGGCCGCCACGGCAGCCATTGCCGCTGTGTCGAACGCAGCTATGGCGTTGTCTCCTGGCATTCAGGAAATTGAGGTGAACCCACTGCTCGTGCGCGAAGCCGGTGCCGGAGTTGTGGCAATAGATGCCGTCATGACAAAGTAGGTCGCCTTGGTCTCATGCCAAAGAACCCGATGTCGGCGTTTCGGTTTCTTTGGCGCCACCACATTGCGACCCTGTTGAAGTTAACGAATGAACCCAAATTCCAAATGTCAAAGGAGTAGCCAGCATGGCCCTAGATCATGATGTTCAAGTCACCAGCGGATTCGAGACTGATGAGCAGCATACGATGTTTGAAGCAAGTATTCTTGCTGTCTTGCAAAAGGAATACGACTTTCAGCAGCGCGCCAGTTCATTGGCCTCTGATACCGGGTATCTGATCGAACGCTGGCAGAAATTTGCCGATCTGGGATGGCTGGGCCTGCCAATGCCAGAGGAATTTGGCGGCATGGGAGGGGATGCAACCGATGTTGGCATTCTCATGCGCAGCCTCGGACGCCATCTTGTCCTGGAGCCGGTGTTTTCAACCGTTCTGTTGGCCGCTCGTTTAATCGCCAAGGTCGGAAATGACGACCAGAAGGCCCAGGAACTTCCCGCAATAAGCGCGGGCCAGTCGCGCATCGCGTTACTCCACGACGAAGCTGCAGATACTGGCGCCCCGTCCCCGCGCAAGACGCTTGCAACGGCGACACCTCACGGTTGGTCAATTACCGGCCAGAAAGTGCTGGGGCTTGGCGTTCCGGGGGCGAAAAAGCTGATCGTGTCAGCATCCATTGCCGGAGCAGGCCCAGACGATCTGGGGCTGTTCATGATCGCGGCTGATGCGCCCGGATTACAGATAGAAGAATACGCAACCGTCGACGGCGCGCGCGCGGCAGATGTTCAGCTTGACGCAGTTCAGGTAAATGACGATGCGTTGCTGGGCGGGAATAAAAGTGCTCAGGGTATGCTTCATCGTGTTTTGTGCGAAGCTCTGATTGCCCTGTCATGGGAAGCGACCGGGGCGATGTCGTCGGTGTTTGAACAAACCGTCGCCTACACGCAGACCCGGGTTCAGTTCGGGCGGGCAACGGCAAAATTCCAGTCGGTACAGCACAAACTGGCCGAAATGGCGGTCTGTTGCACAGAAGCGCGCGCGGCATGCGATCTGGCAACGCGCATGTTGGACCAACCGGGCGAATCTGCCTTTGCTGCGGCCTCGCTGGCCAAATCTAAGGTCGGCCGGTGCGCACGTTTGGTAGCGCAGGAATCGGTTCAGTTGCACGGCGGCATGGGCGTGTCCGAAGATCTGCCGGTCGCCAGCTATTTCCGTAAACTTCTGGCGTACCAGTTCTGTATGGGCACGACTGACTTTCACACCGAAAGATACGCGCAATCGGTGTTGGCCAACGGGACTTACCGCGAAAGCGTCGTACTGGGATCCGGGCAAGACGTGGACAAGAATGATCCGGCTCACGCAGTTGGCGCTGTTGCCTTATCATCAAAAGACGAAGAATTTCGGGCCGAAGTCCGCTCCTTCCTCAAAGAAAACCTGACCCATGAATTGCAAGTCGGCCAACGTCTGGCAACGTCGATGTTTCCCGAGCCCGATATCACTGTCCCGTGGCACAAGATTTTGGCGCGCAAGGGCTGGACCGTACCTCTGTGGCCCGGTGAATGGGGCGGCACCGGGTGGACATCGGTTCAGCGCATCATTTTCGAAAATGAATGCGCGCTGGCGGATGCACCTGTCGTACAGCCAATGGGGCCACGCCTTGTCGGCCCGGTAATTCTTAAGTTTGGAACTGAAGCACAAAAGAAACGCTACCTGCCCAATATTGTTGAGGGCAATGAATACTGGTGCCAGGGGTTCTCCGAGCCAAACGCGGGCTCGGATCTGGCGTCGTTGAACCTGCGGGCAACGCCGGACGGCGACGACTACCTGTTGAACGGTTCAAAAATCTGGACCACCCACGCCCATTTTGCCGACACTATGTTCGCGCTGGTTCGCACCAGCAGCGAAGGCAAGCCGCGCGAGGGCATCAGTTTTCTTCTGCTTGATATGAAAACTCCTGGCATCGTGGTGCGCCCGATCATAACTATCGGCGGCGACCACGACGTAAATCAGGTGTTTTTTGATAACGTCCGCGTTCCCCAATCGAACCGGGTCGGACCCGAAAACAGCGGTTGGGACTGCGCCAAATATCTGCTGGAATTCGAACGCGGGGCGGGCGTTTACGGTGGCCGTCTGAGGGCGAACCTAAAGCGCGTTGGCCGGGCCGTCGACCGTCTCGAACAGACTGGTATCAACGTAACGGACAAGGCCGGGTTCCTGGCTAGTTTCGGCGAGGTTGTGGCGGATCTTGATGTGTTCGAGATGCTCGAGTTTCAAACCTTGGGCACGCTCAAGAACGGCAAAAACCCCGGGGCGTTGTCGTCGATACTCAAGCTGCGGGTTAGTCGCCTGCGTCAGGCCATTGGGGCGCTTGGCATGCTGACACTCGGCTCCCACGCGATACGCTGGGAAACCGATCATGAAGCGCCGCAACCGGGCGCCGAACCCCAGCCCAATGATTGGATGAAAACGATCGTCCGCGAATATCTGAACAGTCGTGCCTATACAATATTTGGCGGCGCGTCTGAAATTCAGCTTGGGATCATATCAAAGGGTGTTCTGGAAGGAAGCTGACAGACACCCCTGACCGTATAGGCCCAAAAAACTGAGCACCCCGGCGGGCAAAACCGTCTGCCGGGGTGCTCATTGGCTTTGTCGCTTCGCAAGTTTGCCCAACCTTTCGCAAGAAAGCCTGACGGCTCAGTTTGGCAGTCAGGCTATCTATTTTTGGTTTTAGGCGTGTGCTCAGGCCTCGGCGGCACGCTCCATCCCAAGATATAGCGTTGCGATGTCTGTATTGGATAACAAATCTTCTGCTTTGCCCTCCAGGGCGATGCTGCCATTTTGCAAGACATAGCCGCGGTCGGAAAACCGCAGTGATTCCTCAACCTTCTGTTCGACCAGAAGGATCGTCTGACCATCAGCAGCCACTCGCCCCAGCACATCGTAAATCTGGTCCATCACAACAGGCGCAAGCCCGATGGAAGGTTCGTCAAGCATCAGCAATCGCGGCGACGACATAAGCGCGCGCCCGATCGAAACCATCTGCTGTTCCCCGCCACTTAGCGATGACACAATCTGTGGACTACGTTCCAAAAGCTTGGGGAAAAGATCGAACACATAATCCATCCGCTGCGCAAGGTTTTTGCGCAAAGGCCGGTGGTAGGCCCCCACCTTAAGGTTCTCGTAGACCGACATTTCCGGGAACAGCGCCCGCCCCTCGGGGACCAGGGCCATGCCCATGTGCGATCGCTTGTGAGGTGACAGGGTGCTGATGTCCGTACCTTCAAAAATGATTGATCCCGAAGAAATCGGCAACAGTCCGGCCGTTGCAAGCATCAGGCTCGATTTTCCGGCACCGTTGGTTCCGACAACGGAAACGACCTCGCCTTTTTCCAGCTGCAAGGACACGTCCTGAACGACTTCCAATACGCCGCGCCGGATGCTGACGTTGTTGATTTCAAGCAGCTTCGTCATTCGCGTGCTCCCTGCCAAGATAGATGTCAATTACACGACTGTCAGCGGCAATGTTCTCAGGGGTATCGTCAGCGATAATGCTCCCCTGATCGAGCACAACAACATGCTCGCACAGGTTCATGACCGCGTACATGACATGTTCCACCAGAACGATGGTGACTCCCGATTTTTGTATGGTGCGACACATTTCCATCGCCGCATCGACCTCGGCGGGTCGAAGCCCGGCCATGACTTCGTCAAGCAACAGAACTTGCGGCCCTGTCGCCAATGCGCGTGCCACTTCCAGACGCTTGAGATCGGGCGTTGTCAACTCTCCGGCATAGAGATCTGCCTTATCCACCAGGCCGGTCTGGTCCAACACCGCCATTGCAGCAGCGCCGGCTTCGTCGCGATCGGCGGTGCGCATGAAGGCACCGACAAGCACATTCTCAAACAGAGACAGTTTCATAAGCGGCTGAGGTATCTGGAATGTACGCGCAATGCCAAGTTTCGCCCGATCGTAGGCGGGAAGCGCTGTCACATCTTCGCCATCAAACAGAATCCGGCCCGAGGTGGCAGGAAACTGACCGGCGATCAAATTGAACAAAGTCGTCTTTCCGGCACCGTTGCAGCCGATCAACCCCAGTATTTTCTCGTGGTCGATGATCAGATTGACATCCCTGACGGCCTTTACGCCGCCAAATGATTTTGAAACATGTTCTAGTTCAATCATTTCTTCGCCCTCCGTCTTACCCACGCATCATGTAACGTCGGCCAGATGCCTCGTGGCATCAACAGAACGCTGAGTATCAATATCATACCATATGCAAACAGGCTGATGCCCGGGCGCAGCGCAAAATGGCTGAGCAGCTCGGTCACACCCACCAGCACAACAGCCCCGATCAAAGGCCCGAGTATTGTACCGGTCCCCCCAACCAATGCCGGAAGAATGATAGCCACAGCAACGGTAAGCCCAAGGAACGTCGGTGGGTCCACGAACAACAGGAACTGGCTGTAAACACTGCCCGCAGGTGCAACAAGTATGGCGCTCAGCACGAACGCCAATAGCTTTTCACGGCGCGGATTGATGCCAAGCGACTCGGCAACGATTTCGCTTTCGCGGATTGCGGCCAGACGATAACCAAACCGGCTGCGGCTAAGCCAGCGCATGACAAACAAAATGCCGATCATCATCGTAAGGAATATAAAGTAGAAATACTTGGGGTCGTTGAACTGCATAATCCACCAACCCGGTTCTTGCAGGTTGATGACAAGGCCACTGCCCTGCCCCAAATACTGTGATGAATTGATCAGAACGCGCAGGATTTCAGCAAAAGCCAGAGTGGCGATCGCGAAATAGGCCCCGGTCAGTTTATAGCGAAATGAAACTGCCCCCAGCCCCGCCGCAATGGCCCCAGAGATCAGCGCCCCGAAGACCATTCCAATCCACGGGCTGATGCCCCATTGGGTGTAAAAATAGACCGAAGCATAGGCCCCGACACCAAAGAATGCACCATGAGCCAAAGACAGTTGGCCCGCATACCCGGCGACGACATTCCATGCGCTGGCCAAATAGGCCGAATACAGCAAGGTTATGCCGATCGTCATCCCATACCGCCCGAGCACCGTTGGTGCCAGAATTGCGGCCAGCGCGATAAGGCCAAGGAATATCCACGGTGTCCCTTTGCCCGAAATCGATGCAGGCAGCGTGATCCCGGGTTCGCTTGGCGCCGAAGAACTAGACTCCACTTTTTGCACGAAACAATCCTTCCGGTCGTAAAATAAGCATGATCAAGACCATTCCAAACACAAACGCGTCTTTGTAATTGTCCCCCATCCATGTTGCGCCCAATGCTTCTGCCAGTCCAACAAGTATGCCTCCGACCAGTGCTCCGAGTATGTTCCCTTCGGTTCCGATCACCATTGCGGCAAATGCGGCCCCAAGAAAACTGTGCCCAACATATGGGAACATCGTCACAAAGGGGGCCAGCAACATTCCGGCAGCCCCTGTGGCCGCTGTCGCGATCGCAAAGGTGAAAGCCAGGGTGGATCGCCGTGGAATACCCACCAGCTGTGCGGCATCCGGGTTTTGTGCAGCGGCTGAAATCGCCGCCCCGCGCCATGTGTACCGCAGCATTGCCCAAAACAGCCCCGCCAGAACCAGTGCCGCAACAAATGCGATCAGCCGGCTTTGGGAAACATAAAGCTCGCCGAATTCAATCCGCGACGCCATGCCCACAATGCGGACACGTCTGGGGTCATTGTGCCAGATCATTTCCATGCTGGCCTCAAGCACCACCAGCAATCCCAAAGTGAAGGTCAGCTGCATCAAAAGAGGCGCCTTCATAATGCGATCCAGCAGGCCAACATATAGGACCCAGCCAAACCCGAATAACAGGGCCAGGCCAGGTATTAGGGCCAGATAAGGATTAATGCCAAAGGGTGCCTCAAACAGGGTGAGACTGAGGTACATGCCCACCGTCACCAAAGCACCATGTGCAAAGTTCACCAGCCGCAGCACGCCAAAAACCAAGGTCATGCTGACGGCGATGAGTGCGTACACACCGCCGTTCATGAGTCCGTTCACGACGGCCTGCAACCAGTAGTAGATATCATAGCCCATATTTATCTAGCCAACGCGCCTTAGCGTTTGGCTTCCTTTTCAGCCCACGTTGGCATCGGCAACAGAGGTTTCGCTGTTGCGTTTTCCGCTGGTGCAACGATTTCCAGTCGGCCGTTGATGATCTGTGCCCAAGGAGAGTTGGCATTCACATTCTGACCAGTTTCGTCGAATTTCACCGACTCGTAAGGCAGAATGTGGCCATCTTCGGGACGAAGCTCCAGATCGGCCAGAACAGCCCGCAACGCTTCGGGATCAGTTGAACCGGTTGCTTCGAGGGCTTTATAAGCGATCCGGACAGCAGTATAGCCCATCGCGCTTGTCAGGCCAGGATCGCGGCCAAAGCGTTCACGGTAACTATCGTAGAACTTTTGCGGACCGTCCGGGTTGCCCGGCGCACTTACATTCGGGTTAAAGTACTGGATACCGATGTAACCTTCGGCATCATCAGCGCCGATAGCCTTCATAAAGGCCGGATCCGTTGTGCCAACCGAGGTATTTACATAGTCAAAATTCACATCCGCCTCACGAAGCGCTTCTACCAGTGTGACGACGTCCTTGACGTAGCCCGCATAGATCATCGCATCAGCGTCAACGCGTCTCAGGCGTGATGCCAGACCGGACAGGTCGGTCGACCCGGTTTTGAACGATAGTTCCTGATATTTGATGCCCGCGTCACCAAATGCCTTGGTATAGCGTTTGGAATTGCTCTGACCATAGGCCGAGTCCTCAAACACGACGACAACCGATTCAGGCTTGCGCCCGTACTGCGCAAAAATCTCTTCCAGTTTTTGCACATAGGTCGAAGCGACCAAAGTCGACGTGACCAGAATACGGAATGTGAACTTGTAACCCCGATCGGTAATAGAGTCGGCGGCAGATCCTGTCACGATGTGCGGTATTTTGGCCCGCTCAGCCACCGTGGTGGTGCCCATTGTCACGCTGCTCTGGGCGGTACCCAGGATCATGACTGCGCCTTCGGAAATGGCTCGCTCGGTCTGCAACTGACCGGTCTGGACCTTGCTTTCGGTGTCATATGGAACCAGCTCAAGCAGCGCGCCGCCCATCGATTTAATTCCGCCCGCGGCGTTGATCTCATCCACTGCGATCTGTTCGGCGTTGTAAGTGTCAGTGCCTAGGTTTCCGACTGGGCCGCTCATGGCGTCAACGGATGCAATCCGGATCGTATCGGCCGCCATTGCCATTGAAGAAACACCTACCAGCGCCAGTGCTGCAAAAAGCCGTTTCCCCGCATTCTTGTTCACAAATTTCATATTCTGTGCCTCCCTATGCCGGTCAGTCCCGGCGTGACTTAGTGAATGATTGATAGCCATGCTCCCGGGTTTACGGCCCCGGATCTGCCCAGCCCCACCCTCGCCCGGCTCTCGGGCAACTGTTTGCGACTCCCTTTATCCGAATGTCCGGACCTTTGTATTCCGCGCCTAGTCGCCTTGTCAAATGTTTCACGCAGTGCTGCACATTGAAAATGTTCAGGGGCGCAGGTCATGCCGCGAACTGATTGTTTTTGGCAGGTTCTATTCTGCAGGTCATCTTTACGCCTGCGATACCTTTGACGGAGCGGAT